>Ga0207952_1000979_pt1 | contig 15246 bp, 11 predicted proteins | sample SubbioR12Aug_8Ca_FD_184831 | JGI IMG/M metagenome (GOLD analysis project Ga0207952, IMG submission 184831) | Serpentinite rock and fluid subsurface biosphere microbial communities from McLaughlin Reserve, California, USA - CR12Aug_8Ca (SPAdes) | ecosystem: Environmental > Terrestrial > Deep...
CCTTCTGCATTCCGGAGCCCCGCGGCCTCAGGGAACTCGCAGGTCAGGTGGCGAACCGCCGGGCCGAGATATGTCACCGGTCGCGCGTGAGCGTGCTTTGGCGAGCGCAGTTATTACTGCAGCGAGAAACACGCCGCCCATCACGCCGCCTGCCATCCACGAACGTTTGCGGTCGAGCGTTCGTACATCGACCCGGCGTATGGCCGTGGCGGGAATGACGAGCGCCGTGCGCCCGGCGTACGGGACGGTCAGTCCGTCCAGCGAGGTGAGCTGCTCGACAGCCATCGTCGTGCTGCCACCCGCCGCCGCCTGCTGGACGCGCCCTTCGATCAACCGAATGCGCGGGCCAACCGCCGCCTGCATCACGGCGCTGCCTTCGCTGGTGAGCTCCACCCGCACATCACGACCCGGAACAAGCGCTCCGCCGATGGCCGGCATGTAGCTGTAGCAGGCGGTGTTGAGCAGCACAGCGCCTGCCGCCACGAGGGCCGTGGCGCCTCGCGCGCGATGTGGTAGTCGGGACGCTTGCGACTGATACGACCGGGAGATTTCCATGAATCGAAGATAGCGAAGCTGTGGACCAGTGGCTGGCGCTATCAGGCGCGCCGCCTACACTCCGGCGCCGGTGTCAGGGCCTCCGCATGGCGTTTTCGATGTCCACCGCACGCTTGGGTGCGGCAGCCGAGAGATTCTCGCGCCCGGTCGGGGTCACGAGAATCATGTCTTCGATCATGATCGCGATCTGTTTTTCCGGGATGTAGATCTTTGGTTCGATCGTGATGACCATCCCGGCGGCAAGCGGAACGGTCCAGTCGCGACTGTCGGTAGCTTCGAGTCCCACGTGGTGCCCAATGTCACGCACGCCGGCGCCGTAGCGCGTGTAGCGCGTGATGCCGGCATTTCGATTGAGGTAGTGCGTCGGTGACGGCATCACACCCCACACCTTGTCGACGCCCATGAATGCCGGATCTTCAAACGCGTCGAGCTTGTACTTCTTGAATACGCGGGCAGCGGCGCGAATGACATCTATCATCATGGCCCCCGGGCGTACCGCTGCGATCGCGGCTTCCTGCGCCTCGAGCACCATGTTGTAATAGCCGCGCTGTTCGGCCGTGAACTTTCCCGACACGGGCAGGGTGCGGCAGATGTCCGACGCGTAGGTCCGTACCTCGGCGGCGCCGTAGTCCACAAAGAGCAGTTCGCCCGCCTTCATCGCCCGGTTCACCGCCTGATACTGCTCGCCCATCACGGTGAAGAACGTCATCGAGTTTGGGCCTGATCCGATGATCGGCGCGAAGGCGGCGCGCTGCGCTCCGCGTTTCTTCCATTCGTATTCCAGAAGTCCTGCGGCCTCGAGATCGTTCATTCCCGGCTTCACTGCGCGCATCAGCAACACCATGGATTGCGCGCTGATCCGCGCGGATTCCCGAAGTGCCCGGATCTCGAAGGTGTCCTTCACCATTCGCAGCCGTTTGATGGCGGGTATGACATCCTTCACCTCGCGACTGCCGACGGCTCCTGCCAGCGTGCGCGCCATCTGGTGCGCCACCGACATCGGAGGGACCATGCCAAGCGGCGCATAGAGGGAATCGAAGGTCGTCGGCATGTACACGGTGCGCGCTTTGCCGGCGATTTCGTCGATGCGCTGGAGAAACTCGCGCACCCGGTAGGTCTCGGTGACGCCCGTGGCCGCGATGGCCGCGTCACCGGGGGAGAGGCGCTGCCGAGGAATGTTCCAGGGCACGCGCCGGAAGAGCGAGTCCTCGTGGGGAAACTGGGCGCCGGCGAACTGGAACGAGTCGGGAAGGAAGAGCACCGTGCGGCGCGCGCCCGCGGCCGCGCCCGCGCGTGAGTCCGGGGCCATCACCAAGATCGCATACGGCGATTCCACACCCGTCAGGTACCAGAAGTTGGGATCCTGCTGCGGAAGATCGTGGTTGCCGACGAGATAGTTGCCCGGCACGACAATGGCGGCGGCCGGAAACTGCGCCGCGAGCCTGGCGCGACGGCTTGCGTAGACCTCCGGCGGAAACGCGACGGGGCTTTGCGCGGCGGCAACGGAAGCGACCAGGGCGAGCAGTGTGGCGGTGCGAATGAATCTCATTTGAGCGTCCGGAGTCTTCGGCGTCCCTGCGCCGAAAGATAGGGAACGAGCGCGGTGTGGAGATCCTCCCGGAGTGCGGCTCGCGCGGACCCGTCGCGGTGGATCGCCCAGGTCATCAGCGAGCCACTCATGATGGCCTCCAGGAGATGGGCGAGTGCAGCGACATCGGTACCGGTCGTGATGTCCCCTTCCTGTTTCGCGGCAGCGGCGAGGGCAGTGAGCGACCCCCTTCCGGCACGCGCTTGCGCGACGAGGTGCTTGCGAAGCACCGGATCGGTGAGGTCGTTGTGCAAATACGCCAGACTTCGCGCCATGGCATCTGGCGTGGTGGCCATCGCGGCGAAGCACAGGACGTAGGCGCCGAGCGCGCAGACGGCGTGTGCGTGTTGTGCGCGGAAATACGCACCCAGGTCCGGTGCAGAGGCGGCGGACGCGGCGGCCAGCTTGACCAGGAGTTCTCGGCGCGAACCGAAGCGTTGCACCAGCGCGCCGGCGGTGAGTCCCGCCTCGGCTGCGATCGCGGCGAGCGTGAACTCGTCGGGCCCGACCCGCTGCATCACACGATAGGCCGCGGCGAAGACGTCGTCATCCGAGGCCTTCCGGGGACGAGGGCTCATGGCTTTGGCCGCCGCTTGACAGTTTCTAAAGGCACGTTTAGTATCATTTCTGAATGGTCGTTTAGTTTACCCACGCAACGGAATCTGCGCCACGGGATGTGCGCGACGGTGATTCCAAGGAGCGCGCGATGCGAACGGTCACGTACGGAGCCGCCTGCAGCCTCGACGGGTTCATCACCGGCCCAGGTGGCGCACTCGATTGGCTGCAGAACAGCACGGACGCCAATGCCATCCTCAAGGCCTACTTCGAGGCCACGGATACGTTGATTTTCGGCCGGAAGACCTGGGAGGCGGACAGCCAGATGATGGGCGGGAGCCCCATGCCCGGTGTACGCACGATTCTCTGCTCACGTACGCTTACCAAGAGTCCACATCCGAACGTGGAGCTGGTGCGCGACGGGGTTGGCGATTTCGTCCGCGCGCTCAAACGCGAAAAGGGAAAAGGGATCATCGTGATGAGCGGCGGCAACCTGGCCGGAGCGCTCTTCGCGGAGGGCGTGATCGACGAGGTGGGCCTCAACGTCCATCCGGTCCTGGTCGGCTCAGGTACGCCGCTCTTCACTGACCCGGGCATGCGCGTCAACCTGAAGTTCCGCGACGCACGCCCGATTGCCGGCGGTTGCGTAATGATGACCTACGCGGTGAAGCGCCCAAAGCGGTGAGGTGAGAAAGGGGACGAGCCCAGTTGCCTGTGCCCGTCCCCCCGTGTCCCGCTACGTCCCCCGCTTCTTTTCCCGCTACTTGATTGGCGCCGGTACGGTCAACGTGACGTTCTGCGCCTTGAGCGTTGCGCTCATCGCATTCGCCTTCGCGATGAAGGCATTTGCATCGGCAATCGCTCGCGGAAGTGCAGCCTTGGCGTCGTTGTACTGCTTCATGAGCGAGGCGCTGGGAGTTTCCAGAAACGCAGTGATGCCCGCCTTGGCGGTCGCAATCCTGTTCACCACGTTCTCGGGATCGGGAGCGGGACCGCCACGGCCGCCGCCACCGCCGCCGGCCGCCGGTGCTGCGGCACCACCGGCACCAAACTTCCGGCGCACGGCGTCCCAATCCTTGACGAATGCGTCCCAGCTTGGCTTGAGGTCCGCCGGCACCTTGCCGCCGGCGTCGGTCACGCTGCGACCAAGTGCATTCAACACGCTCTGCGCGGCAGTGGCCCGCACCTGCATGGCGTGCAGTTCATTTGCGATCGCGTCGTAGCGGCTGCGCTCGGCACCGGCAAGGCGCACGGCCGGATCGGCAACAATGCGCAGCGGCTTGGCATCGAGCACCGTGCTGCCTGCAACCAGCTGCACCGTGTAGTTGCCGGGCGTGACCAGCGGAGCAGCGGTACCGCCTCCGCCAAATCCGCCGCGCCCGCCGCCGCCACCGCCACCCTCAGTGGCGCAGGGGTTTTGTGGCATGTAGCCTGCCGATGGGATCGGAACCGGCATGCCTGGAATGGCCGGTCCGCCGCGGCCGCCAGCGCCGCCACGACCCCCACCACCGGCCTGGAACTGTGCGGCGAGTGCAGCCGCTGCGCTGTCCGGCGGCAGCGGTTCCCCACGCTGGTCCCAGCACGCCGTCTGGATGCCGGCGGCATTCTTGGACGCAGGAATGGGGATGTCGCGAACCGTACGGCCACCCGCATCGAGCACGCGCGCGGCGAGCCCGGGCACAGCCTTCTTGAGGTGGAACGAATACACCGCGTCCACCGGCGGATTTTCACCGACGAAGAACTGGTGGCCCCAGAACTCGTCGTTCCGGTTGTCCATCGGTTTCCATTGCAGCGCTGGCGACGGTGTGAACAGCTTCGCATCGCTGGCTGCAGCGGCCGCAGCTGTGTATTCCTGGATTGGCGACAGGTCGTCGAGAATCCAGAGTGCACGACCGTGCGAGGCCACGAGCAGCGCGTTGTCGCGCGGGTGAATGGTGAGTTCGTCGACGCGGACCGTGGGGAAGTTGCGGCCGTTCAGCCGACGCCAGTTCTGACCGCGATCGAGTGAGACGAAGATGCCGGTCTCGGTGCCGACATAGAGGACGTCGGCGTTCCGCGTGTCCTCGGTCAGCGTGCGCGTCACTTCGGTCGCCAGCCCGTTGGTGATGCGCGTCCACGTTGCGCCAAAGTCCTTCGTCACCCAGGCGTGCGGGCCGAAGTCGTTGAGGCGATGATTGTCCACCGTGACATACGCCGTGGCCGCGTCAAACCGCGACGGCACCACGCGTGACACAAATCCGCCGGCCGGGAAGCCCGGGAGGCGGCCCGTGATGTTCGTCCAGCTCTTGCCGTCGTCGCGGGTCATCTGCAGGAGTCCATCGTCGGTGCCTGCGTAAAACACGCCGGCCTGCTTGGGCGACTCTGCGAGCGCGACGATCGCCGGCCACTGCGAAATGCCGTCGTTGCGCGCAATCGTCGTTTCCGAGTTGCGCAGCCCCATCGTGACAATCGTATCGCGATTCGGCTGGCTCGTGAGATCCGGGCTGATCGCCGTCCACGAATCGCCACGGTCCGTGGAACGGAATACGCGATTGGCCGCGGCCAACAACTTGCCTGGGTCGTGCGGCGAGAACATCAACGGCGTATCCCAGTGGAACCGATAGTTCGGTTCACCCGGAGTCGCATTCACCACATTTGCTGCCGTCGGACGAATGCTCTTCGATTCGCCCGTAGCGATGTTCTTGCGGGTCAGGTTGCCGTCCTGCGACTCGGTGTAGACGATGCGCGAGTCGCGCAGATCCGGGATCGCGACGAAGCCGTCGCCACCCTGAATCTGGAACCAGTCGTAGTTCATGATGCCCTGCGTGTGGCGCGAGCGGCTGGGTCCACACCAGTTGTAGTTGTCCTGCATACCGCCGCAGACGTTGTACGGCGTTTCCATGTCGAACCCGACGTGATAGAACAGGCCGACCGGAAGGTTGGGCAGGAACGTCCATGTCTTGGCGCCATCGTACGACAACGCAACACCGCCGTCGTTGCCCTGAATGATGTGATCGGAGTTCGCGGGATTGATCCAGAGCGCGTGCAAGTCGTCGTGAATCACCAACGACGCGTCCGTCTCCCACGTGCGGCCGCCATCAACGGTCATCTGCAGGCCAACACCACCCATATAGATGCGATCCGGATTGTTCGGATCGATGCGCACCTGGCTGAAGTACATCGGGCGCGGGTTGTTCGTGCTCGTTCGGCGCCAGGTGGATCCGCCGTCATCGGAGCGATATGTGCCCGTGCCAGTCGCGGGCATGTCGGGGCTCGACACCGGGGGGCCACCGCGACCGCCACCGCCCGGCGCTTCGACGCTCAGGAAAAGCACGTTCGGCGAACGGCGGTACACATCAAGACCAATGCGTCCCAGCGAACCCGAGGGCAGGCCAGGCGTCGAGAGCTTTGACCAAGTCTCTCCACCGTCTGTGGATTTGTACACCCCTGAACCCGGACCACCGCCATTCATGCAGCAGGCCGAACGGCGGCGCTGGTACATGGAGGCGTACATGATGTTCGGGTTGGTCGCCGCCATCACGATATCGTTGGCGCCCGTGTTCTCGTCGACCTTAAGCACGTTGCGCCAGGTACGGCCACCGTCGGTGGTCTTGAAGATTCCGCGGTCGCCGCCGGGGCCCCAGAGGGAACCCGTGGCCGCCACAAACACCACGTTGTCGTTGTTTGGATCGATAATGACGCGGTTGATGGCCTTGGACGTCGTCAGGCCGATGCTCGACCAGGTGCGCCCACCATCCGTGGTCTTCCACATACCGTCGCCCCACGAGATGCTCTGGCGGTTGTTCGACTCGCCGGTGCCTACGTAGACGATATCGGGGTTCCGCTGCGACATGGCGATCGAGCCAATCGAGAGAAGTCCCTTGTCCTGTGCGAGCGGCGTCATGATGGCGCCGTTGCTCGTCGTCTTCCAGATGCCGCCGTGCGCGGTACCCACATACCAGATCGCCGGATTCGCGTCATACACGGCGATATCCGACACGCGACCCGACATGGTCGCCGGTCCGATGGACCGGAAGTGGAGCTTGTCGAACTCCGTGGCCACCTGCCCCTGGGCAGTCAGCGTGGCTGGGAGCGCGAGCAAAGCGAACAGGGCGGCGAGTGCCAGTCGGGCGGGGGTGGAACGATTCATCGATCCTCCGGCAAGGTCGTGCATGGTTTGTACGGCATTCGTTCAATCTGGGCCACGCGCGAACGAGGGTGTCGGGAGCGCGGCTGAGCAGGGAGACGTTAACTCTGAACTACGACGACGGCGAGGAGTCCGTTGGTGATTTATGGCGGTAACTTCCGCCCATGGGCCGCACGCCGAGTCTCCCCCCCTCAGCCAACCCCGTAACCACACCGTGACTGCCCCGGCAAATGTGGGCGAGCTGGAGGCGCTCCTGTCCGAGCCCAGCGCCGCGGTCACCCGGGCGCTGGAGTCCTGTCCGGGTGACATCGTCATCCTCGGCGCCGGCGGCAAGATGGGGCCAACGCTGGCCCGGATGGCGGTCCGCGCTGGCCGACCGGGTTCGCGGCGCGTGATCGCTGTGTCCCGGTTCAGTTCGACCGGTGCGGAGGCGAGCCTCAACGCCGCCGGGGTCGAGACCGTGCACTGCGACCTCCTCGATGTCGACCAGGTGCGTGCGCTACCGGACGCCCCGAACGTGATCTTCATGGCCGGCCAGAAATTCGGTTCCACGGAATCACCAGCGCAGACCTGGGCAATGAACGTCGAGGTCCCGGGATTCTGCGCTGAACGCTATGCCGGCTCACGGATCGTCGCGTTCTCGACCGGCAATGTGTATCCCCTGTGGCCATCCGCATCTCGCGGCCCAACCGAGAGCGATGCGACCGGGCCAATCGGCGACTACGCGAAATCGTGCCTCGGCCGCGAGCGTGTGTTCGAGGCGGCCGCCGCACGCGGCACTCCGGTAGCCCTTGTTCGGCTCAACTACGCGATCGACCTGCGGTACGGCGTGCTCACAGACATCGCGTGCAAGGTGCTGGCCGGTGAGCCAGTTTCCCTCGCCATGGGTCACGTGAACATCATCTGGCAAGGCGATGCGAACCGCGCGGCACTCGAGTTGTTGACGAAAACGTCGTCACCAGCGTCGATATGGAACGTGACGGGACGCGACGTGCTCTCCGTGCGCATGCTGGCGACGGAACTCGGTTTGCGGTTGCGCCGCGCGCCGGTCTTTGAAGGAACAGAAGCGCCCGACGCGCTGCTGAGCGATGCGTCGAAGATGCACACCACACTCGGACCCGCGGAGATTCCGCTCGCCACGATGCTGGACTGGACGGCGGAGTGGGTGGCCGCAGGGCGACCGTTGCTCGGCAAGCCCACGAAGTTCGGCGTGCGCGACGGGAAGTTTTAGTGGACGACGCAACGCGGGCACTGTTGACGCGCGGCTGCGCAATCCCCGCGCATCCGCTGGCCCTCACGGCCGCGCGCACGCTTGACGAGCGACGGCAGCGCGCGCTGACGCGCTACTACGTGGCCGCAGGTGCAGGGGGAGTCGCCGTGGGCGTGCACACCACGCAGTTCGCCATACGCGATCGCGGCCTGTTCGAACCGGTGCTGGCGTTGGCGATGGAGACAGTACGCGCAGAGCTCGCACGCGCGCCACGCCCATTTGTGCGCATCGCCGGCGCGATCGGACCAACAGCGCAGGCGGTGCGCGAGGCAGAACTCGCCGCGAAACTCGGCTACGACTGCGTCCTGCTCAGCCTCGGTGCCCTGCCCAAGGCGACGGACGACGAACTGATTGCTCACTGCCGCGCCGTTGCCGAGGTGCTGCCGCTGTTTGGTTTCTACCTGCAAACCGCTGTGGGCGGACGCCCGCTGAGCTACGACTTCTGGCGTCGGTTCGCGGAGATCGACCAGGTTTGCGCGGTAAAGATCGCGCCGTTCAATCGCTACCAGACGCTCGATGTGGTGCGCGCCATCGCCGACTCAGGCCGCGAGGACATCGCGCTCTACACCGGCAACGACGACAACATCGTGGCGGACATGATCACGCCCTACGATTCATCGCGCGGTCGTCGCTGGATTGTGGGCGGACTGCTCGGGCAGTTCGCGGTCTGGACTTCGCGAGCGGCGAGCTTCGTGAACCTGGCACGCGAGGCGCGAGAGATGGGAAAAGCAGATCGCGCGTTGCTGGCCGACGGCGCGGCGTTGACGGACGCCAACGGCGCGCTTTTCGACGTCCGACACAACTTTGCGGGGTGCATCGCGGGGCTGCACGAGATTCTGCGGCGGCAGGGATTGTTCGAAGGGCGATGGTGCCTCGATCCGAACGAGGATCTCTCGCCGGGGCAGATCGAAGAAATCGATCGAGTGGAACGCGCATATCCGCAGCTGACGGACAACGCCTTCGTCGCCGAACACCGGGACCGCTGGTTGTCGTAGCGCCAGCCCCCGCTACTGCAGTTGCGTGAGGCCGCGGAGGTCCACAGCAAACGGCACGAACGTACCGAGGGGCGCGATCGCCTCGCGAACGGGATCCACCTGACCTTCGCGACAGAAGACGAGCACACAACCTCCACCCGAAGCGCCCATCGGCTTCCATCCGAGCGCACCGGCGCCGTGTGCGCGCATCACGATTTCATCGATGCGCGGCGTGGCGATCGCCGGATGGATCGCGCGTTGGTGAACCCAATGATCGGCGAGGAGTGAACCGAGAGCGTCGAGATCACCGCCTTCGAGCGAACCCGCCATCGACCGGGCGATCTCGCGCATCGCGGCGAGCGCGTTGCAGACGCCCGGGGCACCGGCCAGATAGGCATCGAGGACGCCGGTGATGGTCGTCGCGGAGATTCGCGACTCGCCCGTGTAGATGAGGAGGGCGCGTTGCTCGAACTGTGTGATCGTTTCACGTAAGGGTTGCAGCGCGCGGACCGCCACACGGTCCGTGAAGGTGAGCGCCAAAGCGCCTCCGTGCGTGGCGGCATAATGATCCTGGCGGCCGCCGGCCACGCCGAGCTCCTCGACTTCGATGCGGCGCCCTTCCTCGGCAATTTCAGCCCGAACCCAGTCGCGGCTCTGCGCCACGGCGATTGCCCCCAACACGGCCGCGCTGGCCGCCGATGAACCGCCGAGCCCCGCGCTGACCGGAAAATCGCTGTGGAGTTTGATGTGAACGTTCTTGAGCTTCGCCCGGCGCACAGCGGCCGCGATCAGTGACGATTCCGCCTGCGCCGCATCAGATGCCCCGTCGCGGCCGGCGTCGTACGTTTCGTCTGTGAAGAGCGACGCGGTGGCGTAGCGGTTTATCGCAATATTGCAGACGAAGCCGCCCTCCCGATCGCAGTAGGGCGGCACATCGGTCCAACCGCCTCCCAGATCAATGCGGGTAGGCGCGCGGACGATGATTGGGCGGGCAGGTGCGGCGGGATCGTTCACTCGAAACTGAATTTACGGTGCAACCAGACGCTCGGCCAAACCCAGACAGCGGAAGCGGTGCATCCACAGTGCACGTGGTGTCCCACACGCACTGGGACCGCGAGTGGTACCTGAGCGCCGTGCGGTTCCGCCAACGGCTGATTCCACTCGTCGACGAGTTGATAGACGACCCGCCGGTGAACGGCGCGAGTTTCCTGCTCGACGGACAAATGGTGGCGATCGAGGACTATCTCGACGTGCGCCCCGAGCGGCGCGACGCGCTCGCCGCACTGTTGACATCGGGGGCAATCGAGGCTGGGCCGTGGTATGTGCTGGCCGACGAATTGATTCCGACCGGGGAATCACTCGTGCGCAATCTCCTCGCCGGCAAGCGCTGGCTCACGCGACTCGGCGCCGCACCGCCACCGGTGCTGTACTGTCCAGATTCGTTTGGACATCCCGCCGCAATGCCAACCCTGGCCGCCGGATTCGGGTTCAAGTTGGCGATTGCCTCGCGCGGATTCGGTGGCGCGCGCTGGCCTGCGGCTGACTTTGTGCACTGGGCCGCGCCTTCGGGCGATATGGTGACGCTCTACCATCTCTCGAAGAAGGGCTACGACATTGGCGAGAATCTCCCGGCCGACCCTGCCGCGGCGCGCGAGCGTTGGGCCTCGTTTCGCGATGATCTTCTCAGTCGCTCCCGGCTCGGTGTGGCGTTACTGCCGAATGGCGCGGACCACCACGCTCGCCAGCGCGATTTCCCGGCCGCGCTGTCGGCGCTCGCCGATGCCGCGCGTCCTCACACTGTGGTCGGCAGTTCGCTCAGCGCGTTTGCTGCAGATGCCGCGGCGCGGTCGGCGGCGGCTCAGCTCGATACCGTGCGAGGCGAGCTGCGCGATTCCTACGGCTACCTCTGGACGCTGCAGGGCACTTTTGGGACGCGCGCGCACCAGAAACGACGCAACGCGCAGGCCGAACGCCTCCTGCTGCGCGAGGCCGAGCCGTGGGCGGCGCTCGCTCGCCGGCGCGGAGGCGCAGATCGTGCGCCGCTGGTGAATGCTGCGTGGAAATCACTCCTGCTCTGTCATCCGCACGACACCCTCTGCGGCTGCTCGACCGACGAAGTCGCCCGCGCGATGGACGCGCGGCTTGAGGAGGCACATTCGCAGGGGGCAGGCCTCAGGGACGATGCATTGCTCGACCTCATTGGGCACAACGCAGATGTCGCGCGCGAACAGCGGGATCGGTGGACTCCGGTTGCGGTGATCCGGAATCCCGCGGCGCGCCGACGCACCGGAGTCGCCACTGTGCGACTGGCGTCGTTCGTTTCCGATGTGAAGGTGGGCGCAAATGCATCGCCGGGGCCGGTCGCGACGGCAGACCCCCAGGTTCCCGCGCTGGGCGGCGCGAGTGCGCAACAGGTGCTCGAGAAGTGGATTGGGCACGAACGCACCGAGGCGCCGCGGCACTATCCCGACAATGATCTCGTGCAGTTTGCGGATGTTGCCGTCTGGATGCCCGAGATTGCGGGCTATGGTGTGCGCTGCCTGCCCCACCAGCAGCGCGCGCGTCGCGGCGATGTGCCGAACCCGGTGGTGGCGGACAAGCGCCTGCTTTCCAACGGCCTCGTTGCGTTGCGGATCGGCGACAACGGCACCGTGACGCTCGAAAGCGGTGGACGCACGATTGCCAATCTCATTCGGTGGGAGAGCCGCACGGATCGAGGCGATCTCTACACACCGTCATTTCGCGAAGACCGATTCACTCCAGCGTTCAAGGGCGCCAGGCTCGTGCATCGCGGTCCGCTGCGCGGCAGCGTGGAGACCCGGTGGACATTCGGTGGAGCGCGCGATGGAATGAACGCCACGCTGCGATTTTCAGTCGACGCGGACTGCGCGTTTGTGCGGATCGCGATCTCTGGAGACAACCGCGCGTCGGATCATCGTCTGCGGGTGGGCATTGCAACCGACGTGACGAACGGCCGCGTGCTCGCGGATGCCATGTTTGGCCCTGTTGAACGTTCCGCACTCTCGGTGGGCGCAACGGAAGCGGTATTCGAACAGCCGCTCACCACGGCGCCCCTGCACCGCTACGTCTCGACCTTTGCGGCTGATCGCGGCGCAACTTTGTTTTCCGACGGACTGGGTGAGTACGAGACCACAGCCGATGGAACCATCTGGGTAACACTGGTGCGGTCGGTCGACGAGCTCTCCCGCGGCGATCTCCCGGAACGCCCCGGGAACGCCGGCTGGCCCACGCACACGCCTGAGGCGCAGTGCATCGGACCATTCGCCGGATCGCTGGCACTGCTCCTGCACGGCGCAGACTCCGCCGCTACCCGTCACTTCGTCGAGTGCACCGCTGACGACGTTCTGCTGCCAATTACCGGATCCTCATTGCGCTCGGCACTCGCCGTTCCCGGCGACTTCGGCGGTTTTTCACTTGAAGGTACGGGCCTCTCCTGCTCCACCATCAAACAGAGCGAGGACGGCGCGAACCTCGTGTTGCGCTGCGTCAACGTGACCGACAAGGCGCAGGATGGCGCGTGGACGCTGGGCGGTGCAGTTTCGGATGCGCGGCTCGCGCGACTCGACGAAACGCCGCTTGGCTCACTGACCGTATCTGGCAATCGTATCGCATTCTCGGCACCGCCCCGCGGCGTCGTCACCATTCTCGTCAGGTAAGACCGATGATCTCCACTCGCCATGCCGTGTTTGCGCTCTCGCTGCTCGCCTGCGTTGGCACAAGCGCGACCGCACAGACGGTTTACTATCCGCCTGCCGGTTCCTGGGATGTGCGCAAACCCGAGCAGGTCGGGCTGACGACAAAGGCCGTGGACAGCGCGGTCGCCATCGCCAAGGCCGCCGAGTCCACCTCACCGCGCGACCTGCTGGAGAACCACCGGCGCTCGTTTGGTCGTGAACCGTTTGGAGAGGCCATCGGTCCCTTTCGTGACCGATCGGCCGCGGGCGGCCTGATCATCAAGCGGGGCTATGTCGTGGCTGAGTGGGGCGATCCCGATCGCGTTGAGACCACCAACAGCGTGACCAAGAGTTTCGTCACGACAACGATTGGCCTCGCATTCGACCGCAAGATGATCCGCGCCATCACGGATCCGGTCCGCAACTACATGGCCCCGATTCAGGCACTTAAGGGCCCGCCGGGCTCGGGCACGCCGCTGGTCCCGGTGCCGCCCACGAGCATGTCGTGGAGTGATTCCACCAACGGACTGGGACTGCGCAGCCGCGCATTCGACGCGTTCGAGTATCTCGAACCGTTCGAGTCGGCGCACAATCGCAAAATCACCTGGGAGCACCTGCTCAGGCAGTCGAGCGACTGGCAGGGCACGCTCTGGGGCAAGCCGGACTGGGCCGATCGCTTCCGCCTGCCGCAGGGAAGCACGGACACCAACGCGGTGATCAACCGCGCGCGCACGGAGCCGGGCGCGGCGTTCGTCTACAACGACGTGCGCGTGAACGTGATGGCGCTTGCATCGCTCAATATCTGGCGCCGGCCCCTGCCACAGGTGCTGAAGGAACTCGTGATGGACCCGATTGGCGCATCAAATACCTGGCGCTGGTACGGCTACGACAATTCGTGGATTGTGATGGATGGCCAGCTGGTGCAATCGGTGTCCGGCGGCGGTCACTGGGGCGGCGGCATGATCATCAATGCGCGCGACATGGCGCGCTTTGGCTACCTCACGCTCCGCAATGGCAAGTGGGCCGGCAAGCAGGTCATCTCCGAAGAGTGGATCAGGATGTCGCGGTCGCCCGGTCCGGCGAACAGGAATTACGGGTTCGCCAACTATTACCTCAACACGGGCAAGACCACTCTCCCCAATGCACCCGAATCGGCCTTCTTCCACCTCGGCGCCGGCAGCAACATCGTCTATGTGGATCCGGTGAATGATCTCGTGATTGTGACACGGTGGATCAACAACAACAGGTCACTGGACGCGATGGTCAAGGTGCTTACGGCGAAGTAGCCTCTCGCGCGCGACCGGCGATGCGCTCGTGCCAAGCATCGCCAAGCACGGTGGCAGCGACAACGGTCACGATCACGGCGAGTCCCGGCGCGAGCGCCACCCAGGGCGCGGTCACAATCAGGTCGCGTCCACCGGCGATCATGTTTCCCCAACTCGGCGCCGGCGGTTGAATACCGAGCCCCAGGAACGAAAGCCCGCTCTCGAGCATCACCGCGCTTCCGACGCCAAGTGTGGTTGCAACAATGGCCGGGCCGAGCGCATTGGGGAGAACGTGACGGAAGAGCATGCGAGGCTGCGGAACGCCGAGCGCGCCTGCAGCCTCCACGAATGGCCGCACGCGGACGCCGGCCACTTCTGAACGAATCATCCGCGCGACGCCCATCCATCCTGTCGCGGCGAGCACAACGACGACCGTCGCGACGCCCGGCTGCCAGAGCGCGGCGCAGACGAGCAACAGAATGAGGCGCGGCACCGCGAGCACCGTATCGGCGGCGGCCATCAGGATTCGGTCCACTACACCGCCCATCCAACCAGCCACTGCGCCGATGATCGTGCCGGCGACGGCGGCGAGAATCGAACCCAGGATGCCGACCGCGAGCGAGATGCGGCCCGCAAGCATCATCCGCACGAAGAGGTCGCGGCCAAAACGGTCGGTACCGAGCAGATGCCACGCGCCACTTTCGTCGCGCGAGAAGGGCGGGAGCAGCTTGCGGTCCACGACGTCGCCAATGGCGAGGGGGTCACCCTCGGCGAGGAGTGGCACGAGTAGCGCACCGAGGGCCATCAGCGCGAGCTCGATGGCGGCGACTCGTGCGCTGCGGTCCAGTGATTGCCAGAGTTGTTTCACGGTGTCCTCATGCAGACACCGCGCGCCGGCGCGGATCAATGAGCGGCAGCACGAGGTCGGCCGCGAGGTTCGCCGCGATAACCGCGCCCGCATACCAGATGCCGGCACCAAGCACGACTGGATAGTCGCGCGCGGCGATCGCGGTGAGGGTCAACCGCCCCAACCCCGGCCAGGCGAAGACCGATTCGACAAACACCGACCCTGCGACAACGCCCGGCAAGGTCAACGCAAACAGCACAACGATCGACGGCAGCGCGTGGCGTGTGAGGTGACGGAACACAATTCGGAGCTGCCCTGCCCCGCGTGCGCGCGCGGCGCGCACGAACTCCAGATCGAGGGTGTCGCTGAAG
>Ga0207952_1000980_pt1 | contig 15217 bp, 10 predicted proteins | sample SubbioR12Aug_8Ca_FD_184831 | JGI IMG/M metagenome (GOLD analysis project Ga0207952, IMG submission 184831) | Serpentinite rock and fluid subsurface biosphere microbial communities from McLaughlin Reserve, California, USA - CR12Aug_8Ca (SPAdes) | ecosystem: Environmental > Terrestrial > Deep...
ATTGAAGACTTCGTAGAGCGGTACCGGTTATCGCGGGATCTCACGGAATTGTCCATTCCCGATGAGCAAAAAGCGCTGCTTGATCAGCTCGTAGAGAACCGCGCAAACCTTTTCTACAAGGGTAAAGAAGAGCCGTTGGTCACGGCCTCAGGGGTTAAGTGCAATAACACGATGGTGATGGTGTCCATCAAGGTTCCCATCAAAGACCCGATTCCCCGCGAAAGAGAGATGAAGGAAGCCAGTTCGCTTGTCTCGAAAATTGCCGAATCAATGGCGACGTTTGGGCTTCAACTTCACCGTGCTGATGCCCAAAAATACATTGCGACGTTGCGGCGTATTTTGCATATGCACGAGCGAGTCGATGGGGAGTACGACGAAAACACTCTGATACGTGACCAGATTATGGCGCCGGGTGACAAGGTGGACATCGAAAAAAAGTCCATCAGAATCAACGATAGTCATATTGGCTTGCTCTCGGTAAAGCGGCTACCGAAGCGTGCACGCCTTTCTTTGATGAACCAATTTATTGGTGATCCGCGCGGATTGGGCAATCAACTCACAGAGCCATATATGATGACGTTGACTTTGCATTACCCGGACCAAGCCAGTAAAGCAGCAACGATTCGACGCAAGGCCCAGATTATCAACTATCAGGCTTATGGCCCTATGTTGCGCTGGGTGCCGAAGCTTGCCTACAAGAAACACGGTTTCGACATCATGTTGCATACGATGGAGGAGGGCGCAGTTCTTGTAGAGATGAACTTTTCTCTCGTCTTATTTGCGCGTGACGAAGAATCGCTAAGCCGCTTAATGAGCGCGACTCGCACATACTACGGTTCGTTCGGTCTGGAAATGGCTGAGGATCGCTACATCAACTGGCCAGTGGTTTACAACACTCTGCCATTATTTCCATCGGAAGAATCAATCAGGCTGTCGCACCGTTTCCATTCAATGGCGGTCAAGCATGCGGTTAACTTCGCGCCGATACTTTCGGAATGGCGCGGAACAGGATACGGCGGAGCTTTGATGGTCCAGTCGAGACGTGGGCAACCGGTTCTGGTCGATCTCTACGACTCAGACACAAATTACAACGGAATTATTTTCGCTGAGAGTCGAGGGGGAAAGAGTTTTCTAACCCAGCAAATTATTGTGGATTACCTTTCAAAGGGCGCCAAAGTTTGGGTAATCGATAAGGGGCGGTCGTATTACAAGTTGTGTAAGGCACTTAAAGGGGAATTCATCGCCTTTAACAACGACAGCCAAGTCTGTCTCAATCCCTTCACAGAAGTAGTCGACATTGATGAAGATCTTGATGTCCTTAAGGCGGTATTGGCGAAGATGGCAGCGCCTACCAGCCAGTTAGAGGATCATCAGCTCGGACGGCTGGAAGAAGCGATCAAGGCGACGTGGAGCCGCCTCGGCAATAGTATGACCGTTACGGACGTTGCGGACTACTTGAAGAACCAGACGGAAGAGTCCATTCGTATTCTCGGCGACATGCTCTATCCGTTCACCCGACATGGTGGTTACGGTTCCTGGTTTGATGGCGTCAATAACCTGAACTTCGACAGCAATTTCGTCGTTCTGGAGCTGGAAGAGCTTGATTCGAAGAAAGCGCTTCAACAGGTCATTCTGCTGCAGCTGATTCTTAAAATTCAGCACGAGATGTACGTCGCCGATACCAGCGGCGGAAAATTCCCACGCATTGTTGTGATTGATGAAGCGTGGGATCTTCTGAGCGACGGAGGGATGGCGCGGTTCATGGAGTCGGGCTACCGTCGATTTGCCAAGTATCACGGTTCCGCACTGATTGTGACACAGGGCATCAACGACCTCTACAACAGCCCGAGCGGTCAGGCTATTGCGGCCAACTCTGCCCATATGTTCATCTTGCAGCACCGCGGCGAATCTATTGAAGCGGCTAAACAGACCGGCCGAGTTGGGATTGGAGATTATGGATATCAGATGCTTCGATCGGTACACGTCGTCCCTGGAAAATACTCAGAGGTTCTCATTTATACCGGTGCTGGATGGGGCGTTTGTCGCCTTGTTGTCGATCGATTTTCGCAGGTTCTTTATTCAACAAAAGGCACAGAACGCTACGAAGTTATCGAAGCGATAGAGGCGGGTATTCCGCCGCACGAGGCAGTTAATCAATACATGGAGAGGCATCCGGTATGAAGGCAAAGCGCATTATCTTGTTGATTGTGGCAGCAGTCCTTGGGGGGTGTGCTAGTAATCCGGCTTGTTGGTCTGGGTTGGAGGGGGCGGGTGACAAATCCTGCATCGGCGACACTTTTGTTTTAAAGCACAAGGTCAAGGAGGCATTTAGCTGGGAGGGTGAAAAGTGATAGCGAAGAACTATTTTGCAGCATTGCTACTGGCAGCTGGTCTTGCAGGTTGTGCGACCACCATTCCTAACCCCGCATGTACAACTCACGTGGGCGACGTGGGATACACGCTGGCCAACCAGCTTTACCAGATTATTAATTCTCAGGACTACGACAAGACCTTTGTAGTTGGCAGTATCGTCAATCTTGATGACGTCAATGAGGTTAGCCCGCTTGGACGGTTGGTGGGTGAGCATATTGGTTCTCGTATGGCACAGCTCGGCCTGAAGGTTGCAGAGCCTCGTTTGCGTAACGCTCTGGTCATCAATAAAGGTGGGGAGTATGTGCTTTCACGTGAAGCTAAAGATCTCGCTGCTAAAACCAATGCGTATGCCTTCATTTCTGGCACTGTGACCAAGATGCAAGGGCGTTATTACTTCAACGCCCGTTTGATTCGAGCGAAAGATTCACAGATTCTTGGCGCGTACGACATTTGCCTGACCGGTAAGGTCAAGGAGGCTGGGCTGTGAGTGACCAAAACGAAAAACAAACTGATCGTGTTGCATTGGCCACTGTGTCTACTGCGCCGGCCACCAAAGGCTTTGGCTTCGTCACGGTGATGATTGCATGCGTGGCGACAGCAATGCTGTCGATCGGGACTAGCGTGTGGCTCATGCGTGATAATGGGTTCAATTCCCGTCAGCACCTTGTTTTTGTGGATGCGAAACGGCTAATCGATGCAAAGGCTATGGAGCTGGCTGCAAAAAAACTTTCGGACTCTGAGAGCGCGGTTGAAGGGGCGAAATTTGCTGCTGCTCTTCAGGGCGTTGTTGCCGAATACCAATCCAAGGGGTTTACGGTTATCAATGGCGCCGCTTTACTTTCGGAGTCCGATGAGAATGATCTTACGGTGGATGTTGCGAAGCGCCTGTCCATCCAGTTGGATGTCAAGATACTAGGGGACGCCATTGGTGGCAAGTAAGCTCCAGAAGGCTGGACGGGTAGGGTGGTGGCTCTTTAATGGAGTTTTGTTTCTGTTCCTGCTCTGGATTTTCGCCGTCAATTTCTTGGGCTTTCCATATCGCCTCGGGGTGGACGGTCAGAAAATTCGCTGTCTGCCGTGGTCGGTATTTGTCGTCAAACAATCTTCCTCTCCGGAAATACAACGCGGTGATCTTCTCCAGTTTCGTGGTCAAGGGGTGGGGCATGGCTTCGATGGGCTTCTCTTCGTAAAAATGGTGGGGGCTATCCCCGGTGATCACGTAGTAGTCCGCAGTAATGAACTATTTATTAATGGTCAGTTGCATGGACAGCTGTCGCTGATTAAGACTCTCAAGAAGCAACCGGGGTATTTTGATCGGTCATTTATAGTTTTGCCTGGCGAGTATCTGATGCTGGGCACCACTCCAGAGTCCTTCGACGGACGCTATTGGGGTACCGTCAAGAAGGAGCAGATCCTTGGCTCTGCATACCCGATTTTCTAAAACTGTTCTGGCTACATGTTTGATCTGTAGCGCGTTGCCCGTTTTTGCTGCGGACGACCCGGAGTTTTTTAATTTCCTTTCGGAAAGACAGTCTCAGATCGAACGTCACGCAGGTGGAGCGCCTACCCCTGCTGTACAGTTTTCAGCATCCGATGTCGAGGAGGCTACAGCTATTGCAGAGCGGACTCGTAGTATCGGCCTTAAGGCGACTGGCGGCGATAAGACTCTTGGCAAGTACCAGCAATTCAAGACGTTAGTATTCATCACCTTTGGCATGCCGGAGAAAACTTTACGGGCGTTGTTCCGTCAAGGCGCTGGACGCAAGGATGTCGGCTTTGTCCTACGCGGCATGTCTTCCTCTGATATGTACCGTGAAATGAAGCGCGTCAGGGGCATGATGTCATCAGAAGGGGAGGCAGTTGTATTCGTTGATCCTCTGTTGTTCAAGAACTATCGTGTCGACCGTGCCCCGTTCACTATGCATAAAGCTCGCGATGGCCGTTGGTATGGCTTATGGGGAGAGATTGCCATTGATGGCGCTCGAGAGCGGATCGAGAATGGGCGGGGTGGTCGGAATCGCCCTCCTGTGGGTGCTGTGTATCCAATCAAAGAGGTGGATATGCATGAGCAGATGCAGAAGAAGTTTGAGTCAGCCGATTGGTCGAAGCTGGCCAATGCTGCAAAATTGAGGGCGATGCAGACTCAGGTTGATGTCGAGTTGCCATCGGCGCTAAAGGACCGGATTCGCTTGGTTGATGTGAGTGCCAAATTGCCACGTGACGTAATTGGGCCGAATGGAGAGGTGCTTGCTACGGCCGGCACGGTCATCAATCCCCTTGAGCATGTTTCGCTCGATGAGCGGTTCGTGATTTTTGACCCAAATAGCCGATATGAGAATGAAGTAGTTGCTCGCTGGAGGCGTCAGTATTCCGGACTAACCCTTATCACGACGCATTGGGATAGCAGTGTCCAATCAAAATACAACACACATATTTTTGTTCTGGACCCCTTGATGAAGAGGCGTTTTCAGATTGAGCACACACCGTCTTTGGTAGAGCAGGATGGACTCAGCATCCGGGTTACGGAACTGAGAGCTAGGCCATGACTTATTTTCGTTTTGTTCTACTATTCCTGGTGCTTGTTGCTCCTTCAGTGAAGGCGGTAGATGAGATCGACAAAGTATTGTGTCCAAACGCCAACATATGGGGAGCTGGTCTGTTCAACAACATATGTTGGTCGCAGCTATACCCGGTTCGTTTGGCTGGAGTTGACTTGTTTGGCGACATTGGGCCGGTGGATGCGAATAGAAGACCAGTATGCGCTTGTGGTGCAAATCTCTCCAAGGGAGATTTGCCAATGGTTGGATTTACCTGGGGGCATTGGCGACCCGTTAGAATTATTGAAGCTGTTCGTAAGCCGTGGTGTTTGCCCTCAATGGGGGGTATCAAGCTTGCAAATACCGCTAGTAGAGGGGATGTTAATCTGACAGGGGGAGTGCTTGACTCTAGCAACGGCGGGACAAAAATGGGGTTTTATAACATCAATTATTACTTTGCGGACTTTCTTGCAATGTTCAACATGCTTAATGCTCCGAAATGTAATCCTGGTGGGATGGTCGATTTTGATTTGGCACAAACTTCGGCTTTTTATCCTCAATGGTCGAAAGACAAACTGGCAGCTATTCTCAACCCAGAGGTTTCACTGCTTGCATCAATTGGTCTTCCGTTGCTTCAGCCCGCTGATTGCATTGCGACAACCACATCAGGCAAACCAGTAGATGAGGCCTTTCTGACCGCAGGTTGCTGGGGGGCAATGGTTCCCTACACAGGTGTTGTTCGTCCGGCGACGAGTGCTCCCGAAATGTGGCTTTTGACCAGCACAAGATTTCTCGGCATGCTGGCTCGATTGGGAATGCTAACCAAGACTGTTGGCAATGATTCGTTGTGTTCAGCACAACCTATGCCCATCCTGAAAAAATCACAATATATGTTGCAGATGCTTTCACCTGTGCCGCAGTCAAACGGGGGCACTAAAAGCGGAGGCGCTGACGTACAAACGTCTGATGGTACAAACGGGGGGCTGCAGGTGCCAGAACTCGATCTAGCTGATATGTCGGATCGATGCACGACAGCCATTGGTGAAAGTACGCTGAGGTCAATGGAGTTCCGCATGCGCCCTACCACAGGAGAAGATGCGGTGTTCTTGCTGTGGCAATGGGTGGATTGCTGTGTAGGGGTTTCTCCCGAGTAGTCGACTGAAGGGCTGCGTACTTCTTCGGGTGGGAGAAAACGCACACGGCGGCGTGTTTTTCTCTGCCTCAAAAACGGATCAGATGGGCTAACTTCATGGTCTATGAAATGCCAATTTTTCCCTTTGAGCGCAGCACTGATTGCCCTCCTTTCTCCTTCGATTGTCTTCGCGAATTCCAATCTTGCAACAGCTGGAAAAATCGAAACGGTTTATTCGCTTATAAAGACTAAGCCAGAAGCTATTGCTTATCTTGCCGACCAAGCTGAGCAAAATAATCCATACGCGGCCTTCTACATGGGGGTGGCCAGTGAGCTTGGCCATGGCACTACGAAGAATGTTCAGGCTGCGCTGGATTACTACCGGGCGGCTTCGGACAAACTTCGTGAATCGGCCTTCAATGCAGGGCGGTTGCTCTACCTGATGAACCGTGTCGACGAGGCAGTCAACTATTTTGTTGTATCCGCTGGTGGCGAGAAAGCAGATGGAATCGATAAAGCAATTGTGATGCTTGGTCGGATCTATGAAAAAGGTGAGTCATCGGTAGGCAAGAATTACATTGCTGCAGCCCGGTGGTATGAAGCCGCTGCCAGGCGCAAAGATCCCTTTGCAGTCGGGAAAATGGGGGAGTTCTTGTTGTATGGACTAGGGCGGCCAGCAAGTGCACGGGACGCAAAAATCTATCTTGAACGTGCGGCCGATATGTGGAACGCAGACTCGCAGTATCTCTTGGGCGACGTCTTTGCCAAGGGGGAAATCACAGAGGTCAATCGAACTGAAGCCGGAAAATGGTATTTCATTGCGTCCTCCCACTCCCCTGATCACAAGCGCCGCAGCCAAGCTTTTGTGACGGAGTTGGCGCATCAGGAACTCAAATCTGCCCGGCGCATGAGTGAGCTGTGGATCGCGGCACATCCGAAAAGGCCATCTATTGACTACTTGGCAATCATCGAGAGCGTCAAATGAGAAAGAGTAGCCGAGCAATCGCATTTCTGGTTGGGTTCCTGCAGGCATGGGTACCGCTAGCCTTTGAGTGGCAGGGAGCAATTGCCATTGCTGATACGGTGGTGCAGAACGCAGGCGATGGGCAGACACTTGGCGGTGGGGTTCTGCGAAACCAATTTGCTACGGTGAAGAATACGACTGTGGTCAATCAACACGTCGACCAAAATACAACCACCAACTTTAGTAGCTCTGGGGGGCAATTAAATCTTCAGGAATTTGGACTGGGCGGAGATATAAACGCAGCACAGCAGAAACTGAAGAATGCCTATGAAAATCCACATACCTTAAATGACGCAGCAAAGCAGGCGAAGCGCGATATTCAGGAACGGGGGTGCCCGAGTACTTCCTTTGAACATGTCCGAGGTGCGACGGTCCTTACTGTTTCGCCAATTAAGGTAACTCTTGTCCATGCCAATGGTGCAATAACCAGAACTGAGTCGGTTGATACGACATATAACGGTGATGTCAAGGTTGCCTATCCGACGATAGGTTACATGAGAACCTTTGATCAGGTGATTGTGGCCCCTCAAGTGGGTACACCAGGTGTTGTGCTGCGCTACAAAATGACTCCATTCACGGTTCCCAATGATGGTTCGTTTTTCACGTTTAACCATCGTATTTCTGGTAGCTCGGGAACGCCTGTGGTCACCGATTACGGGAAGAAGGAAAATGGCTATACAACAACTTCGCTAGTTTATGCGAATCCTGGAAGCACAATTGCAGTTACGGCTGACCTTTATCGGGTAAAGCGAGTCTATTCCCCGCAACCAATAATTGGGTGCCCTGTTGACCCCTCTAGCTGCATCGTGAGCGGGGTAAATTTTTGCGGTCCTCCTGGGCTTGGTGTGTTGGATGTTTTCCAGTCCAGCAAGTCGAATAAGAATGCCGCTATTGGTACGCTGATGGATGCTGCTTCGGCAATCGAATACAACGAGTCTGACGCTAATTTGGCCCCAATCCTCAGTAGAGGAGTGCAAACACTGAACGGCAGTGATCCAGTGTTCACAGAGCTATTCACTGGCTGCGCCGAAACCGCTAATTTCACAACAAATACGGTGACAGTTCACCAGGAAAATATTCGGACATGTTCGATGCCGCTAGTCGACTTGCCTCTGACTTGCAATGGAGCGCGTGGTACTAGATTTGTCTATCTGCAGGAGTCGACCGTCCTGAAAACGACCTTCTATCAACGTGTGAAGGTGCCCATCGTTAATCCTCAAACAGGTCAGCAAGCCAAAGATGCCCAAGGGCAACTCCTTTATACCGAACAGGACAAACCAGCCATTTATTCAGGTTCGGTCGATATTAACGTAATGACGTTTGGTGGATCTCGCTCTTGGGCTTCAACACCCGATGCCAACGGATACTTTGTGAAGTACGAATTGACTCCGTTTTCAGTGTCTGCAAATGAATACTTTCCTTATAACGTAACAGTACAGTCCGATGGCGGGGTATCCGCTTCCGTCTCAAGTCTTGGCAGTAAAAACGATAATTGGAAACTTGTTGGTAGTGCGTCTGTTTCGGGTGCGGCAGAGATGCGAATGAATGCCAAGCTTTATCAGGTGATGAACAACAATCTTGTTGGGTGTGAGGACTACCTGACTCATGCCGCAGATGGCTTTTGCTCGGCGCAGATGCAATGCACAGAAAACCGAGGGCCATGCACCACGCTGGATGGGGTTGAATTTTGTGACGGGAGCGGCCCCGCGGCAGGTGTTACCGAGTTGCTGAAGCCGTGGGGTGTTGAAGATTCCGCTCGAGCTGGAGGTGATTTTGGAAGTGGAGTGATTGGTGGCGGCGCAAAGGAGTTTCTGCCACGTATGTGCTGGGCAGCGGTTGGTAACAAAATGAATTGTTCGGATGCGATTACAGGTCAATTGAATTGCTATACCGATATTGGTGGCGTGAGACGCTGTGGCACGGCCGATACGTCTGGTCTGGTTGCCAATTTTGGTGAAGGCCCTACACACAAGGATGACTGTGCAGCTCCGGGTATTGAACTATTCGGAAATCCGGCATGCAAATTGATTTCTCTAAACACTTGTACGGAGGGTTCAGCTGGGCTTTTTTCAGGTACTTGTTACAACAAGACGGTAATTTATGACTGTGGTACAGACTCGCAGGTAACAGTGCCTGGTAGTGTTTCTTTCACTCAGTCTTGTGGTAGTCCAATTCGCTGCATGGGGACAGAATGTCACAACCCGAAAGGTGAGGTTAATCACGATTTTGGGAAGGCTGTATCGTCAGCCAATATCGCAGATATGGCGGCGCGTGACATGATTTGCGCTGAAACGGGAAAGAAACCGACATCGGTCACCCAAATTTGTACGCCACTGATCTTTAATGGTGAGATGACAACTTGCAAGATTCCAGTTGGTAATGGAATTGGTATTACACCAAATTGTTGTCAAGAAAGTGACGCCGCTGCAGCTACGGCTCCTGATGCTATTCAGTATGTGCAGATGGTTGCATATACCTACAAGATGGGCACTGACAGGATGATGCTATCCGCTTTGGCAAAAATACCTGGGTTAAGTGGGTTTTCTCAGGGCTTTTACACCAATACCGGAGCTGCTCAGACCGCAATTGATGGGGCAATTTCCAGTACAAAGACTTTCCTGATGGATTCCGCTTCGACGGCAGCTGATGCCTTTGGCTTCAATTTTTCCTCTCCAGCGGCAACTGCTACGACCAAAAATTTTGTACTCGATCCGTCGAATGTCGGACTCACAGCAACCCAAATGGCTGGTTACAACGAGTTTCTGCGCAACTATGGGATGGACGGTCTGGCAGACATGCTCTTTGTCTACAGCGAGGCCGAAGGTGTTGTCCAGCTTACTTCGATGGGCGAGGGATTATTTACTGCTCTTGAGTATATAAATGTCGTGTTCATGATTTATTCAATTGCCAAGATCATCGGACACATTATTTTCAAGTGTGAAAAGGCGGAGCTAGGGCTTGGTGTCCAGAAAAAACAGCGCAATTGCCATTATGTCGGATCATTTTGCGCAAAAAAATCGAGCGTGGGTTGCATCGAGAGACGAGAAAGTTATTGCTGTTATAAGACGCCGCTAGCCAGAATAGTAGCCGAACAGATTCGGACAAAAGCGCCTCAAATAGCCGGCGACTACGGTGAGGCTAGTAATCCTCGCTGTGGCGGTTTCACCCCAAATCAACTTTCAGCATTCGATTGGTCTCTCTTTGATCCTAACGAATGGATCTTGATCCTGCAGGAAGCTGGCCTGATTCCCAATAGCACCACCAGTGCCGAAACCAACTGGGGTTTGAATTCGTCTCGGGCGGTGGCAGCTACAGGCTCGCCTGCGCAAAATGGCGAGATCAATATTCAGATGCAGACCAAAGAGAGATATGGCCCATTAGTGGATACCTATATGCAACGCCGAGAAAATCTTTCAAGAGAGTCGGTTTGCTTTACAGATCAAAATCAAATGGCTTGGTATAAGCCGGAGCGATTTTTTGAACTGGATAAAGATTTTGGATCAGAGGTTCCTGAGCGGTCATCAAGGACGTTTGATATACAGATAAATATCGAAGGGACACCAAAAGAATTTGTTTTGACTAACTATAGAGTAGATAACTACGGTCAATTGTGGATAAATGGGAACAAGGTTTTCCAAAATACGCTTTATCCAAACTCAGACATGAGAAACGGTTCTGTTGTATCTGGGCAATATTTAGATGGAGCTGGTAATTCATTAGGTGAATTTTATGACGATGGTTGCAATAGTGGATGTCGAGGTCTTGAGCCAAATTTAAACATAACAAGCTACTTGAATTCTGGATTAAATACCTTGACATTGGTTTGCGCTAATGAAGATTCTATTGGCCCATGCCAGATTAAAATAATGGGCACATCTGACCTGCAAACATCTGGGTGTATATCACCCAGTGGTGAGGAGGTCCAATGACGTCAACAAAGCTCATTGTTGTTCTTGTGCTTGTGGCTCAATCGATATCTTCTTGGGCTCAGCACGCAAATCATGGATTTTATGGCAGCAAGGAAGAGGGATGGTTCTGGTACAAGGATCCGCGTGAAGCAAAGGAAAAGATGCCCCCCCCGCCCGCTATTCAAGCACCTCCAGTAAGCCAGCCTCCCCAACAAGCGGCACAATCTACTGATGCGGATAAGGTGCCAATATTCTCAGTCAAGTGGCTCCGTGAAAACATGGATAAATTGAGGGATGCAGCAATTGAAGATCCGTCCGACGATAATGTGCGTGCTTATTATTATGCGCAGCGCGTAATGCTTGATAAGGCAGACAAATTTGCGTCGGCATCAAAACGCGTCGTTTATGCAGACCCACTTTTGGATGAAAATAACCGTTTTCCATTTGCTAATGCAGCAAAGGTTCAGATACTTCGTCTTCGTGATGTCGCGAAAAAGGAGGGATTGAAATACCTAGCTGAGAAGGCTGGAATTTGGTTTTTTTACGATTCAAAATGCAACTACTGTTTAATGCAAGTGAGTGTGCTTCAGCACTTGGCGGCTGATTATGGGTTTGTTGTCAAGGCGATATCCCTTGATGGGAAGACGCTGCCGGGCTTAGGAATTCCAGTCGTGCAAGACCAAGGGCAGTTTCGTAGTTTAGGTTTAACCGTTACTCCGACCTTGGTTTTGGCGGCTCCTCCAAAATCCATCCTGGTTGTCAGTCAGGGCGTGCTTTCAGATGCTTCTGCAGATGATCGGTTGCTCTCGATTGCTGCAAGCCAGAATTTGTTGCCCCCCGAGATAGCGCGCCAGATAGATGTTGCGTCATCCGGTGTCCTAGCAAAAGAGGATCTTGCCGGAGCCGATAAATCTTTGGCGGAAGACCCGAAGGCATGGGTCGAGTTCTTGCAAAACAAAATCAAAGCAAAGTACTGAGGGTAGAAACATGCATAAAACTGCAAGAAAAGCGGTAGTGTGGTTGCTGATTGCAAGTTTGGTCACACCTGTGCAGGCAAGCCAGCTATCTACTGCAATGGACGGGATGTTCACAGCGATAACAGTCCCTCAGGCAATCAGTACTCCGTCAATGACCGGGATTGCAGGAGGCTCGTTTTCTGCCAAATTTCCGACTCGCAACTTCAATGTGATTGCCTTTGATCCGCCACGGATCAATGCAGGATGTTCTGGCATCGACATGTATATGGGGTCGTTCAGTTTTATCAACGATGAACAGTTGAAAACAATGCTTCGTGCAGTAGCTCAAGGTGCAGTTGGCTTTGCATTTAAGGCCGCAATTCGCGCTATTTGCGGGTCGTGCGCAGCCACCCTTGATGATCTCCAAGGCATTATGGACAAATTGAACGCTGTCGGAAAAAATACTTGTGCTATAGCCAAAGCAATTGGTGAGCCAGTTGGCACTTTGCTTGCAGGGAAGGCGGATGAGGCTGAGGCAATGATTCAGGTGTCTCGGCAAAAAGTTGATGACTGGTGGACGGGGCAGAAAAATACGGCAAGTGCAGGACGGAGTGATAGGGCGAACAAATATAGTGGGAATATCCTCCATCGAGCTCTGTTTAATCAAGATATTGATTTCAGTCTTGATAACGAGATTCCAAATTTACCAATGAATTTAGTGGGTACTTATATCATTCCTGCGGAGGACGCAAATGCAAAGACGTGTGCAGCGGGCGAGTCGGGTATCTGTGAAAAGCCGTCCATATCGTTAGAACCAACTCTAAATTTCGATCTGCTTTTGAGAGGGGCGTCGTACGATGCCAACAAAAGAATATGGAAGTGCTTTGACTCAGACTCAGAGATGGGCTGCCAGAATCCAATCAGAGTTTCATATACGTTCGAAGGAACGAAAGAATACACAAAGCGGAAATTATTTGGTGTAGATGGTCATGCTGGGTCACCAACGGCAGATTCGATTATGGGTAAAATATTAAGTTCTGGTGTCTCTGGCTTAGACCCTACACAAAAGAAATTTTTGGCAGCGGCCAGTTCACTCCCTATTGCTTCAATTATTAAAAGAACACAAAAACACCCGATTGTCAGGCAGGCTATGTTGACCCATGCATCCGAACTGGTTGCGTACGATCTCGCGTATAAAATAATATTTCAGGCCCTACAGGTAACAGAAGAGGCTTTTTCTAGAAATACTGTTGAGATGCCGGAAACAATTAAATTGAACATTCAAGCTACGAAAGTTGATATTGCAGCAAAGGGTTTTCAGAAGTCCTCAGAAATCCTGCAAATATTGGCAAATTTTGAAAATCTAATTCGTCGATTTGAACAGATAATTCCCCGTGCTTTTGCCGCTTCTAGTCTGAAGAGGTAATTATGTCAGTCACACTGTACTCGCTTGGTGATCACGAAATAATTCGTGCAGGCCTCAATGCAGTTGCGATGCTGTTCGATAGCAGGAATACTGAGTTGCTTGCAGGATCAGGAGCACTTGGGCTTGGGCATGCTGCGGGTTTTGGTTTGTTGGTCAGTCTTGGATGGCTAGCCATGCGGGTTTTGCTCGGACAACCGTTTACTCCTGGGCATCTCATTGCCATTCTGTTGGCGTATGTGGTTATGTTTGTCCCGAAAATTACCGTTCAGGTAGAAGACATTTATTCAGGGCAGGTTGCTGTTGTCGACAATGTTCCCATAGGTGTTGCATTACCCGGGGGGTTGATATCCGGTGTTTCTCGCTCAATCACTTTGAAGTTAGATCAAGCCCTGCGAATATCGGATGCAGAAACGAGTAGCCTTACGGCTGACGGGTTGGTCTCCCCGTTGAAGTTAATGCTTGCCGCAAGAGGGGCCGCTATTGCGAACCAAGCATTGGCTTTGAGTTTATCTCAGTATATTGCTAACTGCACCGACGGATTCCCTCCAAATGCTATCGGTAAAGTGACATCTCCGTATGATTTTCTTGACAGTCCGTTTTCGGGACACTTGACTTCGCTCTACCCTACCGGCACAGCAGTAACAAATGCCAGCCATTGGAATGGCATGAACGAGGAGCCATGCGAAAGAGCAGCCGTGTCAATAAACGACCAGTTGACCAATCTTTTGTCGAGTCCGGAATTCGATAGTTATTTAAGTTCGCGTATGGACGGAAAACGGCCAAATGCCGCATACAATGGGAAGTGGGCTGCATCAGATCTACAACAGTTTATAAATAATTTTTCAAAATCTGGAATAAATGCGCAAGCTATGATGGCGCAGCTTGCAACGTTTGACATTATTTCAGATACATATAAATGCGGTGCGCTAGATGAGGCAGATGCAATTAGCTGTTCAGCTGTAATGAGAAGTTCTGTAGAAGGGTATAAGTTTGATTCGGCAGGACGTGCAAGTTTATTTTCCCGAGCAATGATCCCATCAATGAATGTATTCATGTTTTTGTTTTTTGCGGTTGCTCCATTGATTGCAATACTGATTGTTGTAAGTGGTATGCACGGGGTAGTAAAAATCTTGCCCAACTATCTATTATTCGGCGTATGGACTCAGTCGTGGTTGCCCATGTCTTCCATCGTCAATCATTTTATTCAACGCCAAGCAAAGGAAGCAGCTCAAGTTGGAATTTTGACTTCAGATGGACTTCCCCTTCAGGCTGGGATTGAGTTTTACGACTTACTTGGGGGAAAGATTGCGGCCGCATCAGATTTGTTGGCAGCTACGCCATTGGTTACTTTAGCGTTGATTTCAGGGTCAGCTATGGCTTTGGCTAATCTTGCGACCAAGAGTGGTGATCACCTCAATGAGAAAAATCTTGCTCCCGATGTTAAATCTACAGGGTCAGTCACCGATACGCAGGCACGGAGAGTTGAAGCTCCTAGTATCACCACTTCTGGGAATACTCTTGTAGAGGGACCAGCAGGGACGCATGCCGCTGGAGCCAAGTCCGGTATCGTGAATCTTGGTTATTCGGGAGAGGTTGCGTCTTCAGTTGCATCGAAAGAGACTGCTGCGCTAACGAAGTCCAGCCAGCAACTCCAGGAGCTATCGGCTGCAGCCGGCTCTGAATATGGTCGGCAAGTTGCCGGTGGCCAGAATTTGGCAAGTGGCACCACGACGAGTGCAACCTACAAACAAGGGCATGGGCACGCCTTCGACTTCGGGCGCAATTTCGCTCAAGGCATGAAACTGAACCTTAGCGAGTCCGAGGCAAAATCGCTCGGCTTTTCCTTGAACAAGATGGGCGA
>Ga0207952_1000981_pt1 | contig 15214 bp, 16 predicted proteins | sample SubbioR12Aug_8Ca_FD_184831 | JGI IMG/M metagenome (GOLD analysis project Ga0207952, IMG submission 184831) | Serpentinite rock and fluid subsurface biosphere microbial communities from McLaughlin Reserve, California, USA - CR12Aug_8Ca (SPAdes) | ecosystem: Environmental > Terrestrial > Deep...
ATAATGAGGCTCAACCAGCTCGCACAGCATTGACCAGGGCACTACCTGATTCATCTCAGATAGAAATACTGCTCGCTTCGTCGTCTTGGCGTAACGTTCAAAGCTTCCTTGGGCAAATGTAGTCTGTCTCATGGCTTTAATGATTGACGGTTGAACATGCTTCTATTAACGTTTCTGAATCAGGTCGCGTTTACTTAATCAGAGATTCCTTAGTAATATTACTCATGCTGCATTCCTGAAAATAATTGAGCGAGGATAGTGGCATTGAATTGTTTTATTTTCAATCGTTCATAGCAGGCAGTTGTCATTGGTGTGTGCAATAGCGCGCATGTCGATCCTGAAAAAATTCAAAGACCATTACAAGATCATGCGCGCAAATTTCGCAAGATTTAGCCAGGATTGTAATTTTCAGCCATGCAATTTGTATGACCAACGCACATTCCAATCATGTTTTTCCTTGGCGAAGCACGAATTCTCCGTTGCGCACACGCGTGAGCATATCTGGCTTCTTCTGTACGGGTTCGAACGATCCAGTTCCATCAGGTATCTCGCTCTTACCATCTATTGTCGCCAAGCGGTCCAGCTCTAAAATTTCCAGGGCTGCACTGCAATCGCTCACGGTAAAATCAACATTTTTTTCATCTGGCATCAATTTCTTTGCTCGATCAGCACAATTGATCGCCTCGTAAACGCGATCGAACCTGAGCAACAACTTTGCCTTGATAAGCCATGCGGCGCCGTGAGTTTCGTCCTCATCCAGGGCTTGACTGACTGCAGTCAGCGCTCTTGCGAATTTTCCCAACGCTAACAGCGTGACTGCCATATTGTATAGCCGCGATGCTGAAAGACTCTTCAAGACCAAAACTTCCTGACGTGCCAAGGCTTCATCAAGATGCCCCTTTTCAACCAAACCCTGACAAAATTCATCCTCACGAACCTCTTCGGCTCGGGTTTTTGCCAAAGCGGCCTGTTGCTGATCGCCTAGTTGTGAATAACATTGAGACGCCAGATCATGAAACTTCGCGTCTTCCGGGGTCAGTTTCAGAGCCCGTTTGACATCATCCAGCGCCAATCTGGCTTGACCCCGATTCAATTCAATATCAGCCTTGGTAGACCAGGACGTCGCACACTCAGCGTCCATCCTCAATGCCTCGTCAACGGCAGCCAGGGCCTGCTCTGTTCTGCCAAGCGTGGACAAAATTCCTGCCATTGTGCACAAAGAGTCGGTAGAACGAACGATGGCAAGCGAGGCCTCTATATGCTGAAGCGCCTCTTCATTTCGCTTTAAATGGCTCGTACAAAGCGCGAGGCCGCGCAGGTATTGTGCTTCGTCGTTTTCGATGTAGTCACGCGCAAGCTCACACTCAGGCACCAGCTTTGCCTGCGTTAAGGCCATCTGGAAATCAGCTACTGCCGCTTCGAATTGCCCATCAGCATAATGATTCCGTGCACGCGATGACCAGGCTGCCGCCCATTCTGGAGCAAGCGCTATGACTTCGTTGTAACACGCAAGTGCCAATTGATAATTTCCCAATCGATAATGCTTATTCCCTCGCAAGAGCAAGTCGTACTCTTCCTCTCTTTTGTCGATGAATTCTTGTTGCATGTAGTCATTGAGGCTATGGGCATAAACGATTACGTCATTGCCAAAAATCGATAGTACCGGCGATAAGCTTGGATCGGGGAATACTGCAAGTACACGATGCATATAAAGTGGAATAAAGCCGATCACATCATGAGGCTGATATCCTTCGCACCTGAGCGCGTGATCAACGTCTCCCCTGAATTCTGCTATGTTGTCCAGCGAGAATTTCACTTTGTCCATATCTTCCGGATATTGATAGTAGAGCCACGAATAAGACAGCACACCATCGAAAACATCGATATGCTTCCGGTCCAGTCCACGAATGTGCGCTAGCATGGTTTTATACTCATACGGAAAAGCAAAGCCGAACAATTGCTCAAGTTGCCCTATCTCGTCGGCCCTTAGTCCAGAGCGCCAGCGTGTACCTGGCTGCATATAAAATGCACCAAATATTGCATCCAGCTCAATCTCAAGGGGCATGTCGCGCCACAGGTGTTCACATTTATCTTTAAATTCATTCCAATTCATAATGTTCCAATTTACAGCGGGACTCGAATTACAGTTGGTTCGAGCTTGGTCAGCGAGAAAAAACATGGCCCAAAATGCAGGCGATTGTCAGAGTCTGATGCCCTGACAATCATCCTTAGCCAAAATTCACTTTTTACAGCCTGGCCGGACCAAGGAGTCATATAGATCCACTGGCCCATTGCTGCGATCAGCAGGCAGGCAATCTTGTTTGGTTTCATAGGAACGATGCAGCATTATTCTGCTAGCGCATCGCTGGTAGGGGGTAGCGTGTGTGCGAACACACCGGGCTATTCCAATTCACATAGGCCATGTAAATGGGTTGGCAAAATTTTATTTCAAGTGCCAGTGGTGTGATTCTGTGAGAAATATTAAGACGATGGAGTTCAAGGTAACAGGGATAAGTGAATTTATTGCCTTGGTAAATTGAATTGCCAAAGGAGCAGAACCAACATGCACTTAGCTTAGTTCATATCCGCCAGAGTTACGAATCACTTTCTCGAGCATTGCAGGTTTTTGTTTAATGATGGCCTTTGCAAAAGCCTCGCCAAAAATACAAATGCTATATTCCCACGGGTGCCCAAAAGTGCCTACGCTCATGTCTTTCGATAAAAATATAGCGTAGTCCCCATCAGGAAAACCATTTATCCAAGTTTCAGCCGATGTCTTGATATCGAGTGCGTAACATTCGTGTTGCCAGTCAAGATAATAGAATTCTTGTGCTTCAATTGCGCACGCTGCCAGTGCACTGAAAATGGCATTCCGGAGTTCATCAATCATTGCGTCATCATGATCCCATGCCAGTAAGAACGTAATGGAGTCGTCAGGTTCCTTTATCGCAGGAAATGGCCCATTGACCGATGGACGAAACGAAAACTTCTTCTCAAAATTGTCCCAAACTTCGGAGTATTCGCTATTAACAAGACTTCGCATAGTTTTTGCTCTAGTAAATGAAAATGCAAATCAGGAGATGAAGCCCGCGTTGGTGGGTTTGGTGCTGCGTATTCTCATAAAAGTAGCCATGATTTCTCACCGCAAAGTGGCCAGCTTTTCTTATTTAAAAGCAGCCGCCAATTGGCATCTTAAAATAGCCACTCATTCTTATTACAAAGTTGCCACGGTTTCTCATGCAAAGTAGCCATCAACATATATTGAAGTGATAAACGATCCTGGCCCCAGCACTTTGCATGATTAAGTCATGGCCGACATGCGTGAAATGCTAGCTGCCCAGAAAGGGACTTACGTCCGCGAGTCCCAGAGCACATGAAATAATTACCTGTAGCCTGTCGTTTGTGCGCATCTAAAGCGAACAGCACTACTGATTTAGGCTTCCAGCAGACTTCTTTAGTTTCATAATAGCACTGGCGATCTGCTTGGACACACCTGTGTACTCAGGTCCGTTCAGCATGTTCTCTGCCTCAGCATAGTTGCCAGCGTTGATCAAGCTGGCAATTTTTGTAGCAGCGACATGGAACTGTTTGTGCACATCTACCAATTGTGCAAATTCTGGCAAGTGGCCGTTTTGCTGCTTGCCTTCATGATCCATCCAGCATCCGATTTCACACTGATGAATATTGGAAACTTGGGCGATATCCATATGCGACTTCTTGCTAATAGCTGCACGAAATTTAACTTTCCACTCAGCATGCTTGCCGATTGCTGATTCCAAGTCCATGATTTACTCCAACTGATTGACGTGTGCTTTGGCTGACAGGGATATTGCCCCTGTCAGAACTATCCTGATGTGCGATGAATTAGAGCGGGTTTACTTTTGGAAAATCAACATCTGTATGGGCGACATTGTTGACATAGTTGGTCAATACATTCACTGCCACATTCAAGACGATTTCGATGACGGCGGCATCATCAAAACCAGCAGCACGCAAATTGGCCAACTCCGTGTCACTGACACGACCACGTTGTTCTGCAACTTGGCGTGCAAACTGCAGGGCAGCATTGGTTTTGGCATCTTCTGAGTGGGCACTGCGAGCTGCGTCAATTTCTGCATCACTCAGCTTTGCCAGGTTTTTGCCCAGGTAAGAATGCGCCGCCAGGCAATAGTCACAACCATTGTATTCAGCGATCGTCAACGCAATACGTTCACGCAATTGTGCACTCAGGCTGCCTTTGGCCAAAGCACCACTGAGTGACAGATAGCCTTCCAGGGCAGCTGGACTATTGCCAACCAGTTTCATCAGGTTAGGTACCACGCCTAATTGCTTGTTCACAGCAGCCAGCAAGGGCTGAGAGGCTGAAGGGGATTGTTCTACTGTAGGGATAGTAAGACGGGACATGAGAGACTCCATTTAAATCAGGTTTAAGGGATTCGCGTTTTATATCTGTGTCGCGAATGGTGCTACTTTGCCTTATTCCTATAATTTAAAGAATACTCGAATTATGTAATTCATTGTTCCATTTAGTGGAATTATATTTTTATCATCTTCAGTCATATTGGAAGCATGAAAAATCCAAACGCGTCGATTTTCCTAAAATTTCCCGGCAAGGCATCTATTCCACTAAATGGAATAGATGATTGTATTTTTTGAGTATTCCCTATTTTTTGAGAAATAAATAAAGTTCTCTGGCTGGCAAATATGCCATGCGAAAGACAGAGTCATTAACACACTTATTACTTGGATGAATCATGAATAGATTTTCTTTAAAGCGTCGCCTGGCCTTAGCAATTATGACTGCCTCGATTACCATGATCGGTGCCATACCACAACTCGCCATGGCGTACGATGAAAACTCAACCAGCTCAGTCAATGTGGATGCCAAAGGTGTAGGCGTGAAAGGTTTTGACCCAGTTGCCTACTTCACTGCAGGGTCACCAACCATGGGTAAATCCAGCATCGCCGCAGCACATGATGGCGTTACATATTACTTCGCATCGATCGAAAACCGGGACAAGTTCAAGGCTGATCCTGCAAAATATGCACCGCAGTATGGTGGCTTTTGTTCCATGGGCGTGGCACTGGAAAAGAAACTCGACGGTGATCCGCAAGCCTGGCGTGTAGTTGACGGGAAACTGTATCTGAACGTGAATAAAGACGTACAAAAAAAATGGTTGGAAGATGTTCCTGGCAATCTGAAAAAAGCAGAGATGAACTGGGGCTCTATCAAGGCAAAAACACCAAAGAGCCTTTGATTCTCGTAACGTATTTGTCATAGCAGACACGCTGCTCATAGACAGGCAAACGCGGCTGTCCGTGAGCAGTTAAGTGAAAGTTCGATTTGCCGGTTTAAATTCCTCTGAACCGGCAAATCGCAGCGTTAACCATACCTTCCACACTGCCGCTATCTGCATAGCGTGTACGCAAGTAATGTGCGTCGCTGCCAGTATGTGTAGTTTCGTAAAGGTGAGTCAGTGCAGGCAATGCGCCTAATGAAGCTGCATAAGGCTCTATCATTCTGATAGTGGCAAGGATATCTTCCCGCAATGATTTCGTTTCATAGGTCTTGGGATGGACGATAGACCCGTCCAATCCAAAACGACAGGCTTGAAAGCGATTGTAGTTATAGACCAGATAGTCGTCCTCGACTGGTGGTTCTTCACGTTTGTCTAGCAGATAGGCACAGAGGACTTGCAAATAAGCTGCTAATGCAGCCGCATGTTCCACCGTCAACGGGGTATCGCACACGCGCAGTTCTATCGTGCCATATTCCGGTTTTGGGCGGATATCCCAGTAAAAGTCTTTCATGCTTTTGACTACGCCAGTCTTTTCCATTTTAGAAAAGTAATTTTCTGAAAACGCCTCCCAGCTCAACATAAAAGGTGCCCGGCCTGAAAGTGGAAAGGCAAACACTGAATTCAGCCTCGCTGAATTGAACAAGGTATCCCCACCTTGCACATAGGGCGATGAAGCCGAGAGAGCTATGAAATGTGCCACATAGCGGTTGAGCGAGTGAAGTAGAAACAAGGCGTTGTCACCTGAAGTGCAACCCACATGGACATGCTGACCAAAAATGGTAAATTGTTTGGCGAGGTAGCCGTATAAGACCGACACTTCTTTGAAGCGTGGTTTCGAGAAAATTTTCCTGTCTGTCCATTTCTGGAATGGATGGGTGCCACCACCACAGATGCCGATTCCTAATGTATCCGATGCTTGTACCAGGGTATCTCGTATTTGCTTGAGTTGTGTCAACACGCCCTGGTAATTCGTTTGTACGTCCGTACAAATTTCTATCATGCTCTCCGTAATTTCAGGCGTGACGTTTCCTGGAAATGGTCGGCGTCCAAGCAAATGCAAAAGATCAGGACTTGATGCAGATAAATCGAAGTCTGAAAGGCCGATGAGTTGAAGCTCAAGTTCAACGCCCAAGGACAAAGCGTCCGAAGTCTTAAAAGGTTCTAGTGACATCTTATTTCCCGTTGTGTTCAGGTACTTCTTTCGCCCAGATCAAGGCACGTTGAGTCAATATTGGCCCCACTATTTCTAATAGCAGAGTCATGGCCGCAAGTGCAGTCAGTTCATCTGCAAAACTGATACCTAGGTAGCGCGTTTGCTCTAAAGTAAGGATCACGAATACAGAAATAGGTGCCAAGGCCAGCCCCGTCATGACACCTTTGCGCGTTTGTATTCCGCTTACGTGAGCCAACAGCGATGTGACCGACAGTTTTGCAGCAAAGCGTACAGCTACAAGGGCCAAACCCAGACCTGCACCCGAGAGAATTTTTTGCCATTCCAGCGTGGAAGCTGCATAGACAAACAGCATGACAGTGAGCAAGTCGCCCAATGCGCCAAAGTTCCTTTGAGTACGGCTCAAGGTGATTCTTCGATGCCTGGCCATCAATCCGAAAGTCAGCGTTGCTAGTATCGGGGAAAGCTTGCCTGCATGCGTCAACGCCACCAATAAAATCACCGCAAATGCGAAGGCAACAGTTGCATCCTGCCCCAGATTACCGAGCTGTCGTAATATCAGCGGCAGAAGCACACCAAACAGAGCACCCATTGCGACGGATGCGACCAGTACTAACAAACTATTCACCGATGCATGAAGGAGGCTGCCTGTGTTCTGGAAAACCCAAAAACCTACAATGACCTTGAAAGTAAACACACCCATGACACAATTGATGGCGGCCAGATGCAATATCCTTTCAGTTACCTGGCCAGCGCTACGCTGTTCATTAATGACACGTAACAAACCGGCTGGAGAGGTAGACATGGTCAATGCAGCCAACAATAAAGCAGTCAATATCGGCGTTCCAAACCACACCGCCACCACATACACAGCTGAGAAAGTCAGCATTGCCTCCAATACACCAGTGAGGCCTATCCAGGGATTATTGCGAAGCCAGCGGATATTAATGCGATAGCCAAATTCGAACAAAATCAACCCAAAGGCGATATTTGCTAACAATAGAATGGCGCTATGACCATCATGAGACAACATTCCCAGCTGCGAATTCGCCAGCAAGAAACCCACGAGTCCGTAAATGCTGATACGTGGCAGACCAGTCCAGCGGTGGCCGAATTCACCGGCAAGCCAGGCAAACACAAGGGCAAAAGGCCATGCCAGTTCGGCCAGGTTAGAATTGAAGAACTCGATCATTCAAACTCCTTTAAAGTAAATCAATTTTCCTGGCCTGACACGACTTGGTTTTTCACCACAAGAAAGCCACCGCAGCCATCAAGGTAGGGGGCGTTGCACCTAGCAATAAACCACCAGCACCAATTGATTCGTCATTGAAGCCTCGGCGTAACAGCGCTACACCAGCCGGATTTGGCGCGTTGGCAATCACGGTCAATCCGCCACCTGCCACTGCACCCGCAACCAGCATGTACTTGGATTGATCACTCATTCCAGCAATTAATGACCCTAAATACGTCAGGGCGGCATTGTCAGTAATGGCGGTCAAGCCAAGGGACCCAAAAAACAATGCAATTGGACTGAGGCTGGATACGATGGGTTGCAACCACCATTGCTGCATTCCCCCAAGAACTACCAGTCCAGCCAGGAAAAAACCAACCAGCAAGCCTTCCTTCAGGATCAGTGGATTCTGGAAGCGCTCATAGGCTTGTGTGTATCCCATGAAGAATAAAAACAGTCCCAGAAAAAATACTGGATGGTGAGCAAAGATCACTACACCGGCCAGAAACATCAAATGCACCAGGCTGACAATCAGCGGGACAGGAATTTCTCCTTCGTTATTACTGGCAACGGGCGTGCTGACGTGTTTGCGCAATAGAAAGGTGATAACCGACGCGTTGATCAATACAGCAATGCACGCTTTCCAGCCAAAAGTCATTGCCATGAATGTTGTGGACCACTTCCAGGTCGCTGCCACCATTAATACAGGTGGAGCGGCAAACGAAGTTAAGGTTCCGCCTATGGAAACATTGACAAACAGTACACCCAGGCTACCGTACTTCAGCCACTCAGGAATTCCCTGCCGGAACACTAATGGTGCCAGCATCAATGCTGCCAGCGTCATTGCTGCCGGTTCGGTAATCAGTGAACCCATCAGCGGAACTGCTGCCAAGCCAAACCAGGTCATAGCCAAAGGTCGGGGCAAGGGAGTCAGCTTTGCAAGTGCGGATAAAAATCGCGCAACAATTTCCAGTACAGGCCTTGAAGCAGCAACCACCATCACGACAAAAACAAACAATGGTTCTGTATATTGACGTGATTCAGCGTAGGTAACTGCGGCTTCACTACCAGAGATCACAGCCATGGCAACGATCAGGATGAATGCCCAGAATCCAAAAACCACCTCGACTTCACCAAGCAGGTGGAATAAACCTGCATGTTTTGGGGACCTGTGTGCCAGTTCTTCAAAAAACTTCGCTGCAAAGGTATGCGCCAATGCGAGAAAGAATATAACTGCTCCGACCACTTGTATGGTGTTCATGTTTTTATTGATATTTGCTTGTTAAAGGTAAATGTCGGCTACCACTGTATTGAGTGGTAATGCTAAACACGCCACTACCGGCCAGGCTGCAAGTTCGCTGTATCCGGTATAGAAAACCGCTCTGCCAATTTGTGGTAAAGCGGTGTAGGACAGATCATTTTAGAGACAGCACTGGCGATGACCGACGCTGTCATTAATGGTACCAGCATCTGATGGCTGTCTGTCATTTCCATCATGATAATGAATGAAGTTACGGGTGCCCTGGTTACGCCAGACAAATATGCCGCCATAACCAACAGAACAGTCGCGCTATGCGTGGCCATGTTTGGAAACAGGTCTGCAACGTTATCGCCAATGCCAGCGCCCACCGCCAATGAAGGAGCAAATATACCCCCGGTAATCCCACTCATAGAAGACAGTATGGTCGCTAACATTTTGCTTATCCCAAAATACCAGGGCAGCACACCGCTATCTTCCAAAGTCAGTCTGGTGGTGGCGTAACCAGTACCAAAAGGTAATCCATCCGTACAAACACCGAGAATCGCGATCAGCAAACCACATAAGGCAGCAAACAGTACGCCACGGTTTTGCATAAAACTCGTCACGCGTGCTGGCAACTTGCTGGAACTGGCAATCAACAACTGGCTGAAACAGCCGCCAGACGCTCCGCCAATGACACCACACAGCAATATTGCCCACATGCCCGAGCTCCAGTCCAGATAGGCGCCAGTTGAGCCAAAATAGGTGTAGTTACCCAAGGCAGCCAACGAAATCAAGCCAGAAAGAATCACCGTCACCAAGGTGGAGCTATTCGCATTAAACACGTGTTTCTTGCTCAACTCTTCGATCGCAAACATAATGCCTGCTAAGGGTGTATTGAATGCCGCAGCAATACCGGCAGCACCGCCAGCCATAATCAAAATGCGCCGCGTCTCTGGGTTCTGGAATGGACCGTGCCCATAGAACATATGCATCACTGAAGCGCCAATTTGTACAGTTGGGCCTTCCCGACCGATGGAGGCACCAACAGAAAGTCCACCCAAGGTCATTAATATCTTACCTACCGCTATCCTTGGTGAGAGCAAGGCATTTTCTTTCTCCGTGCCAGTTGCATCTATGGCGGCAATAGTTTGGGGAATTCCACTACCTTGCGTACCAGGAAAAAAGCGCCGACCAAGATAAAACAGCAGGGCGAATCCCAAAGGCATTATTACAAGCGGAGAATATGGCGACACTTTCAACATTTGAGCATGCAGTTTGGCAGCTTGTTCGCCACCAAACGCCAGGCCTACAGCTAGTAAGCCCACCAGCAAGGGACCGATGATCCACGCGGCTCCCCGGTGCCAGACGTCTGAAACCCTGGAAATAATGAGAGCTGTTCGAAGTGAGTATGGCTTTCTGCGGGGTGGTAAATGCATAATGAAGTGGGTTATTCCTTCGGCATAAGCTAAGCGTTTGCCGGACAAGTTAATCGCTTTTTACATATATTTGAGCAAAACATATTCCTACAAATTATATTTGCAGGAATGGAGTTATGATACACTTTATTCGCAGGAGATACTTGATGATCAAAAAAGTAGCACGAAAAACTAGTGCTGAAAGTGAAGAAAATAGTGAAATTCAGGCAAGACTCGATATTCTGAAAAAGTTGCGCATTGTCATACGCGCAGCGCAGCAGCATTCTTTGTGGATAGAAAAGCAATGCGGCGTCAACGGCGCGCAACTGTGGATCATCCAGGAACTATTTGAAACAGATGGATTGCGTGTGGGGGAGCTGGCTAAAAAACTGGCAATTCACCAGACAACGACCAGCAACTTATTGGAGAACCTGGAAAAACGAGGTTATGTCCGTAAGGCGCGCGATCCCAAGGATCAACGCGTAGTCAGAGTCAGTTTGACAGAAGAAGGGGCCGCCTTGTTAATGCGTGCCCCTAAGCCGGCCAGAGGATTACTGCCGGAAGCCTTATTACAGCTTGATCCAGAATCAGCAAGCAATTTGGATTCTGGCCTGCAGGGATTGTTAAGTAGCATCGAAGTTTTGGACGAAGGATTTGCCTTGTTGCCTTTGCCATTTACGATGTAACCAGGTTGCAAGACGAGAGTGGGAGTGCAGGTTTAATGCTTCCTTTTAACCCCCCTTCTCGGAGGGGGCTTTTTTTCGCCTGATTGAAGCGCCGGGATGAGTGTCCGGGTTGCTTACTTACCGCATTTTTATCACTGCACCTGACAGTAAGGGAAATCAGGTGTGGGTAGTCCTGATGTTGTGTCAGGGATTTTTCCCATAATTAAATCAAAGAGGAAATTGAAATGCGCTCTACCACCATGCTCTCACTTACCAGCGTTGCAGTCGTTTTGCTGTCAGCATGCAGTTCGCCGGTCAAAGTTGCAGAAAAACCTGCCACCCCGGTTGCTGCTGCTCAAAAACCTATGCCGAGTACCCGTGCAGTTGAAACTGTCACCGCAGCCGTTGACCCGTTGAATGACCCAAAGAACATTCTTTCCAAGCGCAGTATCTATTTTGATTACGACCAATATACCGTCAAACCTGAGTATGCCAATCTGGTACAGGCACATTCAAAGTATATCGCTGGCAATAAGACAAAAAAGGTTTTGATCCAGGGTAATACAGATGAACGTGGCGGTAGCGAATACAACCTTGCATTAGGCCAAAAGCGTGCAGAAGCCGTGCGTAAAGCCATGGTTTTGCTCGGCACACCAGATGCACAGTTGGAAGCAGTCTCGTATGGTAAAGAAAAACCGAAAGCGATGGGCCACGACGAAGCTGCCTGGTCAGAAAATCGTCGCGACGACATCGTCTATCTATCTAAATAAACATGGACGGTCAATGTCGTTCGCGAATGGGTAAATTTCGTTGTCGACCTGCATGCGCTGATTGACCCAGTACCTGGTGGCGGGCTCGGCTTGCGTGCTTGGCCCGCTGTCAGTAAATGCTCCAATCAAGTCATGACGCTTTCAGACACTCATATCAGAGATAAATATGATATCGGCAGCACTTCCGGATGATTTGAGGCGATTCATCCTCAGTAGCATTGCTTCCGTTCCGCATTTGGAAGCACTGCTGTTGCTACATGCGACACCTGAGCAAGCTTGGGAAAGCCTGGCTGTGTCACAGCGCCTATATGTCTCTGAATATGTGGCGCAGAAGTTACTGGATGAGCTATGTGCAGTAGGTATGCTTTCCAAGATCGATTCGGTGAAATCATCCAAATATTGTTTTCAACCTAGTCAGCCAGAATTTGCTGAACTTATCAGCCGATTGGCAAAGGCATATCGCCGCGACCTGGTCGGAATTTCTCGCCTGATCCATTCTCAAACAGACAGGCAGGCACAACAATTTGCAGATGCGTTCATTTGGCGAAAGGACGTATAACATGGCTGAAACCATTTATGGGCTCTGCACCTTGACATCACTGTTATGTGCGTGGATGTTACTAACCAGTTATCGCCGCAACGGAGTTCGTCTGCTGTTTTGGAGCGGTTTATGTTTCATCGGATTGTCAGTTAACAACATCTTGCTTGTAGTCGACAAATTGGTGTTTCCGCAGATTGATCTCATATTGCCCCGGCTGTTTAGTGCGTTAGTGGCGTTGCTGTTATTGTTATTTGGCTTGATTCACGAAAACAAGTGAGTATGCAATGATCAACTTTTTGACTGGTGCCATCGCCATGGCTTCATGTGCCATCGCATTCTTCTTTCTTCGATTCTGGCGAAGTTCAGGGCAGCGATTCTTCCTGTATTTCGCGCTGTCGTTTTTTGTAGAAGCTGGCCACCGTGTTTATTCCGTGTTTGATCAGATGACACATGAAGATTCTCCCTATCATTATTTGATACGGCTCTTGTCCTATAGCCTGATAATTTGGGCAATCATCGAAAAAAACTGGCAAACACGCCAAAAGAATACTTCTGTCACATTACGCGATGATAATGGGTAATGGTTGTGGAAAGACGGTACTTCATGCAGTTCATCATCAACGCAAAGTTAGTCGAATAATGGGACGTGAAGAATATCCGGCGCATGGTGATGGTTGAAGTCAGAAAATTGGAATTCCTTATCATGTTGAATTGAATGCGTGAAAACAACTGGTTGCTGGAGTCAGAAAAATGAACCTTAAATCTGCAAGCTATCGATTGCTCCTTGTTATAGGTCTGGTCGCATTACTATTATTGTTGGCGCACATGAGCACCAGTGCACAACCAACGGCTGCCAATTCACCCAAAACATCCAAGATCGCAGTAGTTAATCAAGTTGAAGCTGGACCAGCATGGACTACGTTGACGGATGCCCAGAAAGATACTTTGTCGCCGCTGGCAAACGAGTGGAAAAATATCGATGCCAACAGGAAGCAGAAATGGATGGAAATAGCAAATCGCTATCAAAAACTTAGTCCCGACGAAAAAGCACGTGCGCAAGAACGCATGCGTGAATGGGGCAAGCTAACACCAGAGCAGAGGATGCGGGCAAGAGAAAATTTTGCACGCGCCTCAAAAATAAAGTCCAGTCAAAAAGCTGCCCAGTGGCAGTATTATCAAGAACTCAGTGAAGAAGAGAAGAAGCAACTCTCCGCTGAAAAGCAAAAGAAAACTGTGACCAACTTGCCTGCTGCCGCAGTTAAAACAAAACCACATACCAAACCCACGCCTGTGTCGCCTGCTCAACAGGTGATACCAGAGGCTTCCGTCGTACCCGCCAGCGCGGTTAAGGTGCCAGAACAGACCACGCCTGCCAGTACGTCTGACCAGTCGAAATGACTTTCCTGAACTTGCCTGGTAAGTAGGAATATACCGATCTTTGACCAGACACAGCTAAAGAACAAATGCATGAATTTACATCAGAAAATTATCGCCTGGGTTGATCAGTCTGCCTATGCGGCAAACATTGCGGACTATGCGACCTGGGCGGCAATTCGCCTGGATGCTCCCTTGGAATTTATGCATGTCACCGGCCCTTTCGCCGGGCAAGAAGCATTTGGAAGGCGCAGTCAGGTTATCGATATTAGGCAGGCACAAGACACATCTGTACCGCTAACCGATGCTCAGCTACGCGGTATCGCGACTGTACATCCTGGTCAAGTGCGTGGGAGCGAATTCAAAGCCAGTATCAACTTTGGTGAGAGGACTGCACAATTTTCTCATCAAGAAGGCGAGTTTTCAGAAGTTGTTCAATTGTGGGACAGGGATATCCGTTTGCACGTTTTTGGTCGGCGAGGTCTTTCTCCCGGAAACCTAGGACCCAACGTCAGACGGTGTATCAGGGTGCTGAATAAACCTGTACTTTTAGTTGATAATGCTTTCAATTCACCACAAAGGGCGATGATAGTGTTTGATCGCGGTACGATCGGTCGCCGTGGCATTCAACTCATTGCGAGCAGTCCATTGTTCAAAGGATTCTCCATCCATTTACTCATGTGTGCTGAAGCAAATGAAGTTACACTTAAAGCCATTAATTGGGCGACAAACTGTCTAGTCAGTGCAGGAATCGAAGTCAGCGCTGCATTTCATCGAGGAGAAGTAAAGTCACAACTCCAAGCCATGATCAAGGCACAGTCCATTGATTTGCTCATCCTGGCGGCATATCCATATTCTCCAATTCGAAGTCGGTTGCTGGGACATACAACAACAGATTTCTTACGTACGACCACCATTCCGGCGCTATTGCTCAGACAACTCCATGAGGAATGATGAGTCGCCCCCAGTTGCCCTCTGCCATACAGTCAACATGTTTCACACCCGCCTATCAATGTATTGAATTTTCAGAGTTAGCGGCTAAAGGATGGTACTGACAGTCGAGTTAACATGTATAAAATAAATGCGCTTCGAAATGGGGTAATCGTGGCTGTTTCCAATGATAGTCACGTTACCTGTACCCTGAATCCGATTATGCACACAAGCAATAAGTCACCATTACATGCCTAAATGAATTTTTAAGTAAAAATTTATTGATGGCAAGGACAAAAGAATGACAGCGGGAACGGATATGAAACCGCAAAGTACTGTTACTGACTTCTTATGATAGCTCCATAGTTTTGATTGCTGATTGAGCAATATGCTGCGAACAGTGATGCCAACCAAAAAACCCATACAAATCATATTTAGTAAGCAGAATAGTAGTGACTGGAGAAGATCTACACCTGCAATCAGAACAAATGTGATGAAGGCAATGATAGGCACACCAAGTATGATCGTCGCAGCTATCAGCCAACGGCGGTTTGGCATTGATACGATAAATACG
>Ga0207952_1000982_pt1 | contig 15206 bp, 11 predicted proteins | sample SubbioR12Aug_8Ca_FD_184831 | JGI IMG/M metagenome (GOLD analysis project Ga0207952, IMG submission 184831) | Serpentinite rock and fluid subsurface biosphere microbial communities from McLaughlin Reserve, California, USA - CR12Aug_8Ca (SPAdes) | ecosystem: Environmental > Terrestrial > Deep...
TATAGTCAAGGACTATTCGTCTGAACGAAGTATAAACCTAATTTGAAGCTTGATTAGTCGGCCTGACGGAATAGTCATGTTGGATTATAGGCGTTTATCCCGAAGCACATCGCGCCTACTATTCGGTCCATTCACTAAGCTCTGACGCGATTGGCGACAATATGATGGACGAAACAGCAACAATTCTTGGCATCTCTGACGTTACCGGCAAGCCCGGCAACACCGTCAAGAAAAGAAAAAAGACCACAAAGACGGCTGAGCCATCTTTGCAGATAGACAATTTCCTTATCCCTGGCCAGCTTGGGGTCATCCCTGTGCGCCTGTATCGCCCGCAGGGCAATGCAGTTTTGCCGGTGGTGCTGTATTTCCATGGTGGCGGTTTTATCAGCGGGTCTTTGAATGATGCCGATGTACCGGCCCGCTTCATTGCACGCAACAGCAATGTCATTGTCTTGTCCGTGGGTTATTCACTGGCACCGGCCAAGCCCTTTCCGGCAGCGCCGGAAGATGCCTACACTGCCATGCTGTGGGCCATCAAGAATGCTGCCAGCATCAGGGCTGATGCCAGCCGCCTGGCAGTAGCGGGTGACGATGCTGGGGGTAACCTGGCGACTTGCCTGACCCTGATAGCACGTGACCGCAATGCCCCGCCGATACTGGCGCAGGCGCTGATAGGCCCGATGCTGGACCCCAGCATGACACGCCTGGGTGACGCCAAAAAACTGGAATCTGACCTGACCCCGCAAGAATGCGCGCATTGCTATGGCCAATACCTGCCGCGCTCTTTACAGCGTCTGCACCCGTATGCTGCGCCGCTGGAATCCAGCCGCCTGGGTGGCTTGTCACCCGCCTTTATCGCTACTGCTGAACATGATGTCCTGCACGTGGAAGCAGAAAAATATGCAGCAGCCCTGATTACCGTTGGCGTGCCTGTGCAGGTAGCCCGCTTTGCCGGGATCAAGCATGCCTCATTGCCTGAGCATCAGCCTGTGCTGGTGGAAGTGGCGGATTTTTTGCGCCGTCGCCTGGCGGTTCCCAACGATTTGAACACAACTGCTTTCGTATCCCTGGAGGAAAAACAACATGTCTGACAACACAAAAGACACTCAAGAACTCAGCAATTTACCTACTACATCCACGAGGAATATCATGTCTGAATCTACTACATCCACTAGCTCAACCGCACCAAGCCGTAAATCCATCGCCATCAGCGCAGCCATCGTCATGTTGATTGCCGGTGCCGGCACCCTGGGTGCCATTCATGCTGAAACCAGTCATGCAGCACCCAAGGAAGCGCCACCAGCCACGACGGTTGATGTCGCCGAAGTCGTCAGCCGCAATATCGTTGACTGGCAAAATTATTCTGGCAAGCTCGAAGCGGTCGATAGAGTTGAGATACGCCCGCTGGTAGGCGGTACCTTGACTGCCGTACATTTCAAGGATGGTAGCCTAGTCAAGAAAGGTGATTTGCTATTCACCATAGACCCACGCCCGTATGCGGCTGAAGTGGCACGCTTCCAGGCGCAACTGGCAGCAGCCGAGGCACGCGCAGCCTATACCAGTTCTGACGTGGCCCGCGGTGAGAGACTGCTGGGTGAAAACGCCATCGCCCGCCGTGATTTTGAAGAAAAACAAAATGCATCGCGTGAAGCCGCCGCCAATGTACTGGCAGCGCAGGCGGCATTGAAGACAGCCAGACTCAATCTTGAATATACCCAGATCACCGCACCGGTTGCTGGCCGCATCTCGCGTGCTGAAGTCACGGTCGGTAATGTCATTGCAGTCGGTGCCAGCTCCCCGCCTTTGAGTACGCTGGTATCTGTCTCGCAGGTGTATGCATCCTTTGATGTGGATGAACAAAGCTTTTTGAAATACGTGAACCCGGCACAGGCCAAGAATAGCCAGGTGCCAGTCTTCCTGGGTCTGGCGAATGAAGAAGGTTATTCGCGCCAGGGCAAGGTGGTTTCCATCGACAACCGTGTGGATACCTCCTCAGGCACCATACGCGTACGTGCCGTGTTTGAAAACCAGGATGGCTTGCTCTTGCCCGGCCTGTATGCCCGCGTACGCCTGGGTGGCGGTGCGCCGCATGCAGCCCTGATGATAGATGAAAAAGCCGTGGGCACAGACCAGAGCAAACGCTTCGTGCTGGCGGTTGACAAGGACAATCACACGGCTTACCGCGAAGTACGTCTCGGTAACAGGCAGGAAGATTTGCTGATCGTGGAATCTGGCCTCAAAGCTGGTGAACGCATAGTCGTCAATGGTCTGCAACGTACAAGACCTGGTGACACCATCACGCCGAATATGGTGGCGATGAGTAAAGCCAATCCCGCATCTGCTGTCCCAGCAACACCGGTTGCAGGTGCGGAAGACAAGGCTACTCCAGCCAACAAGTCCTGATCATCGCGTACACAAATATAAACGCAGATAGAAAAATATCATGAATATCTCAAAATTCTTTATCGACCGCCCCATCTTCGCCGGGGTGCTGTCGGTAATTATCTTGCTGGCCGGTGCGCTGGCCATGTTCCAGTTACCTATCTCGGAATATCCCGAAGTGGTGCCGCCTTCTGTCGTGGTGCGGGCGCAGTACCCCGGTGCCAACCCCAAGGTGATTGCAGAAACCGTGGCTTCTCCTTTGGAAGAATCCATCAACGGCGTAGAGAATATGCTGTACATGCAATCACAGGCAAACAGTGATGGCAACCTGACGGTGACCGTCAACTTCAAGCTCGGTGTAGACCCTGACAAGGCACAGCAGCTGGTGCAGAACCGTGTCTCGCAAGCCTTGCCACGCCTGCCTGCTGATGTGCAACGCCTGGGGGTGACGACCATCAAGAGTTCACCTGCGCTGACCATGGTCGTGCATTTGATTTCACCGGATGACCGCTATGACATGACTTACCTGCGCAACTATGCCGTGCTGAATGTCAAAGACCGTCTGGCGCGTATCAAGGGTGTGGGTGAAGTGGGCTTGTTTGGCTCTGGCAATTACGCCATGCGCGTCTGGCTGGACCCGCAAAAAGTCGCACAGCGTGGCCTGACTGCCTCTGACGTGGTGAACTCCATACGCGAGCAAAACGTGCAGGTGGCAGCGGGTGTCATCGGTGCATCACCGAATGTGCCGGGCACGCCTTTGCAGTTCAATGTGAATGCGCAAGGTCGCTTGAAATCAGAAGCAGAATTTGCCGAGATCATCCTCAAGACTTCTGCCGATGGTGCCGTCACCCGCCTGGCAGACGTGGCGCGCATAGAGCTGGATGCATCTGAATATGGCTTGCGCTCCCTGCTCGACAACAAACCGGCAGTAGCGATACCTATCTTCCAGGCACCTGGTGCCAATGCGCTGGACGTGTCTGACCAAGTGCGTGCAGCGATGAAAGAATTGTCGGCAGACTTCCCAAGCTCGGTGCAATACAAGATCGTGTATGACCCCACGCAATTCGTGCGTTCAAGCATCCATGCAGTCGTCGAGACCTTGCTGGAAGCGATTGCGCTGGTGGTGCTGGTGGTCATCGTCTTCCTGCAAACCTGGCGTGCTTCGCTGATCCCCTTGCTGGCTGTTCCGGTTTCCATCGTTGGTACTTTTTCGCTGATGCTGGGCTTTGGCTATTCCATCAATGCCTTGTCACTGTTCGGCATGGTGCTAGCCATCGGTATCGTCGTCGATGATGCGATTGTGGTGGTGGAGAATGTGGAGAGAAATATCTCGGCTGGCCTGTCACCGAAAGAAGCAACTTACCGCGCCATGCGTGAAGTCAGCGGCCCTATCATTGCTATCGCCCTGACGCTGGTTGCGGTATTCGTCCCACTGGCCTTCATGACTGGTTTGACGGGGCAGTTCTACAAACAGTTTGCGATGACGATAGCGATATCCACTGTGATCTCGGCTTTCAACTCACTGACCTTATCACCGGCACTGGCCGCGATTTTGCTCAAAGGCCATGACGAAAAACCGGACTGGCTGACCAAACTCATGAACCGCCTGTTTGGCCGCTTCTTCAATGCCTTCAACCGCATGTTCAATCGCGGTTCGGAAAAGTATTCCAAGGGTGTGGCTGGTGTTATCTCCCGCAAGGCATCCAGCATGGTGGTGTATGTAGTATTGCTGGCAGCAGCCGTGGGTATTTCCTATATCGTGCCGGGTGGCTTTGTACCGGGGCAAGACAAGCAATACCTGATCAGCTTCACGCAATTACCAAATGGCGCAACGCTGGACCGTACTGAAAAAGTCATCCGTGACATGTCTGCCATCGCCTTGAAAGAACCGGGTGTGGAGAGTGCAGTTGCCTTCCCTGGTTTGTCCATCAATGGCTTTACCAATAGCTCCAGCGCCGGTATTGTTTTTGTGACGCTGAAACCGTTTGAAGAACGCCGCAGCAAGGAGCTGGCAGCCGATGCAATTGCAGGTAAACTGAACCAGAAATTTTCCAGTATCAAAGATGGTTTCATCGCTGTCTTCCCGCCACCACCTGTCATGGGTTTGGGTACAGTTGGCGGCTTCAAGATGCAGATAGAAGACAAGGGCGCACTGGGCTATGCTGAACTGGATGCCGCAGCACAAGCCTTTATTGCTGCTGCCAAAACAGCACCAGAACTGGGGCCCATGTTCTCAAGCTACCAGATCAATGTGCCGCAACTGGATGTGAATCTCGACCGCGTCAAGGCCAAGCAACTGGGTGTGCCGGTGACCGATGTGTTTGACACCATGCAGATTTATCTTGGTTCCTTGTACGTGAATGACTTCAACCGCTTTGGCCGTGTGTATCAGGTACGTGCCCAGGCAGATGCGCCTTACCGTGCCAAGCCTGAAGATATCCTGCAACTGAAAACCCGCAACACCGCTGGTGAAATGGTGCCCTTGTCTTCGCTGGTCAAGGTCACGCCTAGCTTTGGTCCGGAAATGGTAGTGCGTTATAACGGCTACACCGCTGCCGATATCAATGGTGGCCCGACACCTGGTTATTCATCCAACCAGGCGCAGGCAGCGGCAGAACGTATCGCTGCAAAAACCCTGCCTGCAGGTATCAAGTTTGAATGGACTGACCTGACTTACCAGCAAATCCTGGCGGGCAATGCCGGTGTCTGGGTATTCCCTATCAGTGTCTTGCTGGTCTTCCTGGTATTGGCGGCGCAGTATGAAAGCCTGACCTTGCCACTGGCTGTCATCATGATCGTGCCCATGAGTTTGCTGGCGGCCCTGACTGGCGTCTGGCTCACAGGTGGTGATAACAATATCTTCACCCAGATCGGTCTCATGGTACTGGTGGGGCTATCGGCCAAGAATGCGATTCTCATCGTGGAATTCGCGCGGGAGCTTGAACTGCAGGGCAGCACGCCATTGCAGGCAGCGATAGATGCCAGCCGTTTGCGCCTGCGTCCTATCCTGATGACTTCCATCGCCTTCATCATGGGTGTGGTGCCACTGGTGATTTCCAGCGGCCCTGGCTCCGAGATGCGTCATGCCATGGGTGTGGCGGTGTTCTTTGGCATGCTGGGTGTGACCCTGTTTGGCCTGTTCCTGACACCGGTGTTTTATGTATTGCTGCGTACTCTTGCAGGTGGCCGCAAGCTGCATTCTGCTGTCGTGCATGAAGCACCTGCTGTCGCCCATGATCACGATCATGGCCACGCACATAGCGTCGTTAAAGTTTGAGAGAGCATGATGATGAATACAATCAAACCCCTGAAGTCTGCTTCATCCCTGTTGATGTTATTGCTGGTATTGGCTGGCTGTTCAGTCGCACCAACTTATCAGAAAGCGGAAGTGACAACTCCCGCTGCCTATAAAGAAGTGCAGGCAAACAGCAACTCTAGCAACTGGAAAGAAGCGCAACCCGCAGAAGAAGTCGCCCGTGGTGACTGGTGGAAAATCTTTGCAGACGATAGTCTCAACGAGATGGAAAGCCAGGCCATGGCGGCCAACCAGAATCTCAAAGCCGCTGCCGCACGTCTGAAACAATCACGCGCCTTGCGCCAGGATGCGCGTGCTGGCCTGTTCCCGCAAGTGAATGCGGGCCTGGGTGCCAACCGTGGGCGTGCCGCACCGGCGTCCCAGGGTTTGCCTGACAATACCAGGATGCCGACTTCCACGACCTACACTGCCCAACTCGGTGCATCATATGAGCTGGACCTGTTTGGCCGTGTGGCTTCCAGCATAGACGCCGCAACGGCAGATACGCAAAAGAATGAAGCCCTGTTCCAGTCCGTGCAACTGGCCTTGCAAGCCGATGTGGCGCAAGCCTATTTCCTGCTGCGCGAACTGGATGCAGAACAGGCTTTATATGCCGCCACGGTAGAGCTGCGCTCAAAAACCCTGAAGCTGGTGCAAACCCGCTTTAATGAGGGCGATATCAGCGAACTGGATCTGGCACGCGCCAAAGCAGAACTGGCAACGGCACAATCTGAATCGCTGGGCCTGGCGCGCAGCCGTGCGGTGGCAGAACATGCACTGGCAGTCTTGCTGGGCAAGACACCGGCAGAATTCAATTTCCTGCCGCGCCCTTTGTCGCGCATTGCTGTCAATATCCCGGCAGGTTTGCCATCGGCCTTGCTGGAACGCAGGCCGGATATCGCCGCAGCAGAACGCAGCATGGCCGCCGCCAATGCCCGCATAGGCGTGGCCCGCTCAGCCTTCTTCCCGAGACTGGATATCACAGGTTCGGCTGGTTATGAATCTGCCAGCCTGGGTGATTTGCTGAACTGGAGCAGCCGCACCCTCCTGCTTGGTCCTTTGTTGTCCATGCCCTTATTTGATGGTGGCCGCCGCCAGGCCAGTGTGGACAGGGCTGGCGCAGTCTATGAAGAAGATGTGGCGAACTACCGCCAGACCGTGCTGAACGCCTTCAGGGAAGTCGAAGACAACCTGGCTGACTTGCGTATCTTGCGCGACCAGACCCAGGCGCAAGACAATGCGGTGCAGGCGGCAGAGCGGGCAGCGAAACTCTCGCATGTGCAATACCGCGAAGGATCAGTCAGTTATTTGAATGTGATCGATGCTGACCGTACGGTATTGCAGCAACAGCGCATCGCTGCTCAACTGGATGGTGCGCGTGCTAAATCAGCAGTGAGTTTGATACGTGCGCTGGGTGGTGGTTGGGATAGCCGAAAGCTAGCAGAAGTAGCTGATAAAAACACACAAGTAGCAAAAGCAGAATAAATTCCGCCGTATTGGTTTCCTTAGACCAGAGTGACTCTGGCTTTCACAGCGTACTTCTTTAACGAAGTACGCTGTTTTTTTATCTCTAAGGTGTCGTCACACTGCGCGGCACGATCGCAAATTCTGGCAGGGTAGAATAATCAGGCAAGACACTGCGCTGCATGAATTTTTGCCAGGCAGCGGCACCGCCCGCATAGCCAGAGTCTACCGCATAGGCCAGGGCAGGTTGCATATTTGATGGGTAACCTGTGGCTGTACTTGAATAGCCTGTCATCTCACCTACCCGCAAGCCCAGTGCTCTGGCCATTTCAGGGCTGTTGCAAGTCAGGCCAGCCACACTGGCTGGACGGCTGGCTTCATAGGCTTGCCCAAATGTGGTGTACATGGGGGCGGTGGCACTGGCCCTGAGATTGAGGCTGTAGATCGCGCCAAAAATCCAGCAGTAATCTGGTGTCTGCATACGGTTCACAGGGAATTTGGCTTTCCAGGCCAGGATAGGCTGGGCCTTGCTGTAACCCAGTTCAGCGGCACGCCCGACTGCAGACGTAAAGAAATCATCCATCCAGGGTGCGATGCCCACACTATTGTTGTACACAATCGCACCTGGCCCAGTGATGGCACCAAAAATATTGGCAGCGGCGTTATTGGTATAGGTGTTGTTGTAGTAGTCGAGATTATTCGACAGTATCCTGGTGAACTCAGCCTTGAGTACATCATTGTCGGGCGTGATATACGCGGTCTCGGCAAGATTGCGTATATCCCATGCCTGTACCCTGACGTTGGACTGGAAGATCAGGCCCTGGATATTGGCACGGTAACCGGGGTTGGTCTGGAACACATCCCACATGGCCCAGAATTGCATTTCTTCGAGATGATAATAATCCCCCGTGACCAGATAGGGCAGATAGCTGAAGGCTGGTGTATGCGCAGCGTCAGCAGTATTGACATTGGTACAGGTGCCACCGCAAACCGGGAACGCTTCGCGTTGTCTGGTGGCCGGGTTATAGGTGTCGCCCGGGTTACCGAGTATGGTCATATACGGGTAATCGCGCAGGCTGATGGGCTTGTCGGTATTTTTATCGCGATAATGGGCAGACCAGCTGCCGGCCAGGTCTGCCGTCGCCAGCGCCGCATCTTTGGCGCGTTTGTCCATGCTCAACAAGTACGCGGCATTCCAGCCTGGCATGAGGCCGATATCGGGCCTGCCGCCAGTATTGGGCATGCCCGGCTCTGCCAGGCCTGGGCCCATGGGCTGGAACTTGACGCCAGTCATGAGGTTTTTCATATTATTGAGCGCTGTCTCAGAGATGACGATGCGCTGGTCATAATTTGGCACGGCCTTGCTGGCGATGAGGTAAGTCTTGTTGTGCGCAATATGGGTTTGCGGTGCTGCACCCCACCAGAAAGTCTTGCGCCAGCGGGTATGATGGAAATGCGTGAGATTGGCCTGGGAAAACACAGTCTGCCCACCAATCACGACTTCAGCATCATAAGTAAAATTTTGCGGTGCGGGCTGATAAGCCCAGTCATTTTCTACCGTCACATCCACCCTGGCTTTGCTATAGCCAGGGTAGTAACGCACGGCAAGACGGGCATGCAGATGGGGATGAGTGAGACCGGTGGAATCATATAAAGGCACAGACGCCATCCATTCACTGACGAGCGGGCCGCTGAGCCAGTTTTTGACATTGTTGCCCGCCAATGCCTGCTCTATCGCTGCGGTGTACAGCCTGCCTGCGATGGTGACATTCACTTTGCCGCTAAAGCCGGCATTGATGAGATCAACCGGGTTTGCTACCTGGCCTGTGGCTGGCGCAGTGGTAGACAATTTCAATTGCAGGCTTTGGGTCACGTCCCTGCCCAATTGCGGCAAAATGGTAGTGATGATGGCGTGCCTCAAGGAACCATCTGCATGCGTAGCCTTGGCATCAACCTGCAAAGGTACAAGAGTGCCATTGGCCCACTGCCCCTGCAAAATACTGCCAGCAGGCACATCACCTGCGGCAAACACCTGGCCAAAGCTGACGGGCACATTGCTTTGTGCGGTCTGTGCAGTGCTGCTGATTTTGATGTCGGGCAAAGGCAAGCTGGCTGCACTGACAGTAGCTTGCGTGAAGATGAAGAATGCGGAGACGACAGTGGCCCGGGTGGCGAGCCTGAAGGTTTGGCGAGTAAGCATTTGATTTCCTTTGTGAACTTAAGAAAGGGTCAGACATTCACACCATAGTAGTCGTCAGCATAGCTATGCGTATGACCGCTTGTCGCCAGCATACTACCGACCATACGGAAACCCGCCAGCTATCACAAATGGATACAAATTGTTGCAGCTTTTTCAAAACTTGAAAGCTAAGATGGCGCAGCAGCCTCCCCTTCCATTTTGAAAAGCAATAATGAAATCCCCTTCAGCAGCATTGAAATATCCACGCAAACCCGTCGTCAGCAGCATGCTGGCCTGCATCAGCCTGAGCTTGCTGATGAGTGCCTGCAGCAAGAAAACTGAAGACAACGCAGTGACGGCACCTGCACCAGCCGCAGCCAGCCAGGCTGCACCTTCCAGCAATGCCAGTGCTACTAGTAGCGTGACCAAACCAGTAGAAAGCACCACCAGCAAACTGCAAGACTATATAGCCTGCTATAACAAGCTTGACGGCGATGCTCACCGCAGCATTGCGCGCTATCAAAGCTGGGTCAAGGACATGGACAAAGGCCCGAGCGGAAAAGAAATGGTGGTATACGGCCTGTATAAAATCGACGTGAATGACATCGCTAAATGCAAAGCCAGTTTTGGCAAGGCAGCGCAAGGCAAACTCGATATCGCCGCCACTGCCTACATCGATAGCCTGAGCGAGCTGGGCACCCTGATCGCCGAGGCAGATGTGTATTACGACCGCGAAAACTTCAAGGACGATGCCTTTGCCAAGGGCAAGAAAATGCATGTCCCTCTAGCCGACGCGATGAAACGTTTTGAAGAAAAGAGCAATGTCTTCTCGAATGAAATCGAAGTCGAAAACGACAAGGCCCTGGATGCAGAAATGCAGCAACTGGAAAAAACCGAAGGCCGCCAGCTGCCCTATCTGCAAATGGCCTTGATGAGCAAGGCCAAGCAACTGGTACGCCTGATAGGCGAAGCAAGCTTTGATGCTGCCGCCGCAGGAAAATTACTGGCCGAGTATGAAAGCCTGACCGACGAAGCCATTGCCTACGCCAAGAAGAATAGCGAAAGCGCAGCCAGGGGCTGGTCCAATCTTGAACGTGCAACAGAAGAATATCGCAAAGCGGCCAAGGAGCGCGTACGCCGCATCCGCGACAAGGAGGCTTACAGCGAAGGCGAAAAAATGATCTTGAAACAAGGCTCAGGCTGGATGGTGGAAGGCAGCCAGGAAAAAGTCACCAAGGTCTACAATGCATTGATAGAGGCCAGCAACCGGATGAATCGCTGATACAAAAAAACACCATGGCTTTCGCAACGCAAGTTAAATGAAAGTCCTGAACACAGAACCAACCCGGTAGTGCTCCAGTCCCCATCTGGAGTCGCTCTTTATAATGCCCTGAAGTCCGGGGCATTTTTTTATGGTTGCACAGGCTTGCATTGCGCCGCTTGCCTGCCGACAGCTGCCTTGTCACCAAACAAGAGCCTGACCCCGCATTGCGAACCAAACATATTGCTCTGGTCATGCCCTACCCCCTGCACATCAAAATAATGATGCATGGCTTTGCCTGATACTTTGCCTGCCTGGCTTTGCTTGCCCAGATATTGTTCATAGGCCCAGTAAGCATGGGCGCGCTCGAAACGCGTGGCACCCTGGGCCTCTGCGGCGCAAGACTTGTCGAGTACGCGATGATTGGGATCAGTATCAAGGCTGCCGACCAGATAAGTCACCTGCCTTTGCAGATGGCGCTGGTATAAGTCCATGCCCTTCATACCTTTTGCGTAAGCCACCATGTCTTGCATGCCATAGCGATAGTCATCATAGGCAGGGCAAACAGTTTTGTCATAGGGCGCAAAATTACCTGCACCCCTGAGCCTGTCGGGCGTGAAATATAAATAGGAAGACGGGTTCGCTACCACATACTGCACATCCAGCCCCCTGGCGCGCAAGCCTTCATCGACATGGTTCAGCACGGCATAGCGATGCATCAATTGTCCGCCACCAGAATGCCCGGCGAAAGTGATTTTCTTCAGCAATGGCAGGCGTGATTTATCGGCAAGGAACTGGGCGATATCATCCAGCACTTGCAAAGAACTGAGACCGGCCTGCGTGCCCATACCAGGCAATGCCGCTTCACCACCCGTCCAGCCTTGCACAGACCAGACCGGCATGCGCTCGAAACCCTTGTCAACATCGGGCTTGCCAGGAAAATTGGGTGCCAGCACCAGCACCTCATCTGCTGTACGGCCAGATGCCTGCAGCAAGGCCATCGCCGCGGCATAATAATCATCCCCATTGCGCTGTATGCCATGCTGGACGATGATGATTTCACGGATGCGGCTCAAATCGCCAGTCAAGCTGTGACTGGCATAGACAGGGAAATCATAGCCTGCGGGTTGATCAGGCACCGGCAAGTGCAAGCGCTGCCATGCCGGGGCAGCAGCTTGTACAGGCAGTGCCACACTGGCGGCCAGCACAAGCACTGAAAGCGGGCCGAGGAAATGATATGGCTTCATACAAGCCTCAAAAAAATTGTACCGTTGCGATTATGACTTGCCGATGTTGCCGATACAGGGCCGCGCCAGACTTGTTAATGTATGCCGGTAAATGGTTCAGGTTTTATCCACCTTGTCCCTATTGTGATCGTCGTTTGGGCCGGGCCGGAAAATTCATTCACGGATGGCACATTATTGCGCGACTCCAGCGCCATGATGGCCGGCAGTGTGATCTGAAAATCGCTACCGACAGGCGTATCAAGTTGGAAGCTGATGAACAGATTGCTGCTGGTATTGCCACTATATCCTTCCGCCTCCCGCGTGATGGTGTCTATGGTATCGCATGCCCTGACAAAGCCTGTTGCAGTGATATGGACTGGGCGATAATTTTTGCCATGATTATGTACGATGGCTGACTGACATAGCACGGCAAAAGTATACTCAGGGCCACGTTTTTCAAAGACATGATCTGTGCTGACATGAATACTCACCCGCCGGCTATAGCTATCTGCGGAAATGGAATAAGCGACCCGGTCTTCCTGGCTGACTTGAAAAAACGTAGGCTGCGTTGCATATTCCTTGCGACGGATGATCTTGATGGCAGTGTCGTCAACTACGTCATAATATCGGCCGCAGGCACTGAGCAGCAAAGCGCCCACGCAAAGACAAGTAGTTTTCGTTAATTTTTGATTGATTGCCAACATATGATGAACTATTCCAAATACCTTGCGTGCCCGAGGTCTGCGACATTCTCGATGAATGACTATTTGCTTTCTGCGCCTGCCACGTATTGACCGGACATTGGGCGGCGATCACAGCAGGCTCTTATTGATGCTAGCATAAGATGCCTGAGAGGGGTCATATCGTTATGAACAAACATTGCAGCGACTGGATACACCACGCACCAGGGTCTGAGAGGCTGGAGCGTATAGAAGCGTATTTCGCTGGCAATGCCTACGCCATGCACAGGCATGATACCTACGCCATAGGCACGACGCTGGCGGGCGTGCAGAGCTTTGTCTATCGTGGCAGCACTCGTCATAGCCTGCGTGGCGGAACGATAGTCCTGCATCCCGATGAAGCCCACGATGGGCAGGCTGGCACGGGTGATGGTTTTCATTACCGCATGATTTATGTAGAGCCAGCCTTGATACAAAAAATCCTCGGTGGCCAGGCCTTGCCTTTTATCAAACATGGCATTTCCTGCGACCCGCGCCTGCACGCCGCCACCCTGCCCCTGCTGCAAGCCATGGACCAGCCGCTGGATGCGCTGGAAGAACAAGATGCTTTGTTCGACCTGGCCCATGCCATGCTTGCCTGTTCTGACATCCTCACTTGCAGCTCTGGTAGCACTGGTAAGGCAATGCACTTTGATTACCGTGCGGCAGAAAGCGCGCGCGAATATATGCACAGCGCCCTGACTGAGAACATCAGCCTGGAAGACCTGGCAGTACACAGTGGCCGCGACCGCTGGAGCCTGTCGCGCGATTTTCGCCTGCTATTTGGCACCAGCCCCTACCGCTACCTGACCATGCGCCGCCTTGACCTGGTCAAGAGCCTGCTGATGCAAGGGTACACGCTGGTGAATGCTGCACTGGCGGCTGGCTTTAGCGACCAAAGCCATATGAGCAAACACTTCGTCAAAGCCTTTGGCCTGACACCGCTGCGCTGGCTGAATATGCATGGCAAGCTGGCGCGTCGTTAAGCGCTAACGCACAAACGTACAAGAATTGCAGATGGAGCTTGCGTATGCTGGGGCTTTTCAAATGTAGCCAGGGATACCAGCCATGAACAGCAAGAACTATCAAAGCATCAACTTCGCCAGCAAATTCAGCCTGTTCAGCGAACAGTGGTCACAAAAAGTCATCGCCGAAATGAACGACTACCAGTTCAAAGTCGCACGGCTGCAAGGCGATTTCATCTGGCATGATCATGCAGACACTGACGAGAGTTTCATCGTCCTCGAAGGGCAATTACGCATCGATTTTCGCGATGGCCATGTGTTGATATCAGCAGGTGAAATGTTTGTCGTACCGAAAGGCGTAGAACACAAGCCCAGCGCCGTCGATGAAGTCAAACTTTTGCTGATAGAACCGCGCGGCGTCGTCAACACCGGCGCTGAAGGTGGTGAGCGTACCAGTGCGATGGATGTGTGGATTTGATGTTTAGAATTTGATTCGTCGCTTGTCATTGCTTTTTTGCATGGCTTCAAAAACGCATCACTTACTCAAAGCGACAACCTCAAAACCGTCATGCCAGACTCGATCTGGCATCCAGCGGCTTTGGTGGCATACATGCGCAGTCATATTCACAGGCGATAATTCAGCAAACGCAAAATCAGCAGATATATTCCAGCCACGGCTAAAACGACACTGGATGCCGGATCAAGTCCGGCATGACGGGTGTTGGCTAATTGCTTACGATGGAAATCAGGGTTTCTTTACGATTGCCTGACTTGATCCACCGCCTCACCGCCAGCCAATCACAATCCATTCACGATCAAGTCAACAAACAGCCACTACCCGGTCTGAAAACAAGCATTACTCTTTCAAAGCGACACCCTCAAAACCGTCATGCCAGACTCGATCTGGCATCCAGCGGCTTTGGTGGCATACATGCGACTGCAATTCACAGAGACCAAGTCCAACATGACGGGTTTCAAGCACTTGTGACTATTCGAATACCGTCATCCACAACAACTCATTTACTCTTGCTCACCACCACGCCATGCTTCACTTGTGGCGGATACTTTTCGTCAAATGCCAATATGCGCGTCATACCAATTTTTGCTCGTCTTTCATTGAGTTTTTCTGGCTCATGAACCTCTCCATATAATTCTACGCCGTCTTTGCCTGGTACAAAATGCGTGCCATACAACTGCCCCAGGCCCTGATCAAAACGCATGCGGTCCAGCATCATGACATAGCGAAAACTATGCAATTGATTATTTTCGTAGAGTTTTTCAAAGTAAGGAAAATACTTGGCACGGTCATCCTTGCTACTGTGCTGGATAGTCAGGAACAAGGCAGTGTTGGCCTTGTAGCTCAGTTGTTTTGCATCAGGCCAGCCACAGGTGTTGAAAATATCGTAAACGATGGCGCGATTTTTTGTATCTGCCACAAGTATGTCTTGCCGGATTTTTTCTACTTTGGCTTTATTTTCGGGACTGGGCGCAAATTGCTGATCATAGCCAGCGAGCATATGCGCTGTACGCAAACCCTGATCACGCTCCAGCACTTGTTCAAGTTCTGTATTCATCTTGCTTGCTACGCAGATTTCTTGTGCCGGGCATAAAACAGAATGCAAAGCGAGCAGCAGGAAAAGTATTTTTTTCATCGATGTCTCTCAAAAATGTTGATGAACGATTGCGGCAAACAGAGGCACGCTCCCCCCCCCCCC
>Ga0207952_1000983_pt1 | contig 15194 bp, 10 predicted proteins | sample SubbioR12Aug_8Ca_FD_184831 | JGI IMG/M metagenome (GOLD analysis project Ga0207952, IMG submission 184831) | Serpentinite rock and fluid subsurface biosphere microbial communities from McLaughlin Reserve, California, USA - CR12Aug_8Ca (SPAdes) | ecosystem: Environmental > Terrestrial > Deep...
AGGGGAAGGTGGATGCGACTGATGACGTGGCCGTGAAGCGCGATGCGGTGAGGTTGAAGTAGCTGGTCAGCGTGCCGCGGAAAAGGGAATTGCCGACAACTTCAAAAATATTCCCCGTCGTTGATGTTGCATTGGTGCCAAACACGATCACGTCTGTCGTGTCGGACGGGGAGATGAGGAGGTCATCAGTTGAGGTCGCCCATGCGCTTGAGCCGCCGCCTGAACCTTGCAGGTCGGTGCTCCACGTGGGGGAGCCGCCGACGAGTTTCAGGACTTGTCCGTTGCTGCCCGTAGTGATTATCGAGACGACGCCGCTCGCGGCCTGGAGGACGCCAGACCCGCTCCCTATCGTAAGCGCGCCAGCCGTGAGGTTGGTCGTCGAGGCAGTCGTCGCGACGAGATTCGTCGTCGTCGCGTTCGTGAGAGTCGCGTTGGTACCCGTGAGCGTCGTCACGGTGAGGTTGGTGATTGTCGCGAGGGCGCTTTCGATCGTGTTGGTGATCGTCCCCGTGATGCCGCTTGCCGCAACGGAATCAGCGGTGCCGTCCGACGACGACACGCTCCGGAAGGAAGTGGCGTTCGCATCTTCCATTGCTCCCAGGCGGCGGTAGAAATCAGATTGCACCGCGGCCAGGCGGTCATCGAGGTAGGCCTTGGTGATGCCGGCGGTCTCCACGACACGTGCCGTCTCGACGATACGTTCGATGACCGGATTATTGATGACAGTCTCGCGGATGATGCGCTCTACCGGCGTCGCGGTCGCTGCTACGGGCTTGCCCGGCGCTGCGACAAAGGCGACGGCAGGGCAGGTATTGATGATCGGACAAACGGTCGTAAACACCTTACGCGCGAGGGAATCAATGAAGGGAAGGGACGAAGCAGCGGCGACAAGCTTTTTGCCGGATGCCGCGATTCGCTCGTGGTGGGTAAGGGCGCCGCCAAATGTTGCGGAGACAAGTACGAATACCAGCGATCCCAGAGCGATGGTCCGGATCCGTTCCGCTTTTTTAGCACGGTCCGCGTGTGGCTTGTACAGTGCCTCCGGCGCCACGCGCATATGCGATGTCCCCTCTGGAGATGACGACTTTGACGTTGCGACGCGAAGCGCAAAGCCGGATGAGAGCTGCTCGCTGCGACGCCGGTCAGCCTGTTGCTTGCGCCATGCAGCTTTCTTCTCTTCCTTTGCTACGAGGAATGCGCGGAGAGATCCCTCATGGACGTACCAGGCACCGTTTTCAAAAACTCCTTCGACCGCGCCCGATTTGCAGAGGCGTGTAATGTAATCAGCGGAAAGGCCGGATAGTGACGATGCGCCGCTTGCGCGGCGATACGTTGTCCCATGTATTTTTATCAAATCCGACATGCGGCGATGGTCGGAAAAACAGCCATTTAAGCAATTTTTCCGATATACCAGTATTGTATCGGCTGCACGAAAAAATGTGGCAGAAGTGGCTCAAAAAGGTGGATATCTTTTGATCAGGCACTTTTCCCTGATATGCTGCCGGCATGGCTACCTACGTACCTACGATCGGCCTCGAAGTCCATGCGGAACTGAAGACGGCTACGAAGATGTTCTGCAGGTCAAAAAACGACCCGTTTGCTGGGGCTCCAAATACGAACATTTGCCCGATTTGCCTCGCACATCCGGGTACCTTGCCGGTCATAAACAGGGAGGCTGTCCGACACGTACTTCGTGTTGGCGTCGCTCTCAAGGGCAAATTGGCCGATTATACGGAGTTCGACCGCAAAAACTACTTTTATCCCGATCTTCCGAAGGGATATCAGCTCTCACAATTCGAATTTCCGCTCGTATCAGGCGGTGAATTGAACGGCGTGGCGATTACCCGCGTCCATCTCGAGGAAGACACCGCTGCGTCGTCGCATGATGATCGCACTGGGGAGACTCTAATTGACTACAACCGTGCGGGGGTACCACTCATGGAGCTTGTCACCGAGCCGGTCATCCATAGCGCGAAGCAAGCGGGTGATTTTGGCCGAGATCTCCAGCTTTTACTACGGTATCTCGGCTCTTCAGACGCTGATATGGAAAAGGGCCACATGCGTCTTGAAGCGAATATTAGCGTTGCCCCTGAAGGAGCACCGCTCGGCACGAAGGTTGAAGTCAAGAACATCGCATCGTTCCGCGCGATGGAGCGCGCCGTCGAGTATGAGGTCAAGCGCCAGACGGTCCTCTTAGAAAAGGGCGAAAAAGTGGTCCAGGAGACGCGTGGTTGGGACGATGCGAAGCAGGCGACCTTCAGCCAGCGTGTAAAGGAGGGGAGCGCAGATTATCGATATTTCCCAGATCCCGATTTACCCTCACTCAAGCTATCCGAGATTCCTGAATATAGCCTTGAAAGATTAGCTAAGTCGCTACCTGAACTCCCGGAATCTCGGAAGCAGCGTTATACTAAACTTGGGGTAAAAGACGCCGATGCCGCGCAATTTGCATCGTACCCGGCGCTCGGCAATTTCTTCGACAAAGTCATCGAAAAACATAGCAACGAAGCCGTATTTTGCCAAAAGGCTGCCAATTATATTGCAAATGATTTAGTCAGCATAATCCGAGAGTCCGATTCACGAGAATCGGAAATAGACGATATCTCGGCCATTTCTGCCGAGAATTTCGAGAAAATAGTAGACCTCATTATCAGTGGTAAAATCTCGTCACGAGCAGCAAAAGACCTCATTGTCCACACCATTGACGAGAAAAAGTATCCGGAAGTGATCGCTATGGAGCGGGGTCTCCTTATAACGGGCACAACAGAGGATTTGGAGAAAGCCGTTGGTGACATTATCGCAAGCAATGCATCGGTCGTTGCCGATTACAAAGCGGGCAAAGAAGCTGCGTTGCAGTTTCTCGTGGGGCAAGGAATGAAGGCGATGAAGGGAGCAGTTGATCCGACAGTTTTGAAAGCAACAATTCTTGAGCAGATCAAAACTGAATAACCAAACACCAAGAGACAATAACCAAACATTATCCAAGGTACAATATTCAAATGTCAAAACATGCATTTGACCTTGAGAAGCGCTCCACGGAGTTTGCGAGGCAAGTCGTTCGTTTGTGTAAACGTCTTCCGCGCAATCCTATGAATGTCAGAATGACTGGGCAAGCAGTTGGATCGGCAGGATCGGTGGGTGCTAATTATCGCGAAGCCAACGATGCTTTGGGTAAGAAGGATTTTGTCCACCGGTTAAAAAATATCCCGAAAAGAATCGAAGGAAAGCATCCACTGGTTGGAACTGATAGAAGAAGCCAACCCTGACTATAGAGACGATGTATCAATTTTGATACAAGAAGCGACCGAGCTGCGTAATATATTGTCATCAATCCTAAAAAAGTTTGATGTAAGTTGAGTTTGTTGTTTGATATTTGGGTATTGCTATTTGTTTGATGTTTGTGTCTTGGTTATTGGTTATTTTTGCCACAAAAACAGGCAAAAATGCGACATTTAACCTTCCTCGAGTGATTCCTACATGTCTAAATTGTGACCTATTGAGCAAGGTCGGACCTTGCGGGGATAACGTCCGACCTTGCTCACTCAGCCACGGTATACTAAACGTATGGTTCGAGGAACGAAAATAGGCTTTGGCGCCCTGGAAAGGGAATCGGGCGCAAAACGGCAGGCCAAAGAGGGGGGTTTTGAGCCCCACAAATTCCAACTTTTGGGCAATATCGGGCTGCAGGGAGGCATCATTTTCTCGTCACAAGAGGATTACGACCGCTTCGAAGCGTACCTTTACTTGCTGAACGCGGTTGATGGCCCGCGTGCGTCAAACTATTTCCTTGATGGCCGCAGCCACGACATCTTTGCAGCATCGCGCGGTGACCAGTTGGTAGCAATCGGCGCCTATTCGTTCACGCCGAAGCGCTTTTATATCCTCGCGACGCCGCTTCTTCCTAACGGCATCGCGAAGTTCATGCAAAAACTGCAGACGGCATACACGATGTACTTCAATTTGAAATACCAGCGTGACGGACGCATCTTCCACGGACCGTATACTTCCGAAGCGGCGCAATCGGAGAAACATTTGAAGTATTTGCTTGCATTCACGCAGTTGCATCCGGCGATACTTTTCGACCCGCAATGGGAAGATGCTGGTACTGGTCTGCGCCGACTCGCGTACAAGGCGACAGAATACCGGTACTCAAGCGTCGGCGAGATTGCACGGAAGAAATTCGTGATAACGGCGCCAGAATATTTTCCGAAATATTTTCAGAACGCTAAGAATCCTGACTCGTTGGTGCGCATGTGGCAGGAAGGGAAAAAGGCAGCGAAAAAATAATGGGGAATAGAGTAGAGACTTTGTCAAATCTTGAAAATATGGCGGAATCGCGATCGAATGCACCGCGCTCTCCACATTTCTTGCGGATCAGCGAGACATAGCGGCGAGCTGGGTCTATAATGACCGGCATATGGCTCAGGAGATAAATCTCGGCGGGACGATATACATTTCTTCAAAGAAAGCAGCTGAGGTCACCGGATATACGCAGGACTATATCGGGCAGCTGGCCCGCGGCGGGCAAATCATCGCGCAGCGGGTATCCGGGCTTTGGTACGTCGTTGAGGATTCACTACGAAGTTATAAGGCAAAAGCTGATGAATTTAAGCCTGTGCCGCCTCCTGTTGTTCGGAAGGAGCAGCATATCGAAGCGTCAGTTTCCTTCGACGGCAAGGACTATGTCTCGGCACAACGAGCAGCCGAGATTACTGGGTACCACCAGGACTATGTGGGACAACTTGCCCGATCTGGCAAGGTATTATCTAGACAAGTCGGCAATCGCTGGTTTGTTGACCGCGAAGCGGTCGTTGAGCACAAAAAACATAATGATGAGCTCCTTGCAGCTGTCCAAGCAGAATCCGTCGGTCTTTCGAAGGAGACTTCAAGCGTAAGCCTAGAAAAACCGCAAGATCTTCACTTCAACTATACGCCTGATACCTCGTCCGAATATCTCCCTGAGCTCCTCACCGTCCCAAATAATGATGAAAACAATGGAATCCCGGACGATGCGATTTCTCCTGGCTCCGAGGATACGGCAACCGAAATTCCAATCCGCGTGATCCGACCGGTAATTCCAACCACACATCGCCCGCCTGCATATTTAGGAGCAGCTAGCAGTCACCACCAGTCTCGGCTCCCCCTCGCAGTCCTCGGGACTGTTTTCATGCTTGTCCTGGGCAGCGTCGGGTATCTCTATGCATTTCAGCCATCAACACTAATTTCAGCCTATTCTTCGGCGTCAAAGGGCATCGTTGCCGCAGCTGGAGTCTTACCGCGTGGGAGCATTGCCTTGCCCACCTTCATACGAGATCTGGTCTCTAACGAGCTGTATTATCGGCGAGATGCCTTTTAGATTCGAATCTCGGAAGACCGAGATTCGATAAAATTTCAATTTACATCTTGGCGATATGCAAATGAGAAACCAAGAAATTCTAGAAATGTGAGGAAATTTCTTCTTGAAAGCGTTTGAAAATTGAAAATTGCAGCCTGTAAATGCCGGCGATCACCGCTGGGCTTTATCCCCATTCAAGACTCCTTTTAGGCGCTGGATAGCCGAAAAGCCTAATAAAATATATGTAAGTCGAGTCTTTCCGACTTATTGGATTCCTCTTAATTTTGTATGCAGCGCGACGAACACCGATTCGACGGCTCTGGATTGATTCCTGTGGCGGACGCCGCGGATTCATCCGGACTTCACCGCGACTACGTCGCACGCCTTGCGCGCACTGGGAAGATCCATGGCGAACAACGGAACGGGATGTGGCACATATCTCCTACATCACTGGATTCGTTCATCGCAGCGCAAAACGAAAGCCGCACGCAGCGCAACATGCAGCTTGCACTAGAACGCAAGCGCGAATACTTGCAATCGACGCGGCGCCAATGCTTGCCGGAAGAACGTCCCCCCGCGTCACGAACGACGCATCCGGCACACACCCCGCAGCGTGGTTTTGATGCGCGCAAAAAACATGCAACCGTTGTCGTTACCGAGATGCCGGTGACCGCGGTGCAGTCCGCGCCTCAGCAGGCGGCCGTGCCTATCAAAGAGAGCCGCACGCAAAGGCACATGCGCCTCGCGAAAGAGCGCAAGCACGAATACCTGCAATCAATACACCACCCAAGGCAACGGAGAAATATCGCCATTTCGCCGAACGAAGGGGGCGTGGAGCACGGAGTTGAAACTTATATTGATACGCGTAGTAAAGTTGCAGGGGCTTTGCTTAAAAAGATGCCCGTGAACGCGATACAGGCAACGCCCGCGTACGCAGCTGCACCTGTCATGGATCTCGTCCATCACGCGTCGGCGCTCATCACGGCCTTCGCGCTCGCATTTGGAACGTATGCGTTCGCGGACTGGGATACGGTGGGGCCGGTCATTGCGGATGCACGTGACAGCGCGCTATTGGTGGTAGCGAATGCGGATACGATATTCGAACCGTACCGCATCGCACGTGGCATTGATACTGGCATTCTTACCGTGTCAGATCCGTCGAAACTCGCCGCGGTCGCGCTTTCAGTCCCTGATTCATTTGAATCATTTGCGAAGAAATTCAGCACTACGGTAGACACCTTCCTCTTCGGCATTGTCTTCAGCAAAGTCGTGTTTTACGAGCCGGAGAACAGGGTCGTGTTCCCCGAGAGGCGGCTGCCGCTCAGGCCTACTCCCATCATTAAGCCGGTGGCGCCGGCCTGGGTCTCTACGACCACAAGCGTCGTTTCCACGACGAAAGCCGCGGCTCCCACCACCGTTACGCAGCCACAGCCGCAGCCAGTGCGGTATGTAGAGGTGTATACGCAAGCGCCGGTCACGGTGGCGAACCTCACGAAGACGTACGTGGACCAGGGCCTTCTTTCGCTGCGGTCCGAATTCCTCACACGGCTTTTCGCGATGGAAAATGCCAACTCGACGTCGTTCCGAAGTGTCGCAAGTTCCGGCAACTCGTATAACCCGGCAAGCGTCGCAATTACCGGCGGTACGATTTCCGGACTTACTGCACCACTCCCTATAGCGAGTGGCGGTACCGGGACCTCAACCGCACCGGCCTATGGCGAATTGCTGGTGGGCAACAGTTCCGGAGGATTCACGCTCATGGCGACGTCGACGCTCGGCATCGACACTGTAGATGGGAGTTTCTCGACGACATCGGCGGATTACTACACCCATTCTTCGACGACGATCCCGAAGACGTACTCAACAAATACCTGGACCGGCGCCAACATGTTCTTTTCGTCCACGACGATCGGCGCCGGAGGACAGACAACCGGTCTCACCATTTCCGGCGGTGCGACGACGACCGGGAATGCGTACTTCGCGGGGACTGTGGGGATTGGAGCAGCGGTGCCACAGGCGAAACTCGAAGTGGTTGATTCTTCAGCCGCGACGACGACCTCTCTCATGCTCTCGAACTTACAATCAGCGACCGGGACTGCGAGCCGTATGACGTTCCGTGCGAATGACCTTGTGAACGCGACCTCGACCGCTTCCATCATGGGCGGTTTGCTGCAAAATTACACAACAGGAAAGGGTATGCTCGCATTCTCGGTCTTGAACAACGGCACACTCACTGAAGCCGGCCGGTTTGATTGGAGCGGCTACCTCGGTCTCGGGACGACGACGCCGACGAGCAAGCTCTCGATTACGGACGCCGTCTCGACAGCGCAGCAGACGATCGCGTACGACGGCACGCGATACACCGACCTTCTCACTGATTCGGTCGGTGATTTCACCATCAATCCACAGGGCGACGACGTGCGGCTCAATGACGACAACCTCTGGATCTGTACCGGTGGATCGTGTCCGTCAGGGACGCCGAGCGGCACAGGGAACGTGGTCGTGGAAACGCGCCTCGGCGTCTCAACCTCAACACCCGTCTTCCCGCTCACCGCCTTTTCGTCGACCGAATCGCAGGTCGCGCTCTCGGCGGGGAGTGGCGTCGCGCAATGGGCGTTCCGCAATGCCGGCGGGAACCTCTACGTCTCGACGACGACGGTCGCGGGAACGGCAACTACGACGCTTCCAGCGGTCACGGTCATCGGCTCGACGGGGTATGTGGGAATCGGCACGTCAACGCCCACGCAGATGCTCTCGGTCAAAGACCGTCTCTTTGTCGGCGCGAACGGCGCGTCGGGGATGGGCACCGCGACCTCGACCTTCCAGGGCGACATCAAAATTATCGGCAAACTCGACGTCTCGACGATCGACCCGCCGTACACGATCGATGGCGTGAAGTATGCGACATACGTGCCATCGATGACCGGCGTGAAGGAAGAGACGGCGATGACGGTCAGCCTCGATTCGTATAATCCGACGAGCGGGAAGTACGAGACGTCAATCAGCTTCGACGACCTCGAGACGGGCAGCGACCTCTGGCTCTTCTACCAGATCACCACCTTCGGCGAGGGATGGAAGGAGCTTTCGGTGCAGCTCACGCCGGCGTTCGACGGCACAGTCTTCTACCGGAAAGACATCGCGAACAACCGCCTCATCCTCTCCGGCTCGGAGGCGGGCGAAGTCTCGATGCGCCTCACGGCCGCTCGCTACGACGACGCGAAGTGGCAGAACCTCCGGCCGGACCAGGACGGGAATACGGAAGGCACGCACGTCCTTACCTCGAAGCCGAAAGGGGGTGAGAAGACCGGCGTGTCGCGCGAGTCGAACATGGCAGCCGCCGCCGTGAGCGCCTTCGAATTTGCTTCCTCATTCGCATCGTCCACGTTGATGGCCGCGACCAGCACGCTCATGAAGCTCTTCGCGTGGTTCCGCTAACGCGGTATACTCATTCCATGCATCGGTGGATATTGGCGGCAACAGTGGCCTCAACCCTCCTCCCGTTTGCCGTACATGCGGCATGCGGCCCGTCAGGCTGCGCAGCGACGTCGACCGAATCGACGACTTTTCCCAACCTCTTTGTCGTCGGTGCCGTCTCCAAGGGGTCAGGATCCTTCATGATTGATCATCCGCTCGACCCTCGAAACAAGCTCTTGTACTTCTCCTTCTTGGAATCGCCCGATATGAAGAACGTGTACGACGGCATCGCGACATTGGATGATAATGGCGAAGCATTCATCGAATTGCCGAGTTACTTCCTCGCCCTCAATCGCGACTTCCGCTACCTTGCGACGGGTCTTTCGGAGCCGATGCCGGACTTGCACCTCATGCGTGGCGTCCGGCGGGAATGGTTCTTTGGGAAACCATCATTCCGCATCGCGGGCGGAAAGCCGGGCGGGGAAATCTCCTGGCAGGTGACGGGCATCCGCCAGGACGCGCTCGCTTTGCAGCACCCGGTCATCCCGGAAGTTTTGAAGCGCGATTCGGGCGTGGTCGCGGAAGGCGAATACCTCTTCCCGGAGCTCTTTGAAAAATAATATGCGGAAATACTTCTTTTTACTTGCGCTCCTTGTCTTCGTCCCGGCGTCGGTTTTCGCCGCGCTCAACATCACCGTGGGGACGACGATCCGCGGCAACCTCTACATCACCGGCTCGCTCTCGAAAGGCTCTGGTTCGTTCGTCATCGACCACCCGCGTATGCCGCGGACGCATCTCCTCTATCACTCGTTCGTCGAATCGCCGGAGGTGAAAAACCTCTACGATGGCGTCGCGACGCTCGATGAATACGGCGAGGCGCGCATCGCGCTTCCCGATTATTTCGAAGCACTCAATAAGGATTTCCGCTACCAATTCTTCCCGCATGGAGAAGCGATGCCAAACCTGTACGTCAAAGAAGAGATCAAAAACAATTCGTTTGTGATTGCGGGCGGGACACCGGGCGGGGAAATTTCCTGGCAGGTGACCGGCAACCGCCACGACCCGTACATCCTCGAGAACCCCATCGTGAACGAAGTGCCAAAAAGCGCGGACACGGAAGTCAACCGCGGCGAGTGCCTCTTCGAGCCGCTCTGCGAATAGGCGTGCGCACTCCTAGTACTTAGTTACCGAGTGCTTTGCACGGAAACCCTTCCTGCGCGGACAGGTCGCACAGTCGCGATCCGAGGGAGTGCTCGCCAAAGAGGCGGCTCACGTATCCCGCATCCGCGAGGCACGAACCGTACCGTGCCCCTTCGGCTTCGGTGCACTCATGGATGATCCGCCGTATGTCACCGCCGCTGCGGTTCCGTATTTGTGCCGCTACGCCGGCATGGCATTGTGCGCGGTCAGCGGCGGTGTCCAACGTACCGCAATATGTGATGACTGCGCGCGTATCCCCGTTGAAGCGCGGATAGCGGTTTGCATCGAGCGTCATTTGGCTTTGCTCGAACCAACATGACGCGTGCGCGATCGGATCGCTCCCGATGCCAGGCTCGTTACAGGGGAACATCGGATCGTCGGGATCGTACCAATCGCGTGACGTCGTCCCAAAGGTACCCGCGCTATGTTCCATGAACACCCCGTTATCGCAGTGTTCTATCGCGAGCTCGGATTGCTTGAACGTATCCCTGCACGCCGCAACGGCATCTTCCAGGCGGCCAGAGCCGATCTCGCTCACCAGCGCGTGTCCCATCCCATGCGCGCAGTCAAGCGCGTCTTCGATCGATCGTTCCTGTACGCAGGCTGCAAATGCCTGCGGGAGGGAACGTGCCCCGTTCGTTGCGGCTGCGGCACGCAGGAAGCCGTGGGCGCACGAGCCGCCTAATTGGCGAGAGCAGCTCGCGATACCACCCAGTCCGTCCGTCTCGTAGAGAAACCGACCGGCTTCGTGGCCAAGTATATGTGAAGCCGAGGACGCAGGAAATGTCTTCCCAAAAATGACCTGCGCCTCTACGGCGCCGACCTCGGAGAGCAGATCCTGATAGCGTTGCTTCTGTTCGAGAAACGGGGCATGCGGCGCCAGCCGCATGAATTCAGATGCCGCGTCAGTGTGCCGTTCGTATACCCACATGCCCGCAAATACTACCGCGGCGGCAAGGGCCGCGAGCAGCCTGCCACCGAAGGCCATCTTCCAATGCCCTGAAATATCATGTGATTCCATATCCGATTCAGTGCCCAAGAAACACAAGGTAGAGCGGATCCTCGTCGTCCTTGGCTATATCCAACGTTTCTGCGAGCATCGCATCGTCGAATGCGGCGGCCACATACGCTTTCACGCCGAGTCCGGCGGCGAGGAGCAGCATGTCTTGCCCGGAATGTCCCGCCTCGAGTAATGACAGGCGGTAGGCGAATTCGCCATACTTCAGGTAGTTACGCCCCCACATCGAAGTCATGAGGAGTACGGCAGCAGGATGCGTTACCGGTACATATTCTTTGCAGGCATCAATGAATACGCGCGGCAATGCAAAGGGGATTTTTTCGAGCGAATGGTCGCGCGGGGCGTAATGGTAGACGCCTACGTCGAGCGATTCGACGCGGAAGGCGGCGAGGTAGTACTCGAGCGGATAGAAACTTCCCCCCGATGGGTGGAAGCGCGGAGCCGACGGTGCCGTCACGGTGAATTGCCCGATGGTTTCCGATGCCGGTTTACGCGCGGGATCGCGGGCGCGTTCCGCATTGATACCCGCGCCTCCGTGCAGGATGGTTGCAATGTCAGCGTTTCCGATGACCGCATGTTCAGACATGATTCGTTTCGATTCCCGCTTTGCAAATACCGTCGAAAGCGGCTCCTCGGGTATACACGGTCCTGGCAGGGCAATACGAGGGAAGCGCAAGTATTCCTTGAACGGCGGGGGAGGATATTCGATGGAATTCCGCCCTTCTGCTGCGGAACGAATACCGGAGATTTTGTGAAATTGCCTGAATTTCATATTAGGGGAACGGGTGCGGGTAGGGCGGCGGCGAACTGGCAGGCGTGAATCCGAATTTCTCCGGCACGTCACGCAGACGCCAGCCCCCGAGGTATTCCTCATGCCCGACGGAGAGCGGCTGCAGCCCGTCGGACACGACGCACGCTGCATGCAGGCCGCTGTTCCGCAGCACGGGCGGGCTCATTTCAACCGCACCAACGGTACAACCCAGTTGTTCGACAGCTTGCGCGAGTGTCCGTACGTCCGTTTCCGGATAGGGTTGCGGCAGTGGCGTCGTAGAACCCGAGGTGAGCCACGATAGCATCCCGGCGTTTTCTTTGCGCGCCCAGTATGCGATGCGATGATGTGCATCAGGCGGTCCTGCCTGGATGTCTTTTGCATACAAACCGGCAAGCCGGATAAGGTACCAGGAACCAAATGCCTCGGTCAGCGCGCCATATACGGCAGTTTCCGCGTCAGAGCGCGCACATGCGCCGATAGCGAATGCCGGGCCTCCTTCCGTATCGCGCACGACGCATGCGACGACCACAGCCGGCATGTCGGTCGGCAGCGACATGCAATCGACGGTAAGCCCATACCTCCCCATCTGCGCGAGCGCCGCGTGCGTGGCCTTGCCCGTAACTGTGCTGAGGTCGATTTTTGGCGGTGAAATCCGGTTGAAAAACGTGATCATGAAAGCGTCGCGCTCAATGAGTTCAAGGAGACCATGGAGTGCGGCAGCTTCGAATGAGGCATGTGCCGCAATGCCGTTCGACGTAGGGATGCGCAGAAGCGGCTCGTCTGCGAAGGCATCGGGGCGTCCTTTCCCGCTCACTAGCTGTGCTGGCACGAACAGGCTGCCCCCATCCGAGAGGCGTACCGCTTTCGTCCAGAGAAATTCCGTGGAATCATCGAACTGCCTGTTCAGCTCGGAGGTGCGCTGACCCGAAGAAAAGCCTGCCAACCGAGTAAAATCGAGCGCGTCACCTTCGATCTTGTTGCGGGAAGCCACGCGACTCTCTCTCGTCCAAAATGCCGCGTGGTCCATCCAGAGCGAACGCTCGACCGTTTCGCCAAGCGCTTTTTCGAAAGCGGCAGCAGGGGACGTGAAGTCGTAGCCGCTGCCGATACCTTCGCGCCTGCCGGCGCGCCCTGCACAGACATATAGTTTAGGTGCGTCGGGATACCGCGGTAGGAACGAAAACCCGACGTCGAATCCGGCTTCCTGCGCGGCACGCGCCCTGGCAAGTGTCGCTGCAAAATGCAATTCTTCATCTGCCATGACCGGAGCCGTAAAAAACCGTTTGAAATTCCGGAAAAAACGCATAGAGACAACAAGCATAACAACAAGGGCCGGTTGTTTACAAATTGAGGCACGTTATGGAATCGGCCCGTGATATAGTGGTGCCCATGGCGGCGTTCATACACACCACATACCGCTGGTGGATTGCGCGTGCTGTCTCGGTCCTTGCCTTGCTTACGGGCATGTTTTTCGCCAAAGCGCACGCTGACAGCGTGCTACAGCCGGACGCCCTTTCAAAAGTCTTTGGAGACGCCCAGTTGGGAGTCTCAAAGGAGGGAAGCAAAATGCTAGCTGGCTGCGGCGGGTATGGTGAAGGGTACTACTACGCCCAGGGATATTATTACGCACAAGGGTATTACTACGCACAAGGCTACTACTATGCGCAGGGGTACTACCAAGGCTACTACTACGCCCAGGGGTATTACTATGCACAGGGCTACTACCAATCGTATTACCAGAGCTACTACCAATCGTATTACCAGGGCTCGTATGCGCTTACGATTTCCGGCAACTTCGGCGTGACAGGGAACGTGACGGTGACCGGTGCGATCGGCAAGGGATCGGGCACCTTCGTCATCGACCACCCGCTCGACCCGAAAAACAAACTCCTCTACCACTCGTTCGTCGAATCGCCCGACGTGAAGAACATCTATGACGGCATCGCGACGTTAGACGTAAACGGCGAAGCGAAGGTTGGCCTCCCCAATTACTTCATGGCGCTCAACGACGAATTCCGCTACCAGCTCGACCCGATCGGGAAGCCGCAGCCGAACCTGCACATCAAGGACCGGATCGAAAACGGCGCGTTTACGATCGCGGGGGGAGAGCCGCACGAACGCGTCTCGTGGCAGGTGAGCGCGATCCGCATGGACCCGTACATCAAGGCGAATCCCCTCATTACCGAAGTGCGGAAAAGCTCGTCGTCGCCTGTCGTTTCGGGGAAATTCATGCATCCGGACATCTATTCGGTCCTGCCGACGGAGCAGGTGCGCGCGGGGCTATCGACGATCATCGAATTCGCGAAAAAACTCTTCGATTAGGGCACGATTGAAATTCAAGCCGGGATTGGGTAGAGTGGCCGCATGACGCGCCTCGTTTGGGGAATCGGCGCCCTTGCCTCCCTTGGGGTGCTTGTGGCAGCCATTACGCTGTGGAACCCGGCAGCTGCCGACTACGCGGAAGCGCGCACGATCGCCGAGGGTGCGAAGGATTTCAAGGAATTGAGCGACAGGTTCCAGAGATTGGCCGAAGACAAGGGGGCCGTGTATGCCTATGAGGTTTTGAAGCGTGCACCTATCCCGCCGAATACCGACCTCCACCTCCTTGGCCACATAGTCGGGGACGAATTGTACAAGCAGCAGGGGTTCGACGGCATGGCGCACTGCACGCCGGACTTCCGCAACGCCTGCTCGCACACGATCGTCGTCGGCGCGCTCGTCGAATTCGGCGAGGGGATCTTGCCGAAGATCCGCGAGGCATGCACGAAAGCCCCGGGCGGCAGCGGCGCGTATACCATGTGCTTCCACGGCTTCGGCCATGGCGTCTTTGCCTATTACGACTACGATATACCCAAAACAGTCGCCTATTGCAAACAGGCCGGCACGAAGGAGTACAACAACCGGGAATATATCGAATGCGTGGGCGGCATGATCATGGAACTCACGGGCGGCGGCGGGCATGATCCGGAGGGGCTCGCGCGTGCGCAGGAGGAATACCTCACCTCATCCCTTGCGCCGTGCATGTCGGACCTCATACCTGACGACGCAAAAAGTATCTGCCTCACGTACCTGACGCCGCGCATCTGGAAGTCGGTCGGGATCGATCTGGGCCGCCCCGATCCGGAGAAATTCGACGACGCATTCGCGGCATGCGACGCGATTCCGACCGCGAAGCAGCAGCTTCGTGACGCGTGCTCAGGCGGCTTCGGCAAGGAATTTACCGTCATCGCGGCGGCACGCGACGTGCGCGACATGGCCAACATGACTGATGCGCAGCTTTCAACCGTATGGGATTGGTGCATGAAGGCGCCGCGCAGTGATGGCGAGAGCGCGTGCCGCACCCAGGCGTTTTCGTCGCTGTATTGGGGCGGGGAAAATGACCCCTTACTTTCCGTCCGCTTCTGCTCGCTCGCGCCCGCCGCGCAAAAAGAGGCGTGCTTCGACCAACTGTACGG
>Ga0207952_1000984_pt1 | contig 15181 bp, 13 predicted proteins | sample SubbioR12Aug_8Ca_FD_184831 | JGI IMG/M metagenome (GOLD analysis project Ga0207952, IMG submission 184831) | Serpentinite rock and fluid subsurface biosphere microbial communities from McLaughlin Reserve, California, USA - CR12Aug_8Ca (SPAdes) | ecosystem: Environmental > Terrestrial > Deep...
TGCCTTGCTAGCCAGCCACAGGAACCGCACGAAATTGTCGGAGACGCCGGATACGTCCTATAAGTTTGTTACGCATGCGGATGGCAAACCCTTCAAACGTCCGGTGGTCATCGGTTTTGGACCTTGTGGTTTGTTTGTGGCACTGCTGCTCGCTGAAATGGGTTTTCGCCCTATCGTGCTGGAGCGTGGCAAAACTGTACGTGAACGCACCAAGGATACCTGGGGCCTGTGGCGTAAGCGTGAATTGAAACCGGAATCGAATGTGCAGTTTGGTGAAGGTGGCGCAGGTACTTTTTCTGACGGCAAGTTATATAGCCAGATCAAGGACCCCAAGCATTATGGTCGCAAGGTATTGACTGAGTTCGTCAAGGCTGGCGCACCTGAAGAGATCATGTATGTCAGCAAACCGCATATAGGCACTTTCCGCCTGGTGAAGATGATAGAAGAGATGCGTCACAATATAGAAGCGCTGGGTGGAGAAATCCGCTTTGAGCAAAGAGTGACGGATATTGATATCGTCGAAGGCAAGGTTCAGGGCGTGCAACTGAATGACGGTGAATATATAGAGACTGCGCATGTGGTACTGGCGATAGGCCATAGCGCCCGTGATACTTTCCAGATGATTGCCGACCGTGGCGTCTATGTCGAAGCAAAACCGTTTTCCATCGGTTTCAGGGTAGAGCATCCGCAATCTGTCATCGACAAAGCGCGCTTTGGACCGAATGCGGGTAATAAGATATTGGGTGCGGCAGATTACAAGCTGGTGCATCACGCTAAAAATGGCCGCTCTGTATACAGCTTCTGTATGTGCCCGGGTGGCACGGTGGTGGCGGCAACTTCTGAGCCTGGCCGTGTCGTGACAAATGGCATGAGTCAGTATTCTCGCAATGAGCGCAATGCCAACTCGGCTATCGTGGTAGGCATTACCCCTGCAGATTACCCTGGCGATCCATTGGCGGGTATAGATTTGCAAAGAGCGCTGGAAGAAAAGGCTTATGAAGTGGGTGGTGGTAACTACAATGCGCCTGGCCAGCTGATTGGTGACTTTTTGGCGGCGCGCCCCTCGACTGCCTTGGGGGCAGTAGAGCCATCGTATAAACCAGGTATTACCTTGTGCGACCTGGCAACCGTGTTGCCTGAATTTGCGATCACAGCAATACGCGAAGCCTTGCCGGAGTTTGAGAAGAAGATCAAAGGCTTTGCAATGAAGGATGCCATTTTGACTGGCGTGGAAACACGTACCTCTTCCCCTATCCGTATCAAGCGCAATGACGATGATTTGCAAAGCTTGAACACCCGCGGCCTGTTCCCAGCAGGTGAAGGCGCTGGCTATGCAGGCGGAATTTTGTCAGCCGCAGTAGATGGCATCAGGGTGGCAGAAGCGGTTGCTCTTGATATTCAGGCAAATACGTAAAAAAAATGAGGCAAAAAAATGGCAAAGACGAATTTCGTTTTTGCCATTTTTCTTTTACAGAGGCTTTAACCTAAAAGATCTTCCAGCCCTGCGCTCAACTCTGCCAGCGGCGGCATCTCTTCCAGAATAAGCTCTGGCTTGATGCCCAGTTTTTTTGCCACTTCTGTTGGGAAAGTGGCTTCACGCTCCTCTTGAGAATAATGACTTTCCTCCCCTCTTGCACACCAGGAAGCAATATGGACGACCGCGCCTATCTGGTCAAATTCTGATTGCTGCAGCGGTTCGCCGCAAGCCTTGATGGCAGTGGCAAAAGTGTCAGGGAAGCGCCAGCGTTTGGAAAGCTCGGCACCTACATCAAAGAAATCGTAGCCAAAGGATGTGCGCTCAACATCGGGCCTGCGTGGGTCCAGTGGCCCGGCAGTTTTGTCGACTTGCAGCATTGGTTCTGGCATACCTGCATGCATGACCAATTGACCTATAGCGTGCATCAAGCCAACAGTAAACGCAAAGTCTGAATTGCAATGGGCTTTTTTTGCCAGCCATTTTGATACGACGGCAGTGTGCAGGCTATAACGCCAGAATTGCTTCAGATCCACGCCGGGCATGGATTTGAAGCCGCTGGTCAGGCCGCTACTGACAACCAGGGTACGCACGGTCATGAAACCCAGCATCAGCACTGCGTCATCGACTGAACCTACAGTCCTTGAGGCATGGTAGTAAGAAGAATTTGCCAGCCGCAGCAATTTTGCACTCAGGACCTGATCTGCAGACAGCTTGCGGGCAATTTCGTCGATGGAGACATCGTCATTATTAAAGCTGTCTATGACCTCCTGGACGACTTTGGGTATTGATGGCAAAGCATTTTGCTGCTGAAACAGAGTCTCGATTTTCATAGGGCATCTCCTTTGGGGATGTAGATCGTAGATCAAGAGGTCTTAGCCTCATTATTTCCGGAAATTGATACACCTTCAGCAAATTTTCCATATTCGTGGAAAGAATGCACATTGCTATCAAAAATCATACTCTGATATTGGTTTTTCAGAAATCCTTTTTTTGCTGCTTGCGTTGCTTTACATAATTTTATGACGTGGTTGTGTGCCTTACTCTCCAGTTTGTCATTTCGCTTTAGCTTATGCAGATGTAATTTGTGACTTTCCCGTCAACAGATTTTTTGTCTTGTTTCTTTGCTTCACTTCAGGGTGAACATGGTGGTAAAGTTCTTTTAGCACTATCAACAATCATCTTGGATAAGTTCATCAAGTCAGAGCAAGCAGACAGGAGACGCATCATGAAAAATGCCATAGAACTCGCAACACAAGTTGGTGAAGAACTCAAATCCAAAAAACTGATACTCAGCATTGCGGAGTCATGTACAGGCGGTGGCATTGCGCACGCCATTACAGAAATTGCAGGCTCTTCGGAATGGTTTGATTGTGGTTTTGTCACCTACTCCAATTCCTCCAAAACTGAATTGCTGGATATACCAGCAGCCTTGATAGCCCAGCATGGCGCGGTCAGTGAAGAGATCGCCGCAGCCATGGCACAGGGTGCACTGGCCAATTCTGAGGCACATATTTCCTTATCCACCACAGGCATCGCTGGCCCTACCGGAGCAGTACCTGGCAAACCCGTCGGCACCATCTGCTTTGGCTGGGTAGTCGGCGGCAATACGCATACGGAAAGGCTGGTATTTCCCGGGGACAGGAAAGCCGTGCGTGAACAGACTGTCGTCCATGCACTGGATAAATTACTGAGATATATCAAGGAGTTATAAATGCAGGCATCATCATCCACTCTTGTGCAAGCATCTGTACATGCGAGCCACCTGCAAGTCTTACTGGTGGATGATGATACTGAAATTACTACCCTGCTTGCCAGGTATCTGGAAAAATTTGATATCCGCAGCATGGCCGTGCCAGATGGCAAGGCCATGCGTATTGCGCTACAGACGCATAATTTTGATGTCATCTTGCTGGATTTGATGTTGCCAGATGAAGATGGTCTCAGCCTGTTGCGCCAATTACGTCAAGTCAGCCGCCATGCCAGTACCCCGGTCATCATGCTGACTGCCAGGGGTGAATTTAGTGACAAGATATTGGGGCTGGAGTCTGGTGCAGATGATTATTTGGTCAAACCCATCGATACCCGTGAACTGGTGGCCCGCATACAAAGTGTCAGCCGTCGTGCCCAGACCTCGGCACAGCAAATGCAAGAACAAAGGGATAGTCAGGCAAGTGAAATGCGCTTTGATTCCTGGGTATTGAATTTGCCTGCGCGGCAACTCAGCAGCCCGGAAAAACTCATCATCCCCTTATCAAATGCTGAATTCAGGCTTTTGCTGGCCTTTCTCAAAAGACCCGGGCAAATCCTCAGTCGTGATCAATTGATCGATTTTGCGCATAACAAATCCACGGAAGTCTTTGACCGCAGCATAGACTTGCTGGTTTCCCGCCTGCGCCAAAAGCTGGGAGATGATCCTCGTCATCCCGTCTTGTTAAAAACGGTACGTGGTGAAGGCTATCTGTTCAATGCCAGCGTGCGATGAAAAAGCTGCTTCCTGATACCATCTTCAGCCGTTTGTTTGGCATGGCCATGGCGGCTGTGCTGCTCAGCCATATTGCCACCTTTATCCTGCTGTTTGTATTTCTTGGCGACCACCGTCCACCTCCGCCACCTGGCCCACCACCACCTGAGCACGCTCATGGCTTGCTGCACGGGCCTTTCCTGGGTTTTTGCCTGAGTATGTTGCTGCAATTATTATTGCTGGCAGTTGCTGCCTGGCTAGGTTCACGCAGCCTGGCCAGGCCTATACAGCAACTGGCTGCCGCCGCCAGCACGCTCAACAATCTCAAGCAAGCCAAGGCCATCCCGGAAACCGGCCCGGAAGAGACGCGTCAGAGCGCTCAGGTATTTAATCAGATGCAAGAACGCCTGTTTCAGCAAATGGAAGAGAGGGAACGTTTTCTGGCAGCCATATCCCATGACCTGCGCACTCCCTTGACGCGCATGAAACTACGGGTAGAACAAATACCCGCTGAAGCTGGCAATGGCAAGCTGCTCGACGATGTCAAAGAAATGGGCCTGATGCTGGATGCCACCCTCGATTATTTGCGTGGTAGTGAAGAGTCCCTGCAAATGCTGGATATCGGTGCGCTCGTGGCAGCCATTGTTGACAATATGCAGGACGAGGGCAAAGCCGTCAGCATGCACGGTACGGCTTTGCCATTGCCAGCTTTGCCAAATGAACTCAGGCGTTGCATCAGCAATTTGCTGGAAAATGCGATTTTCTATGGCACGACAGCAGAAATCCATTTGCATGATAGCCCACAAGAATTGCTGATCTGTATTGCAGACCAGGGGCCAGGGATACCAGAAGCCTCACTGGAAAAAGTATTTGCGCCCTTCTTTCGTCTTGCGGCGTCCAGAAACAAGCATACCGGCGGTGTGGGTTTGGGCTTGAGCATCGCCAGGGACATTGCACGGCGCCATCATGGCTGCCTGATATTAAAAAACCGCCAGGGCCAGCAGGGCTTGCTGGCAGAACTGCGCTTGCCACGTTCATCATAGGCGCCATTGTGTCAAAACCGATACAAAGCGGACACAAGCTGGCAACATCCTGATGCGATATTCTCAATCAAGCAGATATCTTGAAGGAGAAAGTGATGAGCAGCATTTCTGGTGTAAGTGGCAACAGCAATAGTTATTTTCAGCAAACTGGCAACACCCAGCGGCGTGAGCGTGATACCAGCAAAATAGCGGACAATGTTTTTTCCAAACTTGATACCAAGAACCAGGGTTACCTGGAAGTGCAGGACCTGGAAACGGCGTTCAACAATATTGCCAGTAATTCCACCAGTGGCAGTTCCAGCGCCACCGGCACGGCAAGTAGCACTGGCAGCGTCAATGACTTATTCAAAAAGCTTGATAGCGATGGTGATGGCAAGCTGACTAAAACTGAATTTAGTGATGGCATAAAAAAACTTAGTGATGCGCTGGAAGGGCAATTCAATGCCCGACGCACGCGCGGCCCGGAAGGTGCCCCGCCACCTCCTCCACCACCTGAAGGGGAAGGCACCGCAGACAAGGATGGCCTGGACAAAGCACAGTTGACTGACTTGTCTGCCAAAGTGGGTCAAAGTAATAGCGGCGCTGGTGCAGCCCTTAGCCAGGTGGCGCAAAATTTTGAAGCGGCAGACACCAATCAGGATGGCAAGGTCAGCCTGCAGGAAACCCTGGCTTATCTTGAAAAAAGCATTAATGCCAACTCAAGCAGCGCTAGCTCGACCTCGACCAGCAGTAGTTTCAACAATAGCACCAGCAGTTCAACTACCGATAGCAGTAATACCGGCACTACCAGCAGTACCAGTGCTTCTGATGGCCCGACAGCTTCATCAACCGCAAGCAGCAGCACTGATGCCGCCTTATTCAAAAAAGCCTTGCAGTTACTGCGTGCCTATGATTCGCCAGCAACTGCCAGCGGCCAGAGTATTGCTGTCAGCGCCTGACAAAGAAAAAAGGTTCATGTTTTTTACACATGAACCTTTTTTACCATCAAAAACATAACTACTCCCTGTTCTGCACGAGTAATTCATTGATCAATACAGATTCTATCTTGTTGGTTTGTAATGATTGATTCAAGCCAGTTTTAATCTGAGACCTGACGGTATCGAAGCCTTCTTCACTATGCAAGTCGTCGGGATCTATCTTGGCAAATTCGATTTGGAATAAATTCGTCAACAATTTCTTGTTTTCCTGCAACCAATCTCGATCTTCAGTACGCACTTGTATGGTGACCTGCATGCGCACTACCTGGCCATTGAGGTTTGCTACTTGTTGAGGCAACATGAAATAGGCGAGACCTGCAGCATTGCTGTTTACACTGCGGATATAAAAGAAGATCGCCAGCATGATGACGAAGCCAACCAGGACGATTGCTGCCGCATAGGCACCAAAGCGGTCTCCTGCAATATCCTTTTTTTTAACAGGCTTTCTTTCCAGCGCAGGTTTTTTGGGTGTTTGAACAGGTGGCGCGCTGCGTATAGGTACAGCCTTGGGAGCTGGTTTGGCTTCTTGCACATCGTCATCCGGAACAGGCACTGGTTTAGGCGCGCTGCCATCTATGGCTTCAAAATCCAGTTGTGCACTAAGAATACTGGCCTTTGACCTATCTTTAGACATGACTACCTCATCTGACCAGGGCATGGGTATTTATCCGCGACCGGGCAATTACATTACCATAGGGAAATTTTTATAACCGGGAAAGCATACACTTATTTTACTCAATTTCTTCAATCATCAGCGTATACATATCAAACTGATGGCTTGTCATGAGCGCATTATATTTATCATATTAGCCACAATCATTAGATTGATCAGCCCCCACAATCCTTGTTTCAGTCACGAAGAATCTCGCTGCAGTCAACGCTTCGTTACAAACTAAGGGTGTAAAACAAAGCCTGATTTAGCTATCATGTCGTCATTCCCCGCACGACATTGTAAGCATGACCACATCCGCCCTCCCTAAAGTCAGAAACCTGAACATAGACAATATCAAGGCTGTCTTGATATTTCTGGTTGTCTTTGGCCACCTGATAGAGATTTATGTGGGCGAAGATCATGTGCTGCGTTCCATCTGGATTTTTGTCTATTCCTTTCACATGCCCATGTTTGCGCTGATGTCAGGCATGTTTTCCAAGGCGCAGTGGGATGATAAAAATGCCACCCAACTTATTTCTACTGTCCTGGTGCCACTGATAGGCTTTGAAATTATTTATGAGGCAACCGAGTTTCTCTTGAAGGGAAATGCCAGCGTCTATGCTGGCCTGGTTGCGCCTTACTGGATGCTCTGGTACTTGCTGAGTTTATTATGCTGGCGCTTGCTGCTGCCCTTGTTTTCACGCATGCAGTTTGGGGTCATGCTGGCGGTAGCACTCTCGCTGGCGGGCAGTTATTCTGAACATGCTGGTTACTTCCTTGGCATATCGCGCACGCTGATCTTCTTCCCTTATTTTTTATTGGGCTGGAAGCTGGGACAAGATGTATTCAGTGTCAAAAAGACTGAAAGACTATGGTTCAGTGCGGCCGTTGTCATTGCCGCCTTCATTGGTGCTTTTTTGCTGAAAAGTGATTTTGACTATCGCTGGTTCTATGGCAGTTATTCCCTGCACCGCCTGGAAATGGCGAATCTGACTGGCAGCATGTATCAGTTATTGCAATATGCAACATCTACAGTCATAGGCTTGTCTGTACTGTATTTGCTGGCGCAAAAAGAACTGGGCCTGGCAAATATAGGCAAGCGTTCAATTTATGTGCTGGTGTGGCATGGCATGGCGCTGATTATCTTGCAGGAGACTGGCGTATTGCGCGCCATTTTCAAGCATGAGAACACCATTGCGCTGGCAATATCGGTATTGCTGTCCATGCTCATTACCTGGGTATGTGCGCATGAGAAGACTGAAATGCTGACCAAGCGTTTTATCCTGAACCCTTTGAGCTGGCTATTGATACCACAGCCAGCAGTTCAAGCTGTGGTGATTGCGACCGAAGCACAGGACAAGACTGTGCATCAGGAACCTTAAGAGATATCTTTAAAAATATCTGCGAAAGCTGCCTTTACGGGATTTTATTTTTCTATACGGGTTTGTGTTTTGCCTTCATCAAATTGCTGTGGATGTTTGCCAGAAATACCGCAATAAAATTCACGTATCTTTTCCATATCGGCAGTAATGTCACCGCTTAAGGCAAACATCTTGCCGATGCCGCCAGCCTTGCGCTTGAAATCCAGGTAACCAAGGGCAATCGGCACACCTGCACCCTGCGCGATGTAGTAAAAGCCAGTTTTCCAGTGTGTCACTTTGCCGCGTGTACCTTCAGGCGGCACGATGACAGTCAGCCTTTGATTGGCATGAAAGGCATCAACCGTGCCCTGTACCAGATTGCCAGACTTGGCGCGGTCAACCGGAATACCGCCAAGCCAGCGCATGATATGACCCAGCACCGGCGGGAACAGGCTGGATTTGCCCATCCAGTACACCCGCAAGCGCAGGGCAAAACAAATCATCAGGGTAAAAGGAAAATCCCAGTTACTGGTATGTGGCGCTGCAATCAAGACATATTTTTGTTCGGCAGGAACAATACCCTCCACCTTCCAGCCTGCCAGCTTCAGGCACAACACCGATAGCCAGCGCATGATGGTATTAATGATGGGAGTTTCAAAAATGGTAAGATGCATGCCGTAAGTCTTTGATAAGAAAAGAGAATTCTGCCTTCTCTTCAAGCAAGCGGCATTATAGTGAGCAGCAGCAAAATGGGAAATAAATATCTGCTTTTTTAAGATAAATTAACGAAATGCATTTATATGGCAAAGTCTTAGTGAAACATCACACTCAAGTCTTCACCCAGCTCAGGATACCCTCCCATTGCGGCAAGTCTTTTTCTACCCTTGATGGTGCGACGTCCCATAAAGTGGCGCCATGGGCAGCCAGTTGTATATAGTTTTGTGTGTCCCGCAAAAAGCCAAGCACTGGCAAACCCAGCTGATCTACATAATGCTCAAGCTGTTCGGCCGCCTTGCTGCGGGTATTCACCCGCATGCCCAGTATTCCCACCTGATAGCCATTCTTTTTGTGCTGGGACAGGCTCTTGAGAAATTCTTCCGTGGCCAGGATATCAAAAATAGAAGCTTGCAGAGGGACGATGATCTTGTCTGCCGACTTGAGCACAGCGTCAAGCTTGCTGCCTGTCAAGCCAGCCGGGGTATCCAGGACCACATGTGTAGTGCCCTTGGGCGGCTTCAATACATTGCCGTCAGCGATATCCCAGGGCTGGATTTGCGGCAGGTTCTCTGGCCGCAAGGATAGCCAGGTGCGGGAAGATTGCTGTACGTCGGTATCGCCCAGCATGACCTTATGCCCGCTGGAAGCAAAATAGCCAGCCAGATTGGTGGCTACCGTGCTTTTTCCTACCCCGCCCTTGGGATTGACGATTGCAATGACTGGCATGTCCACTCCTTGTTAGAGTTCAAGAACTGCTGTACCTGCTATTTACTAACGCTTACTTCATATACAGACTTCATACACAGTGATGAAATAAGCTCTAGGCATTTTAACCAGAGCGTACACGTATTTCACCCACAATTTCATCCATCAAAACCAAAAACGGCCAATACCGCAACGAAAACCGTGCAAAAAATCAGGAAGGCACCAATAAAGCCAGTTGCTCAGGCGTCAGATAAGACCATTCACCCGCTTCCAGCTCCAGTGATTCCAGCGTCAGTTTGCCTATGGCGGTACGTTGCAAGGCGGCACAATGATTGCCTGCGGCTGCCAGCATGCGCTTGACCTGGTGATACTTACCCTGTTCGAGTACGATTTCCAGCAAATTCTCGCCCAGTTTCTGGCAATGTATTGCGGCCAATGGCTCTGGTTCATCGTGCAGCTTGACGCCCTTTAATAATAAGTTCACCAGCTCTTCAGTCACAGGCTCAGCCGTTGTTGCCTGATATACCTTGGGCACATGGCGCTTGGGTGAAGATTGCGCATGGATAAACGGACCATCGTCAGACATCAGTAACATGCCGGTCGTGTCGTGGTCGAGGCGGCCGACTGGCTGCACATCGCGCCAGCTAAACTGCTCTGGCAAAAGTGTCAGCACGCCGGGATGATGGCTGGGCTTGCGCGAGCATTCAAAATTTGCCGGTTTATTGAGAACGATGTAGACACGTTCGCGAAATTCCCAGTCTTCATCAAAAATATGAAACTGCAAGCCCTGGGTTTCAAAACTGGTTTTGACACTGCGTATTACTTCTCCATTGATGGAGACCTCGCCATCTTCCACCAGATCGCGGCAATATTTTCGGGTTCCAAATCCTTGCGACTGCAGGATTTTATCTAAGCTTAGTTTTGTCATGACGCGACTTTATCAGATGTATACCTGCTACGGCTAGTCGCGCTACTTGCTTTCATTCAAGCACAGCAGTTTCATCCGCTATCATCTTGGGCTGAAGTGGCAAATTCATTTTGAATGAAGTTCCTTTACCAAGTTCACTTTCCACCACGATATTGCCACCCAATACACCAGTCACAAGGTTGTAGACGATATTCAAACCCAGGCCACTACCGCCTTGCCCCAGGCGGGTAGTAAAGAAAGGGTCAAAAATACGCCCCAGATTCACATCGGCAATGCCCTTGCCATTGTCGCGCACGGTAATTTCAACAGTATCATCATCAGAAATGCGTGCAGTAATAGTGACCGTTCCTCGGATATCGCCTTCAAACCCATGGATAAATGCATTATTGATCAGATTTGTCATCACCTGCCCCAATGGCCCGGGGTAACTGTCCATCATCAATTTGACTGGCACATGATGAACTATGTCATGGCGTGTTTTGCGTATGGTCGGCCCCATCGTCACAATAAGTTCCGACAGCATTTCATCCAGCGCGAAGACACGACGGTTGGCGCTGGTCCTGTCGACAGCCACTTGCTTGAAGCTGATCACCAGTTCCGATGCCTTGCTCAAGTTGCGCAAGAGTAAATCAGCGCCCGTCTTGGCATTGCGCAAATATTCCTCCAGCACTGAGCGGCGCAGACCTTTATCAAATTCTGCCATTACAGCATCAGTATGCTGAGCCAGGGTGCTGGCAACGGTGACACTGGTACCGATAGGGGTATTGAGTTCATGAGCGACACCTGCAACCAGTGAACCCAGGGCGGCCATTTTTTCTGTCCTGAGCAATTCCCGCTGTGCGCGTTGCAGGTTTTCCAGCACGATGGTCAATTCACTATTGGCAACTTCCAGAGCCTGGGTACGCTCAGACACCCGGCGTTCCAGCGTGGTGTTCATATTGCGGATTTCTTGCTCATTCTGGCGTTTTTCAGTAATGTCTTCCTGCACCAGAATCACAAGAGGCTCATTTCCGAGTCGTATCATGCGTCCCGACACTTGGCAGAGAATAATTTTTTCTTGCTGGCCGCAAGTCAGCCAGGCTTCATAGTCATGAATTTCGCCATCGCGCTCAATGATGCGCAAGATTTCATGAAAATCAGCTTCGTTGCGCCAGAGCGCCTTCTGGGTTTCCGTATCCCCCAAGATTTCATCATGCGACCAGTAAAACTGCCTGACCCAGGCATCGTTCACATCAATCATGCTGTAATGCTGGGCTTTGCGCAGCACCGTCATCGCAACGGGTGAGGCCTGGAAAATGCCTATGAATTTTTCTTCAGTGACCCGCAAAGCCTGCTCTGCACGCAAGCGCTCATTGAGCTCTTGCTGCAAGGTGATGTTTTGCGCTTCACGTTCGGTGATCAGCCTGCCCAGGTTCAAACGCATTTTATCCAGACCCTGGGCCAGGTTACCGATTTCATCCTGCCGCGCCCATTCCAACGGCTCATCTAGCTTGCCGCGTGCCAGCCTGCCTGTCGCCAACTGCAATTCCATGATAGGCCTGACGATGCGGCGCTCGAACAATAACCAGATCAGGATGAAGGAAAACACTACTTGCACCAGCAAGGCCACGCCAAGCTTGAGAAAATCCGCCCACAATTCTTTTTCTATATGCTCAGTCGTCAGTTCCAGCATGACACTGCCTATGACCTTGGTTTCCAGCAGGATGGGCCGCTCTTCACGCAGTAGCTTGGCATCGGCTTTTTTGAATTTGCTGCTGTGAGCGAAAATGGACTTGGACTCGTCCAGCACTTCTACGCTAACCACTTCCGGGTTGCGCATGACTGCCTGGATGAATTGATTGGCGACTGCCTTGTCAAGTGTCCAGACAGGTACAGCCATACCGCGAGCGAGCATATCCGCATACTGCGACATGGGATTACGCACGCGTAACTGCAATTCGCGCTCGTACCTGTCTTGTACCAGGAAACGTCCCAGAACGATCGCAGGCAATACGATACCAACCACAACGCCAATAATAAGAATTTGTCGGAGGGAGAGTGTACGCAATGGTTTACCTGTTGTTTGCGGCGATTACTTGGATTGTTGTTTACGCCACAATTGTATATTTGCTGTGATTAATTTGCTCATCACATTTTGCTTGTCGAGTTTATAAACAGCTTTGGCAATACGTCCACGCATTTCTGGTGTATTGCAGGCTGACTTATGAGACAGCGTCAAATATAAATTTTCATTCGTAATCGGTGGCGCGACGGTTTTCAAGCCTGAGATATTCAGCTTGGCAACATAGGCCAGGCCAGGATCTTCTTCATAAATCAGGTAGTCAGCACGCGACAGGCTCAGCATCTTCAGGGCCTGCTCAAGGCTGGGGACCATGGATATCTTTAATGATTCCTTTGCATAACGATCAAACTCTTCACCAAAACTATTATTGATGACAGTCACACCCTGCTTGCCAGTGAGATCAGACCATTTTTTATAGGGCAGGTTGTAATTGCTGCGAGTCCAGATAACGGTGCGTGTTTCGCGAAAAGCCGGATAAAAATAATCCATGTACTCCAGCCTTGGCTGGGTGAAAAAAGCACCTGCCAGCAAATCCACCCGTCCCAGTTTTGCTTCTTCCTGCACACGCCCCCAAGGACCAACATATTTAATATCAATAGGGATACCAATTTCCTTGGACAGCAATTGTATCCATTCGGCATTCGCACCGATCAGACGGTTTTCATCGTCCGGATCACGCCATAGATAAGGTGGATATTCAGGATTACCCGTCGCCAGCAAAGTCTTGCAAGCTTCATTGGCATGTGCAGTTGAACTAAATGCCATCGCAAACAACAAAGCTGTCCCGCAAAACAACTGTAGCAAGGCATTGTTTGAATGAATAGCTTTGCAAGATTCAAGCTTCATAGCACGACCTTCTCAGCATTTAACGTGGGGAATAGACGCTTAAGTCTAACTGCTGGAATTAGGCTTGGCAAGGAAGTAGTTGTGAAGGAGGAACGGTTTCCAAAAAGAAAATAATTCCTCCAAATGCTGACTATTAATGCAAGATTCTTATCACATTAAAATTAGCTGGGAAGGGCCTATTTTGCTCGCCCTTATCCATTTTTCAAATATGTGTATAAAATTAACGGCGAACAATGGAATTGCCATTTACCCGAACTGGATCACCAGACATCATGACTGGGTCATGGTCAAAAACATAAGTTTGTCTACTGCCATTATCAAAGGCAACTGTCACATTCCACACCTTGGTGGTTTTCACTTTTTGTTCTATCTTATGTCCTGCCAGTGCGCCACCAGCGGCGCCTGCAATGGTTGCCAGATCACGTCCGGTACCGTTGCCCACCTGGTTACCCAATATGGCACCTGCAACGCCGCCTGCAATCACACCTAAAGCGCCACCCTCGCCTTCCTTGTCCTTGACTTCAACAGAAACAACTTTGCCGCAGTCAGAACATACGTGCTCAAGCCTCGCATTGACTGGCGCAGCCACTGGTTTGTTCATGTTTTGCTTGGCTACTGCCAGGGAAGTATTGTATTCGGCTTTGGCATCGCGCAGGCATTGCATTCTGGCAGTGGAATTACCAGCGTCAGCGCACAGTTTTTTATCTTCGTTGTAGCGCTGAGTAGCGCGCTTGCTGTCAGCAGCATACTGCTGTTTGGCAGTCATATTTTGCGCAAAAGCACCAGTCACTGCCGTCAACATCAAACTGGCTACCAGTAATTTTTTATTCATATAAAGCTCCTCAATTAATCAAAATATATGTCGCAAGGCGAAACATAAAGCAGTTAACGCCTCAAAGCAAAATTTGATGACGTAAATTACAATAGTTGACAGTTACACATGTCTTCAGCACCTGCGGGCATAAAAAAAACCCGTCATGCGACGGGTTTTTCATGGATACGCTATAGCTATGATCAGACTTTTGCCTTGATCAGTTTGCCCAATTTTTCTATGCCTTCATTAATACGCTCAGGCGAGACCGTCACGAATGACAGGCGCAGGGTATTTTTTTCTGGATTGTTGGCATAGAAAGGACCACCAGGAACAAAGGCAACATTTTGCTGAATTGCTTCATCCAGCAATTGTTTGCTGTCCATATGTTCAGGCAAGGTTACCCAGATAAACATGCCGCCTTCTGGTTTGGTCCAGCGCACGCCTTCCGGGAAATGCTTGCGCATGGCTTCCAGCATGGCATTACATTGTTTTGCGTACAAAGTACGGATGGTAGGAATATGCTCGCTGAGGAAACCATCCTTGATGACTTCATACACGACCATTTGTGTCAATTGTGCTGTGTGCAAATCAGCAGCCTGCTTGGCTTGCTCAAGTTTGCGTATCAGCGGTGTAGGGCCAACCACATAACCCAGGCGTATGCCAGGTGTCAGCACTTTGGAAAAAGAACCCATGTAGATCACGCCGCCTGGATTCATATTCAGCATCTTGGGCAAAGGTTCGCCGCTATAGCATAGATCACCATAGGGATTATCTTCGACCAGAGGGATACCCATGCGCGCGCAGGTTTCCACCAACTCATAGCGACGCTCTACCGACAGCGTACGGCCGGTTGGATTCTGGAAATTAGGCAAGGCATACATCAGCCTTGCACCAGCACCTTTGGCGGCGACTGAAGCTGGCACCAGGCCATGATCATCAGTATCTACTGATTCAAATTCCGGGCGATATACAGAAAACGCCTGCAAGGCACCCAGGTAGCTCGGTGTTTCCACCAGAACTTTGCTACCCTCGTCCACCAGGACTTTACCGAGCAAATCCAGGCCCTGCTGTGAACCAGATACCATCATGATCTGGTCAGGCAGGATTTTTGAGTCACTGGTAGACAAAGAGTCAGCCA
>Ga0207952_1000985_pt1 | contig 15133 bp, 19 predicted proteins | sample SubbioR12Aug_8Ca_FD_184831 | JGI IMG/M metagenome (GOLD analysis project Ga0207952, IMG submission 184831) | Serpentinite rock and fluid subsurface biosphere microbial communities from McLaughlin Reserve, California, USA - CR12Aug_8Ca (SPAdes) | ecosystem: Environmental > Terrestrial > Deep...
CCCGACGCTCTTCCCGCCAGGCCTCGTGAATGGCGTCTTCGGGCCGAAGACATTCGCAGCGCTCAAGGTCTTCCAAAAACGCTTCGGCATCGACCTCGAAGGCACGGGCTACTTCGGCAAAAAGAGCCGCTCGCACTTCTCGGCGCTCTGCGGCAACGGCGATGCCGACGGGGACGGTACGCCTAACGTCTCGGATTCGGACGATGACAACGACGGGACGCCCGATACCTCCGACGGGACGCCGCTCGGTAATAAATCGAAGGGAAAGTCGGATGACGACAAGAAGAACAAAGGGAAAGGGAGCAAGCACGACCGTGATGACGACGATGATGAGGACGACGATTAGTAATCCTCACTCGGCACGAAAAACGCCCCATGCGGGGCGTTTTTCGTGCTCCATCCGTTGGCCGGCCGGACTTTCTCGATTAAAAATCCCCGGGCTCGGCGCCCGGGGCTACTGTCATTTGTCCGCTTTTCACACCGTCAGGGCGGCAACCGCGTGCTGCACATCGGCATGCATCGCCGCGAAGGTGTTGAATAAGAGGTTCATCGTCATGCCTTGTACCTCGGGATCCAGCCAGTCGTCGTAGATCGCAAGCGCATAGTTGCATGCAAGGCAGACCTTGTCGTTGCTCCGGTACGCATACAGCTGGCCGAATGGCCGACGCTTTACCGTATGTTTGAGCAGGCATTCCGATATGGTCCGATGCAGAAAGGCCGAGCGTCCCGTCGAAAACGTATGGACGATTCGCAAAAAGGGGGCGGAATCGCATGTCAGGAAAAACCAGCATGCATGCCACTTCTGGCGCTCCAGATATTCGATGTTGAGCCGCGTCGCGAGCTCGCCATTCAGCTTTTCGTAGCCGACCGACGCAATCCTCGTTTCTTCATCGATATCTTTCTTCAGGTTGCTGAAGAACCCGTGCACGTTGACGATATCCAGCGTGTAGTCCATTCTCTTTCCCTCCTACGGTTGTCCTTGTACCACAGTACCGCAGCACCAGTTTTTTTCCAAAGGTCACCCAAAGCGGTCCCATCCGATCGCCCGCGGTACAGAGTGGATTTTTTTCCATATGCCGATACTATTCCCCGATGCCTAAAGCAATCCTTTTTGACGCAGACGGAGTCGTCCTTACGAAGCAGCCGTATTTCAGCCTCGAAATCGCGCGGGAGAACAATATCCCCTACGACGAGATCGAGCCGTTCTACAAAAACGAATTGCGGCTTTGCCAAGTAGGGAAGGCGGACATGAAAGAAGAGCTTGCGAAGTACCTGCCGAAGTGGAAATGGCAGGGAAGCGTGGACGAATTCCTCAACCGCTGGTTCACGGCCGACGTGCATCCCGATGCCGAGGTGCTCGCCTTTGTGGATGCGATGCGCGCGAAGGGTATTCCGTGCTACCTCGCGTCAGACCAGGAAAAGTATCGCGGCGAATACATCCGCACCGCTGCCGACGTCGGAAAGCACTTCGACGGCACGTTTTTCTCGTTCGAAGTCGGCCATTCAAAATCAACGCCACAGTATTTCGAGAAGGTGCTCGCCACCTTAGGGCTCGCACCCGCCGACGTCATCTTCTGGGACGACGATGAGAAGAACGTGGATGTCGCAAAAAGTCTATGTCTAGACGCCCGCTTTTGGACGAGCCTGGACGCGGCGAAAGCTGAAATTGGCGCGTAGTGGATTTTCATGCAGTTGGGGGTACGATGCGCGCATGACTACGGACGATCAAAAAACTCGTGCAGCAGCTGTGATTGAGTAATTAAGGTGGCTTCCCGGTGGTTTTCTAAGACTTGAAGTTGGAAGATAAATATGGCTTAATGTTGCCGGGCAACTTGGAGATGACCCAATGACGCACATAGCATGGCTCCGCCCTGATAAGGGGCGCATCGTCGTGAATCCGGATGCGGCGATGCAGTTTTCTTCTCTACCTGTTCCGAATCAACAAGGTCAGCAAGTCCTGTGTCCGGGTATCGCCGTAACGATGCCGCCGGCTCACTTGGCTTTTACTCGTCCCTTCCTTGCCGAGTGCGACGCACAGAGTGTCGTTCCGAAAGTGCACGTGTGGGACCGGGAGAAGGCGATCGCACAGTTTGCAGTTCTGTTTGTGCTCCGAGATCCGACGCACAAATTCCTGCTGCGAGTGCTGCCCGCCCATAGGGCTCACATCAAGCGCCAGAAATGGCATGAGCTGCGGCTGATCTTTACTGCAGCCAGTCCGTCGCCGGTAATAGAGCGATTCTGCACGATGTACAAAACCGTGCCGCGCGCCACGATACTCGTGCTACGCAGCCCCAAAGATATGGGAATGGTGGTGCTGGGGCCTGAAGACAGGATCGCCACGTTTGTCGCAGAGGACGTGGAATTCGTCAAACCGGTCGCTATCCTCGACCCCGATGAGCGCTGATGCGCCTGCGCCTCGCAACCAGCTTGCGAGGCGCTCTGTTTCAAGGGTATTTCGCTATTGGAGCAAACCGTCAAGGAGGCATCTTGGTGGCTAACTCTTGCAGAGGGGATAGTTAAACAGGTGGATTTTCATGCAGTTGGGGGTACGATGCGCGCATGTGCGGGAGATTCAGCCTCATCGACGGGTCGAAAACGGTGATTTCCGAGCGGTTCGGCGCGAAGCACTGGACGGCGGAATTCGAGACTGCGTCCGGTGGGGGAAAGCCGCTCTATAACGCGGCGCCCTCGTTTACGCTCCCGGTCATCCTCGATTCGTACGACGGCGAGCGCAGTATCGGCACGTACGCGCGGTGGGGATTCGAGCCTGCGTGGGCCTCGAAGCGCGGGCATCCCTTTGCAAATGCGCGGCTCGATACTATCCAAGTGCGCCCCACGTTCCGCGAGGCGTTCGCGCATCGTCACTGCCTCATCCCCGCGAACAGTTTTTTCGAATGGCACCGGGAAAAGGGTATAAAACAGCCATACTGCATCAATGTGCGCGACGAACATATGTTCGCGTTCGCCGGCATTTGGGAGCCGTCACCACGGTCCGGCGGGCTACCCACCTTCGCCATCCTCACGACCGAATCCAACGAGCTCATGTCCCGGATCCACGACCGCATGCCGGTCATCATCCCGCGCGATAGGGAGGAATTGTGGCTCACGACGCACGAGGGAGAGCTCCCGTTCCCCGCGCAATACCCGTCCGAAAAGATGCAGATGTATCCCGTCACGACTAAAGTCAACAAAGTCTCCTTCAACGAGCCCGAAGCCATCGAGCGCATCCCCGATCCGGGGTTAGGGATTTGAGTGGATTTTTTGTGTCCCGAAGCGTAGGATGCGGGTATGGCGGAAATTGAATCCATCACAAAGAGGCTGCTCGAATTTCGGAAGAAACGGGACTGGGAGCAATTTCACAAACCGAAGGATTTGGCTATTTCGCTCACACTTGAAGCTGCTGAGCTTCTTGAGCATTTCCAGTGGAAATCTGAGGGGGAGATCAAAGAGTACGTAAAGAAACACAAAACAGAAATCAGCGAGGAGCTTGCCGATGTGTTCAATTGGGTTTTGCTTTTGGCGCACGATCTTGATATCGACATCCTCAAATCGAGCAAGCGAAAGATTGAAATTAACGCAAAGAAATATCCGGTCAAAAAGGCGAAAGGAAAGAAATTGAAATACGACAAACTCTAGTATGGTCGGTATCGAGAAATTCGAATTCGCAAAGAAAGCCTTCGAAAAGCTGAAGGGTCATCATTTCGGACTGAACTGGCCGGTGGTATACGTCATCAAGGGTGACAGGGAAATATACGTTGGCGAGACGACAAGTGTATACAGTCGAAGCAAACAACATTTCGAGAATCCTGCTAGGCGACGACTTAAGGATCTGTATATCATTACGGACGAGGAATACAACAAATCCGCTGCATTGGATATTGAATCGTTGCTTATTCAGTATATTGCGGGTGAAGGGTCATATAAGTTGCAAAATGGGAATCAGGGCCTTTTGAATCACGACTACTACGACAAAGAGCGGTATAAGGCAAAATTCGATCTTGTATGGAAGCAGTTAATGGATACTGGAATCGTTTCCAAAACGCCCGCGGAGATTCGTAATAGTGATTTGTTTAAGTACTCGCCCTATAAAGCGCTGACCGAAGATCAACTTACCGTTGCTGAAACGCTTTTTAAGGAAGTTCAGAAAGACCGTGGCGTGCATATTGTCAACGGGGGGCCCGGAACGGGCAAGACGATTCTCGCGACGTACCTAGTGATGATGCTAAAAGAAAGAGAAGAGACCAAGCACCTTTCTGTCGCACTCGTCGTTCCCATGGTGTCGCTGAGGGGAACGATCCAAAAGGTGTTTAGAAGTATTGCAGGTCTCTCTTCTTCGATGGTAATCGGTCCAGCGGATATGGGTGAGAGGAAATACGATATTCTGATTGTCGACGAAGCGCACCGCCTTCAGCAAAGGAAAAATATTCCCAACTATGGACAGTTCGACAAGACGAATAAAAAGCTTGGTTTCGGCAATGATGGTACACAGCTCGACTGGGCATTGAAGCAGTCGCGTCACCAGATTCTTTTTTATGATAAAAATCAATCGATCAAACCAGCCGATTTACACGCAAATTCATTTTCAAAACTTAGCGCAACCCATCACCAACTCACGAGCCAGATGCGCGTTGAAGGCGGGGACGAATATATCGAAATGATAGCTGATGTACTCGAAGGGCGACCTCCGCGGAGCGCGGATATTGAGAACTACGACTTCAAGATTTATTCCGACATTCGCGCAATGGTGCGGGATATTAAATCAAAAAATGATGAGGTCGGATTATGTCGCATGGTTGCAGGATATGCATGGAAGTGGGTATCCCGTAAGAATTCGAGTGTAAATGATATCGAGATTCATGGTTTTGGGCTTAAGTGGAATGGGCAGATCCACGATTGGGTAAATTCTACAAACGCGATAAACGAAGTTGGCTGCATCCACACAATTCAAGGGTACGAACTCAATTATGTTGGCGTGATAGTCGGTCCTGAATTGTCCTATGACCCTGTTAAAGAAAAATTATTTGTTCAGCCAGAGCACTACAAAGACTCAAACGGGTGGAAAGGTATCTCTGACCCTTCAGAGCTTGAAAGATACATCCTCAACATTTACAAAACCCTAATGACGCGAGGGATAAAAGGTTGCTATGTGTATTTTGTCGACAAACAAGTGGAGAAATATTTCCGCAACAAGATTACAGATTTCAAACTTGTTGAGTCTGCCGAATCGAGAGGATTGATAAAATCGCCTATAACAATAAACATGCTTCGGATACCGCTTGTTGGCTCAGCGCCGTGTGGTAATCCGCTGTTGGGAGAGGAAAATATTGAGGAATATATTTTGGTTGAGAAGTCAAAAATCAAGCCTGGATTCAGATATTTCATATTACGCGCCGAAGGGGACTCAATGAATCTTGCGGGTATAGATGATGGAGACCTTGTCTTGTGCCGTCTCCAGGAGAAGGCCGAAACGGGAGATCGTGTTGTAGCTCTTCTTGGTGGTGAAAATGTGACGATAAAGGAGTATGGCCCGCGCATAAACGGTGTCCGTCTCCTCATGCCAAAGAGCAGAAACAAAAGTCACGCGCCGATTACTCCTGAAGAGGGGGATTCTGTCCAGGGAGTGGTTCAAGAAGTGCTCGAAAGCGAGAGTCGAGAGTAGAGACACCAGTCTGTCTGAGTGCAAGTACCAATGTCGAGGCGGTCAGGCGGGATATTGACATTAATTTTAGAGTGTTGTATTGTGGTTACGACGGCATCCATCGGGTGTCGTTTTTCAATTATATATGTCTCACAAGGGAGAGGAAACACAGTGGATCTCGTTTTCGGACATGATGACCAGTCTCATGATGGTCTTTCTGTTTGTGTCGGTCGCCTATATGTTCCTGATTCAAAAAGAGATCGTGGGTTATCAGGATAAGAAGAATGCTTTATACAAGGAGCTCTCGAATGAATTCAAAAATGACTTTGAGCCATGGGGTATGGAATTGGACAGCGACCTCACCATCAAGTTTAAAGATCCGAATGTCTTGTTTGAAGAGCATAGTCCTACTATCACACCCCAATTTGATGCCATATTGCAGCAATTCATTCCACGATATCTTAGCATTGTCGCAAGCGATCAATATACCGACGTAATATCCGAGGTTCGGATCGAAGGTCATACGGCAGTAGATCCGAATTACTTATACACGATTGATTTATCGCAGCGTCGCTCCAATGCCGTACTTGCAAAAATACTAGCGCATTCCGCGTATGCAGATCTTTCTCCTGATGTACAAAAACGGGTCCAATTCTGGTTTACATCAAATGGTCTTGGGAATGGGCGTATGCTCGATGAAGATGGTATCTACGTCATCGATTCGGGTAATGAGCCTAGTAAGATATCGCGCCGCGTGGAATTCAAGATTGTGACGCGTAGTGCCGACGCACTGGATCGTTTAGACGAAGTTAATAGTCGCTTGTAATATATGGAAAACATACATCTAAGTATCCACGATTATTTTGCTATCGCATTTGCATTCGCGGTGTTTTTTTCGCCCTATTACTTTCGCAAAAAACACGGCAAAGCCGCAATTCAATCGATCGTCGTTTCCCTGGGTATCTTTGGTACATTCGTCGGTATTTTGTTGGGGATGTTACAGTTCGATGCGTCGAATTTGGAAAGTAGCATCCAAACATTGCTTTCTGGATTGAAGTTGGCATTCGTAACTCCAATTGCCGGCATTGGTGCTGCGCTGGTGATTAAGGCCTTTCCGGGTTTCTTTGGCCTAAAGAATGAGGAGGATGCTAAATCTGATACAGATCAGCTCGTTTTAATCCGGCAAGAATTAGAGCGTGTTACGAGGAGTCTGTCAGGGAGTGAGGAGGGTACATTGCTTGCCAACATCAAGTTGCAACGAGCGGAAATCAATGACAAGTTGAGCACGCTCAATACGTCATTTAACGACTTCGCAATTAAGATGGTTGAGGATAACAAAGCCTCACTTATTGAGGCATTGGAGGAGGTTATCAAGGACTTCAATGAAAAAATCAGCACGCAGTTTGGTGAGAATTTCAAGCATCTTAATGATGGTGTTGGCAAGATGCTCGACTGGCAACGAGAGTATGGGGAGCAGGTGAAGATGGCGACAACTGCACTGCAGGCCGCCAATGCATCACTCTCCGTATCTGCAGATGCACTTAAGCGGTCTACTGATAACTCTGTTTCTTATGTCGAATTGGCTGAACGCATGGAGAAACACATAAGCATTTTAGGAAAATCACTAACAGAGATCGAAACGATTTCAACCAGTGCGTCGAAAGCGTTCCAGGAAATGCAGCAGACCATGGACCATCTCCAGACGAACATCGTTGAGAGTGCAAATGAAATCATGACAACGAACACAGAGCATGTGGAGAAGATGTCTCGCGAGATAGATTCGAACAACCAAACATTCTTAAGAACTGCAAATGAGGCCAATCAGAAACTACTCCAGACAATGCTTGATTCCACCAAAAAGCTTCAGGACCAAGTAACTAAGCTCGACGATCAGCTTGGTCAGGAGTTGAACAAATCTCTCAGTACGCTCGGTTCACAATTAACGTCCTTGTCTGGTCGGTTTGTGGAAGACTACGCACAACTCGCAGAGCGGCTTCGTGCTGTATTTGCACAGTTGAACGTGCGATAGTGTATGCAACTTCCGGATTTCACTGAAGATACCAAGCTCAATTACCTCCGCCGCCGAGTAGGTGCGCCGTATTTTAACTGGGATTCAAAAAGTAAGTGGAGGTCGCTGCTCGAGGAGCTAATCGCAAAGAATGAGCTAGAAATTAACATCGCTGAGGACATTCAGGTCGGGGACGACAATTCGCTAGAAATCGAGGGGCGTAAAGTAGTGGCATATATCCGCGACCAGCATGCTCGTGATCCTTATGAGGCGACGACGTATAAGTTCCATATCGCAAATTGCCGAAATATCAGCGAGGCACGGCTGGGACTCCGATTGGACGGGCGGTACGTGGCATCCATTCTCGAATCTGACGATTGCATTTTCCGGATTAATAAGATGCATTTCGGAAAAATCCTTCGACGTGACGTAAGGGAAAGGATGGATGTCTGTAAAAACTGTCTTTCCACACTTGATTTTGATGGGTACTCCAGTGCGCCTTTCAGTAGGAGGGAAGTTATTTTTAAGTCGTTTACTGTCAAAAAATACTTTGCATTGTATCAGCAAGGGACGTCAGTTACGGTTCCGCGGAGGAGTGCAAGCGATGCGGATCTCAACATGTATTCCGCTGACTTCAGCGAAGTATCTCGCCAGATGAAAAAGGACGCCAAGTTTCGATGTGAGAATATCGCTTGCGACAATGCTGTCGGAGAGGGGAACTACGCCGCATTGCATGTACATCATATCGACGGCGATAAATCGAATAACAGCCGTCGTAATCTTAAGGTGCTGTGCGTTCAATGTCATGCGAGTGAGCCATATCATGGGCACATGCGTAGTTTTGTTAGATAGTTATGTCTCGTCTCTTATCCAAAACCGAGTACATCATGTACCGCGAATGCCCACAAAATGCGTGGGTGCGGCGGCATCGACCGGATGTCCACGACCAATACGAGATGTCGGAATTTGAGGAATCTTTGCTAGAAATGGGTAATGAGGTGGAAGAATTGGCGAGGGGCATGTTCCCGGAAGGGTATCTCGTCGAGCGACGCAGCGAAGGTGCCGTGGATCTTACAAAGCAGCTCATTTCCGAGCGAAAACCCGTCATTTTTCAAGCGGTTTTCACTACGGATACATATTTAGCGGCGACGGACGTGATGGTGTGGAATGAAGCTGCAGCAGCTTATGACCTCTATGAAATTAAAATGTCCTCAACCCAAAAAGAAGGGGCCGATGGCAAGGTAAGAATCGATAAACAGAAGGAAGAGCGATACAGCTTCGACCTCGCATTTCAGGCAAATGTCGTTGAAGCTTGCGGAGTGAGGCTCAACAAGAAATACCTCGTCCGACTGAACCGGAAGTACAAGCGCGACGGCGAATTGGATTATTCACAATTGTATATCCTCGAAGACCGGACTGAGGATATTCTTGCGTACCAGGATCTTGCTCGGGAAGAAATGCGGCGAGCAAATGACGCATTAACGAAAGAAGTGATACCGGAAGGGCGGTGCCCCTGTTATTTTCGAGGACGATCACGGCACTGTACGACGTTCTCATTTATCAATCCCGACGTGCCGAAAAAGAATAGCGTTCACGACCTGAATAGAATTGGTGCTAGCAAGCGATATTTGCGCGAGCTTTTGGATGCCGGAATCCTCCATATCGAGCATGTACGGGAAGATGGCGCTTTGATGAAATCAACAAAGAAGTATAACCAAGTGCGCGCGCATAAGACCCAGGAACCCATCATAAATATTGATGCTTTAAAGGAAGAGCTCGGGAAGCTGCAATATCCACTATATTTTCTCGATTATGAGGCGTATCCGACCGCTATTCCGCCATATAGCGGGTATCGGCCGTATCAGCAGATCGTCTTTCAGTACTCACTTCATGTCGTCCATGCTCCCGATGCCGAGCCGCAGCATTTTGGAGACTTGATTCTCGACGGGGATCCGTCGGAAAAAATCGCGGAACAGCTTCGCGCTCATATTGGTGATACTGGTAACGTTGTTGTGTGGTACAAAACGTATGAGAATTGCCGGAACAGGGAATTGACGCAGCTCGTGCCTAAGTACAAAGCGTTCTTCGAGAACCTCATCGCGCGTACCTATGACCTCATGGATATCGTCGAGGACCAGCACTATGTGCACCCCGGTTTCGAAGGCCGAGCGTCTATCAAAAAGGTCCTGCCAGTATTAGTGCCCGAACTTTCGTACGAGGCGCTTGATGTACAGAGTGGTACTGATGCGATAGAGGGTTATCGTCAGACCACTAAAGGGGAAATCGCGGGCGACGAGGCTAATGCAAAGCGGGAGGCTATGTTGAACTACTGCAAACTGGATACTTTTGCGATGGTTGAAATTTGGAGGCACTTTCGCGCGTTAGCGGAAGAGTAAACTAACGGAGAGGAATAGGGTCAAAGTTGAAAAATTGGGGCCAAGTACCATTTTCAACCTCTGCTAAGGAGCCTATACTTACCCCATGGCCGATACAGAAGCGGACGCGGCGGATGCTAGTGCGACGGTAGTGGCGCTGCCCGCAGAGGCGGCGTCCGCGGAAGTGCCAGTAGAAGCGGCTGCGCCGGTGCCTGACGTTGTGCCGGATCCTGCTGCTATACCGAATGCGGAGCCTGTGGTTGAGGCGGAGTCGGCGGTTGGGGAAGTGGCTGTGCAGGAAGCGGTGCCGGAGACTGAAATTGCAGAGCCAGAGCCGGCAGCTCAAGAGCCGCCGGCGAGCGTGTCCACGCATGCGCCAACTCCTGCGCCAGCGCCCGCGTCGATCGTTTCGCCCGTCTTGAAGATGGGATTAGAGAAAATCCGCTTCCGTAAGCGGGCAAAGCTCGAGAAAATCATCGCCCTCGCGCGGGAAAAACACAGCATCACCAACGACGACGTGCAGCTGGCCGTCCAGGTCTCCGACGCCACCGCTACCCGCTACCTTTCCCAGCTGGTCCACGAAGGCCGCCTCCGACGCGTCAGGCGCAAAAACAACCAACATACGAGCCCGTTTAGCAGCCGACTGGCTCAAATCGGCCGATTTGAGCCAGTCGGGATTCGGCCCTTTTACACCACCTTGAGGCGGTGGAGGTTGTACAGAACGACTGCCGAGCCGAGGAGGAGCACAACCAGATTGAAGCTATTGAGGCTCACGAGTGCAGGAGAGCTCCAGTCGAGGAGGCCCATAAATCCCCCGAATCGAATATTTGCCGCGAAAACAACAAGCAGAAACCCTCCAATAAGTGCCCCGAGGTGGTATTTGGTCATCTCCAGATCCTATCACAAAACCACATTTCAAGCAGAGACGATGCCGAGTACCATTATTTCAGCTTCTTCTTTTTCTTCGTCATTAAGTCTTTAGGCTGAATCGGGCTCATGATTTCCACCGGCCACGCGGTCTTTATCTCACCATATGCGCTCTCAAATTCCTTTACATAGTGCGATGCAGCAAGTGCGAGCCGCTTAAAATGTGCCGGTGAGTACGCATAGATTACGCTCGTATCCCCGGAAAAGAGCTCTAAATTGAAATGCTCATCAGTATACGAAATCTTGCCGTTATCACAGAATTGTTTTAGTGCCTTGTCGTGTTCAATTCCCATATTTCAGTCTGCTAGCTGATATGGTTTAAGTATATGCCTCTCACGGCGTATGGCTATAGGCCAAAAAATGGCTATATACTGTCCCCATGTTCGATAACCCGGAAATCAAGAGGCTGCGGCAGGACATTGATGCCCTCTCCGAGCAGATTGAGAAATTGATCGAGAAAGTGGAAGTCCAGCACACTGACGTGATGAATACATTAGAGCTCATCGAGGATGGAATTCAGAAGGAGGTGAGCTCGGACGATATCGAGGATATCAAGTCTGGGATTGAGGAAGTGAAAATTGCGGTAGAGAACGTGGAAGGAACACTCGAAGATCAATAGTCGATTTCATACGGTTATCCTACGGGAAATAGTCAGCTTGCGTCTGCCGCGCCTCTCACTCCGCTTTCACGCCATTGCCTCATACTCACGCGATGGATAAAAAAGATTTGTCGGACGGAAGCGCGCGGTGGCACGCCGCGCGCCTGGAGGGGGTAACTAAAAATAGGGGAATCAAGATGCGGAAAAAGCCGCGGACGGATAGATGAGCCGCCTCCATAGCATCGCAAAGACGTCGAGCGCCTAACGGCGGACTGTCACGCGCATAAAGGTAGCGGGTATGGACGTGCCGCCATCTTTGCTTGTGTTTTGCGATTCGGCAAGCGCTATGAGCTGCGAATGGAGGTCGTCGTACGTTCCGGCGGCGCGTGCCGCTTCGACGGCGTTCATGGTCGGGCCGTAGAACCGCTCGAAAGTATTGATGAACTGCGCGGGGCTTTTGTCCTTCGAAACGAAGAAGAACGTATCTTTCTCCATGGTGATATTTTCTTGCGGTATGCCCGCTTTCCCGAAGCGCTCGGTGATGTGCTGCTCGACGCCCCAGAGCATGGGGCTCACGAATCCCTCCGGCGGTGGGGGCGTGAATGCGGAACTTATCTTGAGGAGTTGCGACACGAACGACGTCGGGTCGTTCGGGATCCAGTTCCCCATCACGATCCGTCCGCCTTTTTTCGTGACGCGGACCATTTCCTTGGCAGCGTCGAGAGGCTTCGGCGCAAACATCGCGCCGAAGACGGAGAGCGTGAGGTCAAAGGACTCGTCGGCGACGCCGGCGAGGTCGCACGCATCGCCTTCCTGGAACATTATATTTTTGAGTCCGAGCGCAGCGGCGCGCCTGTTTCCCGCAGCGACCAAGTTTGAGGCGATATCGATCCCGACGACGTCGGCGCCACGCTTAGCGAGCGGTATCGCGGTCGTGCCGTCGCCACAGCCAAGGTCGAGCGCACGCAAGGGCGGCTGCACCTTGAGAGAATCGACGAGCGCTTCGCCCGATTCGCGCATGAATGACGCGATCTCCGTGAAATCGCCCTTCTCCCACAATTCCTTGTTCGGGTTCATAGCACGCATGATAGCACTTACTTACTCCCGGAGCCAAACGCATCCTCCGATACACCGAAGATATCGCATCGTCATGAAGGCGTCATTAATGACGCCTTCAGACCGCAGTACACGCGTGCGATGGGGCGTGTCGCTACTTCCAAAACTTGGGGGAAATGGGGTCAGGGAAATTGGGTCAGGTACCATTTCCACTACCTCACCTCATCTTCATGAACGCTGCGGTACACTTATCCCATGGATTCATCATACACATCGACGAGTACAAGGCCGCTCTATCGGGGGACACAAGTCGTTTGGTACATATTGGGCGTTATCGAGGTTGCATTAGCGTTCCGATTCGTCCTTAAACTCCTCGGCGCAAATCCTGCCGCCGGGTTCACCGACTTTATCTACACCATCACCTATGTGTTCGCTGCGCCGTTCCTTAACGTCTTCCGCATCACGCATGTCGCGGGCTCGACGGTGGAATGGACGACGATCCTCGCGATGTTCGTGTATTGGGTGCTCGCGATGGGCATCATCAAGATGTTCCTGATGGGGAAGACCGTCTCCACGCCGGAAGCCGCGGCCAAATTAGATAACCAGGAGGCGGCGTGATTCGCACATGATCATTTTCCTCATTCTCGGTGCCCTCCTCGGGATTTTTTCCTTGGCGTTCGTCGGACAAAATGTTACGCCCGTCACCGTCACGTTCCTTTCGATGCAGTTCGAAGGTTCGCTCGCGTTCGTACTCTTTCTCGCATTCGGGAGTGGCATCCTCATGACCCTTCTTTTCCTCCTCCCGAGTTTCATTCGCGATGAATGGCGGTTCTCTCGCCTCCGCAAGAAAGCGCGAACGCTCGAAGCAGAACAGGCGCGAGCGCGCGCAGATGCTTGGGCAAGCGCTCCGACAGGAGCGCCAACCTCTGCGCCCGTCCCGCCAGCCCCGCCCACTCGGTAGCGCGTCGATACAAGGTGATACAAGGTTGTCAGGAACCATTTTCTAAAAGGCGTATACGGTAGCCATGTTCGACAACCCGGAAATCAAGATGCTGCGGCAGGATGTGGATGCGCTTGCGGAAATGGTCGAGAAGCTTGTCGAGTCGCAGGAAGTGCGGCACGCGGACGTGATGAACAAGCTCGAACTCATCGAACAGGCAATCGAGCAGGAAGAAGGAGACCTCTCGAGCCAGATGGAGGACATCAAGTCCGACCTCGAAGAGGTGAAAGAGGCTGCGACCAGCATCGACGAGCAGTTGGGGGAGAAAGAGGATTGATAAGTCGTCACAACACCTCAAACAGGATACGTGTTTGGATATGAAAAAGCGCCGCAGGGAGCGGCGCTTGCGCAAGGATCATACCGAAAGGCGTGGCAGCGAGCGGTCACTCACGATCTGCACGTGACGCTCGGGCCATCCCGCGCTTTGCAAGGTCGAGATGTCCAGTTTTGCCCTTCGCGGCGAGTTCGAGCGCTTCGCGCTTCAAGCCAGAACAGTAATCGGCCGCGTTATGGAACGTGATGGCCTTCTTTTTTGGCGGAATCTTCACGCCACGCAAGACGTTTGCAGCACAGGCGCGGATGGTACGCTCGAGCTTCTTCACGGACGCCGGCTGAGCGGCTGCCGGTCCAGGCACGAGCAAGAGGGCAACACAGGCCAGGGTCGGGATACGGATCATAGTGGTTCTCCTTGCCGTTCTTCTTCCTTCCAAGATCCTATCGGAAACCCATGCCGACGCAAGAACCGGAACCGCATAGGGTGCGCGAACTGGCGAGGTGTCACCGTGCCCTTCATTTTTGTCTTGAATCTGCAAGCGTGTTTTGGTACAGTATTGCCGCGCCGGAATCCACCGGCCTTTCTCTTTGAAGGAGGAACGAAGTGATCTTTGTGGAACGAACTGTGGTCGCAGCATTCGCCGCATTCGCGCTCGTCGCGCTCTCGGGGCAGGCGAGCAACCGGGATTGGGACGATTGCGATTCGAAGGACAATGCGCGCATCATCCGCGGGTGTACCAACGTCCTCAGGGCGAAGGAAACGCCGCGGAACCGCTCGATCGCATTCAGCCAACGCGGGCGGGCCTATTACCATCTGGAACGCCACGACGAAGCGCTCGCCGATTACAACCAGGCGATCGCGCTTTCGCCCGATGCGTCCGACTATCACGACAGGGCCCTCGTGTACGGGGTCGGCAAGAAGCAATACGATCTGGCGCTGAAGGACATCGATAGGGCGATCGCGATGCATAAGGACAAGCGGCGGTCGTACTACGTCCGTGGCGGGATCCTGCGGGATATGGGCGATCATCAACGGGCGCTCGCAAACTACCTCACACTCCTGAAGCTCGATCCGAAATCGGAAGATACCGGCGTGCACGCCCGTCTTGCCGACACGTATGTCGCGCTCGGGAGGCCGCAGGAGGCGATCCCCAACTACAAAAAGTGCATCGAGTACGATTCCGACGTCGAGCACTGCAAGGCGGAGCTCAAGAAGCTCGGCGTGCAGTAATCGCGGGGAATAACAGGCGGGGCCGCG
>Ga0207952_1000986_pt1 | contig 15112 bp, 14 predicted proteins | sample SubbioR12Aug_8Ca_FD_184831 | JGI IMG/M metagenome (GOLD analysis project Ga0207952, IMG submission 184831) | Serpentinite rock and fluid subsurface biosphere microbial communities from McLaughlin Reserve, California, USA - CR12Aug_8Ca (SPAdes) | ecosystem: Environmental > Terrestrial > Deep...
CCATCCACCCAGCTGTTCCCGCCTGAAACAATTTGCAATTGCCGGCGGCGCGGGTGAAATCGTTTGCAACAGGCGGCGCCCGAGAATGGCATCGTCACCTGAAGCCTGCTTCAGGTGACGATCAACCCGGACCACAAGGAGTTACATCATGAATCTCAAAGTCTCCGCACGAACCCTGCTCATCGCCGGCGTCCTGACGCTCGGCGGCGGCGCCACCGCTTTTGCCGTGACGCCGGCCGACGGCGAACGCTGCGGCCCCGGCCGCGGCGTGCAGGGCATGTCGCATGGCATGCAGCACGGCATGCAGGGTATGACGCGCCTGCACGGCGAGCTCAAGCTCGACGCGAAACAGGAAGCGCTCTGGCAGGAAGCCGAGAAGAGCGCCAAGGAAAACATGGGCGGCATGCGCGCGCAGATGCACCAGCAGCGCGAAGCCGCGCTGGCGACGCTCAAGCAGCCGGGCGCCGATCTGCGCGCCGTGATGCAGCAGATGGATGAAGCCAGGGACGCCGGCCGCAAGCAGCACGAAGCCAGCCGCGAGCGCTGGCTGGCCGTCTACGACAGCCTGAACGCCGAGCAGAAGGAAAAAGCCCGCCTGTTTTTCAAGGACAGACTGGAGCGCATGGAACGCGTTGGCAAGGGCGGCCGCGGCAAGTAGTCAGTCACGTTGAAAGACAACGAAAAACTTCACCACCAAGTCACCAAGAACACAAAGCTTCACCAAGAAAACATGATCTTAACTTGGTGTCTCTTGGTGAACTTGGTGCCTTGGTGGTTCGCACTTTCTCGTTGACTGACTACTAGGCCGCCGAGCAGGCCAGGCAGGCGGCGTCGGCCGCCTGCGCCTCACAGCCCGGCGATCACCGTCGGGCGGCGGGCCACGACCTGCTCGAGACGCCGCTTTTCAGCCAGCACCTTGCTGGCATAGGCGTCTTCCGTATCCGACGAGCCGCCGTATTGCTGCAGGCCGGCGATCAGACCGCCGCTGCGGCGGATCGACTCCTGCAGCACGTGCACGCCAACCTGAACGTTGGTCACCGGGTCAAGCAGGGGGTTGTCGCCGGCGCCTTCCGGCACCTTGTCCTGATGGAAGCGCGGGATGATCTGCATCAGCCCCTGCGCGCCCATCGAACTCTCGGCCAGCGGATTGAAGCCGGATTCGATGCCGATCACGGCGACGATCAGCAGCGGATCGATGCCACGCTCGCGGCCGGTTACCTGTGCCGCTGCAAAAATCGGCAGCAAGGCTTTCTGCGACACCCGATAGCGCCGGGTGACGTAGTTGAGCGCGCTGCGCATGTGCGGCGTCAAGGCTTCGACGACATTGGCCGGCGCGTCGGGAAAATCGACGTCGGCGTCAGAATCGACGACGTCAGGTGAAACCTTCAGTTTGACCGTCACGGTTTCGCTGGCCGGCAACTGGCCGGCAAGCGCATTGAAAAAAACGAGGGCCAGTAACAGACCGGCAATCATCAGGCCCAACTGGACGAGACTCGTGGTGGCGTTGATGTGGCGTTTCCCGAGGGGAGGCTGCTGTGCGGCCACCGGGACTTCGAGCGAAAATGTTGCAGACATGTGCTCTCCTTTTCTGAAATCGTCGCCGCGTCAATTGAAACCAGTTGCCAGACGCGACAAACACTCGCAGGTGCGGATGCAAAACTTGCTTGCGGTGAAAGGATACCGTTGTGCTACCGGACGAGACTGGCAGCGCGCGCACCGTTGGGCGGTGGGGACAAACAACATCCAGACGATATTTGTTGCAACGCAACAAATACGGAGTCTATTGATTAATATGAAATTTGTCAAATAGCCGCAAACGCCAATGCTGCACAGGAAGCGAAGCGGGGCGGCAGCGCGCATGATCGGCGGCAGCCAAACGTCGCAAGGATGCGCACTGTAGCGCTGCCTGCTCGACCATTCAGGGCCGCTTGAAATCAAAACCACTCTCTTGACCGGGATACTCGCCGCGCTGTACTTTTGCTCATCTTGAATCAGCTTCAGACAAGAAGTCCGGCGAAGTTCGGGCACAGGACAGGGAGTGAGACAAATGAACGCGACAGACAGGAATCTGCAGCTACGTTGCGACGGCATCCGTATCGTCGGGGCGACGATGCAGAAGGTCGAAGCCGCCCGCCAGGGCTTTCTCGGCCAGCTCAATGCCCTCGGTCTTGAGCACTACGTCAGGACCAGCGACGGCCCCTATCGCAACCAGTGCGCCTGTCGCTTCGAACTGGACGACGAGCTGGCCGGCCAGTGGGCTCCCGATTTCGATACCACACAGCTGTGCCGCAAGCTCGACCTCGACAGCGCCAACGACGCCGACGATCTGGAACGTGAAGTCCTGCTGGCCATGCTGCGTTGCCCGATCGGCTTCGACTTCCCCGATCATGCCGAACTCGCGTCGGCCGTGCGGATCCGGAAAAACATCGCCACAGCGGCCCGGCGGACCGCCCTGTCGTTCCGGACCTCGGACGCCGAACGCCCGGCGGATTGCTGGACCTACGCCAAGGGCCGCGGCTTTACCGTCCTCCCCGGCAGCCCGCTGATCACGGCCTTGCAAAAGGCGACGCAACCCGACTTATCGGGCAAGCGCTATTCCTTTTCCTGCTACCGCGCGACCGAATACGTGATCCTGCTCGGGGTCGCCCAGGAATTGCTGCGCTGCAATCCCGAGCTGTTCGGCCGGCTGCAACAACAGTGGGAAAAGCGGGCGATCATGTCGGGTGAATTCCACGAGGTATTCCTGCACGAATACGGCTCGATGAGCGAACCCCTGCCGCCCAAATATTACGTTCCCGGCGACCGCCTCTGGTTCCGCAACCCGGACGATCACTCGTCGGACGTCACCGGCTACGAGGGCTCATGGGTGCTCTACATGGGCGGCGGCCTGTTTACCAATTTCTGGAAGCGCGGCGAACCCTACACCCTGACTGCGAAGTGCCTGGAAATCTTTCATTGGCGCCATGCCACCTACCGCGACGCAGCGGGCGCGTTGCAGATCGACGAAGCGGTCGTCGAAGCGCGGGTGCAAAGCTCGATGAACGACCCCGTGGAAGTCGAACGCATCATGCGCATCATGCTGCGGCTGCGCGACCCGCAGGGCGTGTACGCCGATGGCGGCTGCATCGACACCTCACGCGAATACCCCTGCCGGATTTGCCCGGGAACCTCCGAGCTGGTGCTGCCCGCGCACTGATCGCCGCGCACGGAAAGTGCCTCAAGGCAGCGCGCCTTCGCCGGCCATGCGCCGGATCGCCTGCCGCGCTTCGGCCGGGAGCACCAGTTCGGCATGCGCCAGCGGCGTCGTGATGCGCTGGTCGAAATGCAGCAGGCCGGCCTCGTCCTCGCGCAACAAACCGGCGTCGATCAGATTGGCGATCAGCGAGGCGAACATCGCCTTTTCGGAAAACTCCGGCGCATTGAATTCGTAGAGCAGGGAAAGCCGCTGCGCCAGCAGATGGCAGTCGTCCTGCAGCGCACCGCGCGTCAGGCGGCCCGAGCCGCAACGCTGGAGCAGGGCGAGCGTGAGGAAGTGGCGTTCCAGCGTCGGGCGCATCGTTTCGCCGAGCAGGCGCAGCTCGGCAGATTCCTGGCTGCCGGCTTCCGGCGCCGCCAGCCGGCCGGATTCGGCAACGCGGCGCAGCAAGCGACGCTCGACGAACAGCGCAAGCACCGCCTCGATGGCAGCAGGCAGTTCAGCAGGTGTGCGGCGCAGGAAGAATTCGGCGCGCAGCAGACCGTAGATGCCGCTTACCGCCTCTTCGACGCGACTCGCAGCGAGGCGGCGATTGTGGCTGAGCAGGCAGGCGATCAGCGCCGGCAAGGCAAAGAGGTGCAGCACGTTGTTGCGGAAGTAGGCGAGCAGGGGGGCCTGCGCTTCGGCGACGCGAATCAGGTCACCCAGGGGATGCACCAGACGCTCGACAATTCCCAGACGCTCGCCATAGCTGACGATTTGCCGGGCCGCCAGCGGGCAGGGGACAGTGCGCGGCGAATAGGGCGCCTGCGCAGCCAGCGCCTGATAGTGCGCGAGCAGGCGGTAGAGTCCCTGCTCGTCGGCCGTCTGCCGGGGCGTTGCCAGCAGCGCGAGGGCGAGGAGATTGACCGGATTGAGCACGGCGGCCTCGTTGATCCGCCCGGCCAGTTCGATAGCGGCGCAGCGCGTCGCTGCGCGCGGCCAGTCGGTCGCCGGCTCGGCGGCCTCCACCGCCCAGCCGGGGCGATGCTGGTCGAGAAAACCGGCGAGCGCCAGCGGTTCGCCAAAATTGACATGCACCTTGCCGAATACCCTTCTGATCCTGCGCACGCTGTGCACGACGCCCCACAGCGATTCGCTTTGCTTCGGCTTGCCCGCCAGCTCGCCGACGTAGGTGCCGCCCTCGATCACCTTCTCGTAGCCGATATAGACCGGGACAAAGACCAGCGGTCGCGCGTGCTCGCGCACGAAGCTGCGCACCGTCATCCCGAGAATGCCGGCCTTCGGCATCAGCATGCGGCCGCTGCGGCTGCGCCCGCCCTCGATGAAATACTCCAGCGGGAATCCGCGCGCGATCATCAGGTGCAGATATTCGTGGAAGACCGCCGCGTAAAGCGCTTCGCCCTTGAAACTGCGGCGCAGGAAGAAGGCCCCGCCACGGCGCAGCAGGCCGCCGACGATCGGCAGGTTGAGGTTGGCGCCCGCCGCGATGTGCGGCGGCGTCAGGCCGTTGCGATGGATGATCCAGGAAAGCAGGAGGTAGTCGATGTGACTGCGGTGACACGGTACGTAAACAATTTCCTGGCCGGCGGCGATGCGCGTCACATGCTCGAAATTGTGCAGTTCGACGCCGTCGTAGAGCCGCGTCCACAGCCAGGTGAGGAAGATCTCGATCGCCCGCACCACGCCGTAGGAATAATCCGAAGCGATCTCCAGCGCGAAGCGGCGTGCGCGCTGTTCGGCAGCGACCGCGGTGATTTCCAGGCGTGCCGCCTCGGCGGCGATCGCCGCCCGTACGGGCGGCGCCTCAAGCAGCGTATCGACCTGCGTATTGCGATGCGACAGATCGGGCCCGATGGCCATCTGCCGCTGCCGGCGAAAATGCACGCGCAGGACGCGCGACAGCTTGCGCACCGCGCTCGCTTCGTCAAGACCGCCCTGCAGCAGCTCACGCAGGGAAATCGGCGGATTGAAGCGGACCAGCACATGCCGCCCGTGCACCAGAATGGCCAGCAACTGGCGCAGCGGCCCCGGCGCGCGCCAGGTTTCGGAGAACAGCGCCTTGACGATGGATTCCTGCTTGTCCGGACTGCGTCCCCAGAGAATCACCACCGGAACGATCTGCACATCGACGGCGCCGTCGCCGACCGCCGCACGCACCAGCCCTTCGAGCAGCGGCGAATGGGCGTTGCGCTGGCGGGCACTGGGCACCACCGTCCGGCTGCGATTCAGGAAGAAGCAGGAGCGCGCCGAACGCAGCGTGCCGACCTTGATGGCCGCTTCGGCGGGCGGCAGCCCGGCCAGCCGCGACTCCTCGAAGAGCACCAGCAGGTTCGACAGGTGGCGGTTCTGCAGAACGTAGCAAACCGGCCTGCCCGGATCGAGACCGAGCGCTGCCGCCTGCCCGGGAAAGACTGTCGTGCGCACCCAGGCGTAGAGTACGCGACGCGCCAGCGGCAAGAACCAGTCCGGAACGTCAAGAAAACCGGCCATCAGCGCAGGCTCGGCCGATCACTCCTCTTCGACCCGCAAGGACTTGTGCTGCGTCGCCAGTTGCTGCTGCACCGACGGCGGCACCTGCGCGTAGTGCGAGAAGGCGATGCTGTAGGCGCCCTGGCCGCCGGTCAGCGACTTCAGGCGCGACTGGTAGTCGTCGAGTTCGGCAAGCGGCACCTGGCCGGTGATCGCCGCCACGCCGACGCCGCGCGGCTGCGTTCCGGTGACGTGGCCGCGCTTGCTGGCCAGATCGCCGGTCAGATCGCCGATTGACACTTCCGGCGCCAGCACTTCGATATCGACCAGCGGCTCGAGAACGATCGGGCTGGCGGCACGAATCGCTTCGACCGTCGCCTTGCGCGCCGCGGTGAAGAAAGCGATGTCCTTGCCGTCAACCGCGTGCGACTTGCCGTCATAGACGGTGACGCGCAGATCCTGCACCGGGAAGCCGCCGACCACGCCATCGGCCACCGCCTGGCGCACGCCCTTCTCGACCGAGACCATGAACACGCTGGGAATGGCGCCGCCCTTGACGATATCGACCAGCTCCAGGCCGGCACCGCGCTCGAGCGGTTCGACGCGCAGCGCGACTTCGCCGAACTGGCCGGCGCCGCCGCTCTGCTTCTTGTGCCGGCAATGACCTTCGGCGTAGGCGGTGATCGTTTCGCGATAGGCGATCTGCGGCGGCTTGGTGTCGAGCTCCAGCTTGTACTGCTGCGCCATGCGCGCCAGCTTGGCGCGCAGATGCATCTCGCCAAGCCCGCGAATCACCGTCTCGTTGGTCGTCGGATGACGCTCGACCTTGAAGCAGGGGTCTTCGAGTTCGAGCTTGTGCAGGATTTCGAAAAGACGCTGCTCGTCGTTCTTGCGCCGCGTCCCGACGGCCAGGCCCTGCATCGGCTGCGGGAACTCCAGCGGCTGCAGGTGGATATGGTCTTCGTCATGCGAATCGTGCAGCACGCAGTCGAATTCGATCTCCTCGACCTTGGCCACCGCGCCGATGTCGCCCGGCACCAGCGCCTCGACCTCAAGATAGTCCTTGCCCTGCAGACGATAGAGATGGCCGACCTTGAACGGACGCCGCGCGTCGCCGACGAAGAGCTGGGCGTCTTTCCTGAGCGTTCCCTGATGCACGCGGAAGACGCCGAGCTTGCCGATGAAGGGATCGCTGACGACCTTGAAGACGTGCGCCAGCACGTGTTTTTCAGCAGCCGGCTCGGCAAGAAAAGCCTCGGTCTCGCTGCTGCCCGGCTTGCTGCGATAAAAGGCGGGCGGATTGCCCTCGGCCGGATTCGGCGCCAGCCTGGCCAGCACGTCGAGCAATTGCGGGATGCCGGCGCCGGTTTTCGCCGAAACAAAAAGGACGGGAACCAGATGCCCGGCGCGCAACGCCTTCTCGAAGGGCGCGTGCAATTCTTCCGGACTCGGGTCGGCGCCGTCGTCAAGATAGCGCGCCAGCAGGCTTTCGTCTTCCTCGATGATCTGGTCGATCAGCGCCCGGTGCGCGCTCGCCACCGAGTCGAAATCGCTGTCGCCGCTGGCCTGGCCAAGCACATCGACGACCTCCTGCCGTTCGTGCGCCGGCAAATCAAGCAGCATGCATTCGCGGCCGAAGCGCTCGCGGATCTCGCCGAGCAGCGCCGGCAGATCGACGTTGTCGGCATCGATCTTGTTGATCACGATCATCCGGCACAGCCCGCGTGCCGCGGCGAGTTTCATCATGCGCACGGTCGACAGCTCGATGCCGGTCTGCGCGTTGATGACGATCAGCGCGCTATCGACGGCGGCCAGCGCGCCGATCGCCTGCCCGGCGAAATCCGGGTAGCCCGGCGTGTCGATCAGATGCACGCGGGCGCCCTGCCAGTCGAAGCTGGCCAGCGCCGAGTTGAGCGAGTGGCCGAGCTCCTTCTCCTGCACGTCGAAATCGCAAACGGTGCTGCCCTTCTCGACGCTGCCGCGACTGGCGATGGCGCCCGCTGCGGCGAGCAGCGTTTCAGCGAGGGTCGTTTTGCCGGCGGCACCGTGGCCGACGAGGGCCACGGTACGAAGCCTGGCGGTGACGTTCTGGTCCATTTTTCTCCCTTTCCGAAGATGCTCTCCGAGCGGCAGGACGGGCCTGCCAGCAGCCGGCGAACAATTTGATATTCACTCTGCTACCGGGCCTGTTCCGCCGCACCGGCCGGCAGACTGATGCGTGCGCAATTGCGGCCGCCCGCCTTGGCTTCATACAAGGCTTTGTCGGCGCGCACGAAGACTGATTCAAAACCGCTGTCGTCGGCAGCAAGCTCGGTACTGCCGACGCTCACCGTGAAGCGCAGATTCAGTTCGCCGGTGCGCACCGTGCAAGCCGCCGCCGCGGCGACAATGCGCTCGGCCAGACACAAGGCGCCTGCGGCGTCGGTATTGGGCAGCAACATGCCGAATTCCTCGCCGCCCAGGCGGCCGAAGCTATCGACATCGCGCAGGCATTGCTGACCAACACGCGCGAAGGCCTGCAGTACGGCGTCGCCCGCCGGATGGCCGTAGGCATCGTTGATGCGTTTGAAGAAATCGAGATCGATTTCGAGAAAGGCCAGCGGCTGCCCGTAGCGCCTTGCCCGGCTGATTTCCTCGGCGCAGATGTCGAGGAACTGCCGCCGGCTCTTCAACCCGGTCAGTTCGTCGATCCCGGCCAGACGCGACAGTTCGTCCTGGCTGGCGCGCAAGGCGGCGAGCAGAAGCAGGCTGCGCCAGCTGCAGTAAAGGGTGAGCAGGGTGAGCAACAGCAGAGCGGCAACGACCCCGATCTTCCGCCACGCCGGCGCGTCGATCGCGGCAATCGATAACGCGAAAAAAGCCCACAGCGAGGCCAGGAAAAGAGCCGTCAACACCTTGACTGCTCTTTCGGCAGAACGATTACCGGCGGACTGCGCAGGCACCACGGCAAGACCCTCGATAAACCGCCGTCTCAATGACGGCGGCACGCGAACCAATTCTACCCCCAGTCGATGACCCGTGCGCAACAACGCATGCCGGGGAGGCGACGGTACGTCGGCACTCGGTGCGCTGCGTCGGCGTGGTAAAATCCGGCTCTTTCCTGCCTCCCATCTGATTGATCCTGAATATGTTCTCCGGAATCATCGCCGCTGTCGGCCACATTACCCAACTAACCCCACGCAACGATGGCAGCCCGACCGTGCGCCTGACGGTGGATGCCGGCAGCCTCGGCCTCGACGACGTTGCGCTGGGCGACTCGATCGCCTGCAACGGCGTCTGTCTGACCGTCGTCGGCAAGGACGGCAACAGCTTTCATGTCGACGCTTCGCCCGAGACGCTGTCGTGCACCGTCGGGCTTGACGCGCCGGCGGCGCTCAACCTGGAAAAGGCCCTGCGCCTGGCCGACCGTCTTGGCGGCCATCTGGTTTCCGGGCACGTCGATGGCGTCGGCGAAGTGTTGCGCTTCGACCCGGTCGGCGCGGGCGACAACTGCAACCACCTGCTCGAAATCCGCGCGCCGCAAGCGCTGGCCAAATACATCGCGCGCAAGGGTTCGATCACCGTCGACGGTGTCAGCCTGACGACCAATTCGGTCGACGGTGCCACCTTCACCATCAACCTGATTCCCCATACGCTGACCGCCACCACGCTCAATCGTCTCCAGCCGGGCAGCCGGGTCAATCTGGAAGTCGACCTGATCGCACGTTACGTCGAGCGCATGCTCAATCCTGATTTCTCAGAGGCCGCATGATGGCACCGCAAAGCACTTCCGCTTCGATCGCACCGATCGAGGAAATCATTGTCGAGATGCGCGCCGGCCGCATGGTCATCCTGGTCGACGAGGAAGACCGCGAGAACGAGGGCGACCTCGTTCTCGCCGCCGAGCACGTGACGCCCGAAGCGATCAACTTCATGGTCAAGCACGCGCGCGGCCTGGTCTGCCTGACGCTGACCGAAGCGCGCTGCAAGCAGCTCGGCCTGATGCAGATGGCGCGCGACAACAAGAGCCAGTTCAGCACCGCCTTCACCACTTCGATCGAGGCCGCCGAAGGCGTCACCACCGGCATCTCGGCGCACGACCGCGCGCGCACGGTGCAGGCGGCGGTGGCGAAGAACGCGAAAGCCGACGATATCGTCCAGCCCGGCCACATCTTCCCGATCATGGCCAAGCCGGGTGGCGTCCTGGTTCGTGCCGGGCATACCGAAGCCGGCTGCGATCTGGCGCAGATGGCCGGTTGCGAGCCGACCGCGGTCATTTGCGAAATCCTCAAGGACGACGGCTCGATGGCGCGCCTGCCCGACCTGATCGAGTTCGCCAGGGAGCACGGCCTGAAGATCGGCACGATTGCCGACCTGATCCACTACCGCAGCCGCAACGAAACGCTGGTCGAGCGCACGCTGTCCAAGACGGTGCAGTCGGCGCACGGCGAATTCACCCTGCATGCCTACACCGACCGCACCTCCAACGAAGTGCATCTGGCGTTGAGCAAGGGCGAAATCGATCCCGAGAAGGAAACGCTGGTGCGCGTGCACGAGCCGCTTTCGGTGCTCGATTTCCTCGACCCGACCGGCGGCCGGCATACTTTTTCGCTCGACATCGCCCAGGCCGCGCTGGCGCGCGCCGGGTCTGGCGTCATCGTCCTCCTGCACCGTCCCGAAAGCGGTCAGGACATCCTCGCGGCACTGGGTGAGCCGAGCGCGGCGAAGCGCCCGGCGGCCAAGTGGGACCCGCGAATTTACGGGATCGGCGCGCAGATCCTGCGCGACCTCGGCGTCGGCAAGATGAAACTGCTGAGCAGCCCGCGGCGCATGCCGAGCATGACCGGTTTCGACCTTGAAGTAACCGGCCATATTGCAACACCGGCCGATCTCGAAAAACTCTGACCCACTTTATTAAGGCATTGCCATGGCCCGTTACGACAACATCCACGAATACGAGCCCGTGCTCATCGGCCAGGGCCTGACCGTCGGCGTCGTCATGAGCCGCTTCAACCCGGACGTCTGCGAAGGTTTGCTCGGCGCCTGCACGGCCGAACTCAGACGGCTCGGCGTCGCCGACAGCAAGATTGTCATTGCCACGGTCCCCGGCGCGCTGGAAATCCCGCTGGTCCTGCAAACGATGGCGCAAAGCGGCCGTTTCAGCGCGCTGATCGCCCTCGGTGCAGTGATTCGCGGTGAAACCTACCATTTCGAAGTGGTTTCCAATGATTCCTGCCGCGCCGTGATGGAAGTGCAGCTGCACACCGGCGTGCCGATCGCCAACGGCATCCTGACCTGCGAGGACGACGACCAGGCACTGGCGCGCATGCAGGAAAAGGGTTCCGACTGCGCCCGTACAGCGGTCGAGATGGCCAACCTGCTGCGCGCCATGGGAGAGAAAGCACAATGAACACCACGAGCGACCAGCCGGAACCCGCAGCCAGCGCCAAACCCGCCAAGCCGGCGGCCAAATCGCCGCGCCGGCGGGCGCGTGAATTTGCCTTGCAGGGGCTCTACCAGTGGCGCATCGGCGGCAACGACGAAGCGGCCATCGAAGCGCATCTGGCCGATATTTCCGGCTTCGACAAGGCCGATCGCGAGTTCTTTGTCGGCCTGCTGCGCGGCGTTCTGGCCCAGCGCGAGGCGCTGCAGGAGCAGTTGCAGCCCAGTCTCGACCGTCCGTTCAACGAGCTTTCGCCCATCGAAGCCTGCATTCTGCTGGCCGGCGCCTTTGAGCTCACCAACTATCCGCAGACGCCGTACCGCGTGATCATCAACGAAGCCATCGAGCTGACCAAGGGCTATGGCGGCACCGACGGCCATAAGTACGTCAATGGCGTGCTCGACAAGCTGGCCGGCAAACTGCGCCCGGTCGAAGTCGAAGCCAAGCGCGCGGCACGGGCGAAAAGCCAGTAAATAGTCAACGAGAAAATGCGAACCACCAAGGCACCAAGTTCACCAAGACACACCAAGTTAATGTCATGTTTTCTTGGTGAAACTTTGTGTTCTTGGTGTCTTGGTGGTGAAGTTTTTTTACCGTGCCCTCCGAATTCGATCTGATCGCCCGCTACTTCGCCAGGCCGACGCCGCAAGCCGTCCTCGGCCCCGGCGACGACTGCGCGCTGCTTGCGCCGTCGCCCGGCATGGAACTGGCGATCACCACCGACATGCTGGTATCCGGCGTGCACTTCCTGCCGGATACCGACCCGCAGCAGCTCGGCTGGAAGACGCTGGCCGTCAACCTTTCCGACCTCGCCGCAATGGGCGCCCAGCCGCGCTGGACCTTGCTCGCCGGCAGCCTGCCGGAGGCTGACGAAGGCTGGATTGCGGCTTTCGCCGAAGGCCTGTTCGCCTGCGCCAGACGTTACGGCGTCGATCTGGTCGGCGGCGACACGACGCGCGGCCCGCTCAACCTGTGCCTCACCGCGCTCGGCGAAGTCCCGGCCGGCCAGGCGCTGCGCCGCGACGGCGCGCAGGTTGACGACGATCTGTGGGTTTCCGGCCAGCCCGGACTGGCCGCGCTGGGACTGGCGCATTTACAGGGACGGACGCAACTGCCTGAAGCCCTGGCCAGTCGCTGCGTCGCCGCCCTGCAACGCCCGCTGCCGCGCATCGAACTCGGACTGGCCCTGCAAAAGCAGGGCCTGGCGCATGCCGCGATCGATGTCTCCGACGGTCTGCTCGCCGACCTCGGCCACATTCTCGAACGCTCCGGCGTTGCCGCCGAGGTTTTCGGCACGCAGCTGCCCTACCTGCCGCCCGGTGCCGACCCGGTACTGGCACGCCAGTGCCAGCTGGCCGGCGGCGACGATTACGAACTGCTGTTTGCCGCGCCGCTGACGAAACGACTCGAACTGGCCGAACTCGCCGCCCGGCTCGATCTGCCGCTCTGGCGTTGCGGACGCATTGTTGCAGGCCAAGCCGGCGAACTCAGCCTGCTCGACGAAAACGGGCAGGCGCTACCGATAGACCGCAGAGGATTCGACCATTTTGATTAAGACCAGCATCAAGACCAGCACTCCGCCGTCGATCCGCTTCCTCTTCTCGCATCCGGCGCATCTCGTCGCCTGCGGTTTCGGCAGCGGGCTGTCGCCCTTCGCGCCGGGAACCGTCGGCACCCTTTTCGCCTGGTTTTCATTTCCGCTGCTGCGGCCGTGGATGAACGACATGGAGCTGTTCGCCTTCCTCGTCGTCTGCTTCATCGGCGGCGTGCTGGCGGCGCACAAGACCGGCGCCGACCTCGGCGTGATCGATCACGGCAGCATCGTCTGGGACGAAATCGTTCCCTTCTGGATGGTCCTCCTTTTCTGTCCGCCGCACTGGCTGTGGCAGACCGCCGCCTTCTTCCTGTTCCGCTTCTTCGACATCTTCAAGCCGCAACCGGCGCGCTATTTCGATGAAAAGGTCAAGAACGGTTTCGGCGTGATGAGCGACGATCTGGTCGCTGCCGGCTACACGGTGCTCGTCCTGGCCGTCATGCAATTCGTTCTGCAATGAACCAGCAGGCCCTCGAAACCCTCGCCGCACAGGTCGCTGCGCTGCTGCTCGCCAACGGGCAGAAGCTGGCGACCGCCGAATCGTGCACCGGCGGCTGGGTCGCGCAATGCCTGACCGCGATCGCCGGCAGCTCGGACTGGTTTGAACGCGGCTTCGTCACCTACTCGAATGAAGCGAAACAGGAAATGCTCGGAGTCAGCGCCGAGACCCTGGCGACGCACGGCGCGGTCAGCGAAGCTGCCGCCGCCGCGATGGCCAGCGGTGCATTGCACCACAGCCGGGCCGACTGGGCGCTGGCGATCACCGGCATCGCCGGCCCGAGCGGCGGCAGTCCCGAAAAACCGGTCGGTACCGTCTGTTTTGCCTGGGCCGGGCCGGACGGCCGGCTGGCGGTCGAAAGCTGCCACTTCCCGGGCAACCGGGCCGAGGTTCGCGCACAATCGGTCAAACACGCCCTCGCCGGCCTCCTGCAACACGCCGCAAATTTGAGCGCATGAACAGCGCTTTCCCGGACCCCGCGAATATTTCTCGACCAGCCCGGAATCATTACTGTATATAATCACAGTATTCGACGCCGGCAAGCCGCGCGTTCGAACATGAGATAATTTCCGCCAATAAAGACAAGGGAAAAGCAATGGACGACAACAAGGCAAAGGCACTCGCAGCAGCGCTGGCCCAGATCGAAAAGCAGTTCGGCAAAGGCTCGATCATGAAAATGGGCGAGGGCGCGATCGAAAACGACATTCAGGTTGTCTCCACCGGCTCGCTCGGGCTGGACATCGCGCTCGGCATCGGCGGCCTGCCACGCGGCCGCGTCGTTGAAATCTACGGACCGGAATCATCCGGCAAGACAACGCTGACCCTGCAGGTCATCGCCGAAATGCAGAAGCTCGGCGGCACCGCGGCCTTCATCGACGCCGAACACGCGCTCGATCCGTCCTACGCGCAGAAACTCGGCGTCAAGATGGACGAACTGCTCATCTCGCAGCCCGATACCGGCGAGCAGGCGCTGGAAATCGCCGACATGCTGGTGCGTTCGGCCAGCGTCGACGTCGTCGTCATCGACTCGGTCGCGGCGCTCGTTCCGAAAGCCGAAATCGAGGGCGAAATGGGCGATTCGCTGCCCGGCCTGCAGGCCCGTCTGATGAGCCAGGCGTTGCGCAAGCTGACCGCCAACATCAACCGCACCAACACCCTGGTCATCTTCATCAACCAGATCCGCATGAAAATCGGCGTCATGTTCGGCAGCCCGGAAACCACCACCGGCGGCAACGCCCTGAAGTTCTACGCCTCGGTACGCCTCGACATCCGGCGCATCGGCAGCATCAAGAAGGGCGACGAAGTGGTCGGCAACGAAACGCGCGTCAAGGTCGTCAAGAACAAGGTGGCGCCGCCCTTCCGCGAAGCGATCTTCGACATCCTCTACGGCGAGGGCACTTCGCGCGAGGGCGAGATCATCGAGCTCGGCGTCCTGCACAAGCTGGTCGACAAGTCCGGCTCGTGGTACGCCTACAACGGCGAAAAAATCGGCCAGGGCAAGGACAACGCCCGCGAGTACCTGAAGGCCAACCCGCAGATCGCCGAAGAAATCGAGGGCCGGATTCGCGCCGCGGTGAATGTTCCGTCGCCGGGCGCCCTCGTCAAGGCGGGCGAGTAAGTTGCTGCCATGAGCGGCACGCTGCGCGAGCGTGCCTTGCGGCTGCTGGCGCGCCGCGAGCACGCGCGCCAGGAACTGTCGCGCAAGCTGGCGCCGCATGCCGAATCGGCCGAGCAGCTGGCGGCACTGCTCGACAACCTGGCCGAGCGCGGCCTGCTGTCTGACGAACGATATGTTGAAATGCGCCTGAACGCGCGCCGCGCCCGTTTCGGCGACGCCCGCCTGGCGAACGAATTGCGCACTCAGGGCGTCGCCGCTGAACTGGTCAGCGCAGCACTGAGCGGCGGCGAGGGCGAACTGAGCCGGGCACG
>Ga0207952_1000987_pt1 | contig 15052 bp, 16 predicted proteins | sample SubbioR12Aug_8Ca_FD_184831 | JGI IMG/M metagenome (GOLD analysis project Ga0207952, IMG submission 184831) | Serpentinite rock and fluid subsurface biosphere microbial communities from McLaughlin Reserve, California, USA - CR12Aug_8Ca (SPAdes) | ecosystem: Environmental > Terrestrial > Deep...
ACGTCGGCCCGGACAACCGGTTTGCAGCTCGATTCTGGACAGGTTTCTGGACAGAACTTGTTACATTCAGGCGTCCACAAATAATGCGAGAAGGCCGTGTAAACACGGCATCAATCGGTTTCACCGCCGTGAAAAGACACGTGGGACTCGGGCAGGGAGTTTGCCCGCGTCACCCAACGCCCGGCGCCGCCGGCGGCCGGGCGCGCAACGCCCACGCGAGCCACGCCGTCAGCACCAGCCCGGTCGCCGCCATCACGAGCACGGCACCGCGGGGGCCGAGCGGCGCGGCCAGCAGACCCGCCGCCAGGATGCCCAACGGGCCGGTGCCGATGCCGACCGTGACCAGGCCCATCAGCCGGGACCGCATCTCGTGCGGCGCCTCGGTCAGCATCAGGGTGGTCTGCATGTTGCCGAAGCCCGCCGTGCCGAAGCCGCCGATGAACAGCACCGCGAGCGCCAGCCAGTAGGAGGGCGAGACGGCCATGATGACGAGCGCCACCATGAACAGCGCCGAGCCGCCGGCGAAGGCGATGCGGCGGTCCATGCGGAGGAAGCCGGCGGCGATCAGTGTGCCGCCGATCAGCGCGCCGGTCGGCTCGCCCGCGGCTAAAAGCCCGACCAGCGCCGGCGAGACGTGGAATTCGCCGAGGCCCAGTGGCGCCACCAGGCCGGAGTAGCAGAAGGCGAAGAGGTTGGTGACGACGGTGATGGCGAACACCAGCAGGATGGTGGGCCTGGTGCGGGCAAAGCGCAGGCCTTCCAGGACCTCGGCGGGAATTCTGGCGACCTCGAGTTTGCGTGTGACCTGGGTGTGCACAAGGCCGGCCAGGGCGAAGGCGCCGGCGAACTGGACCAGCGCCGTCATCGTGTAGGCGCCCTTCATGCCCAGCCACTGGAAGGCGAGTCCGCCCAGCAGCGGACCGACCATGCGGGTCATGGCGTTGGTGGCGCTGTCGAGGGCGATCGCCGGCACGATGCGATGAGGGCCCGCGGCCTCGCCCACCATGCGGCGGCGCGTCGACATCTCGGTGGTCCACATGGTGCCGGAGATGAGGTTGCCCACGGCCACGTGCCACAGTTCGAGATGGCCGGTGGTGGCCAGGGTGGCGAGCAGGGTCGAGGTGACGGCCGCGACCACCAGCGCGGTCATCAGGATCAGCTTGCGGTTGATCGCCTCGGAGATGGCGCCGGCGAAGGCGCCGAGGAAAAGCAGCGGCAGCTGGCGCACCGCCACCACGACGGCGACGGCCAGCGCCGAGCCGGTCACTTCGTAGGCAAACAGGCCCGAGGCCAGCATCTCCAGCCAGCGCATGGCGTTGGCGAAGGCGCCGACCAGCCACAGCCGCAAAAAGTCGGACGAGCGCAACAGCTCCCGGATGGGCGAGTCCATTGGGGATAACGTACCCCGTCATGGCGGAAAACCACATTCCGCATGATGGCCCCCCGATCATACCTGTGACCACGGGGAGTCCTTGGGCCGCCGGGCCTGCGGAAAGGTTGATCGGCGGCCGGCGATTTGTCTATCGAGGAACACCACGCACCGGGGGAGCCACTACCATGCAGTAAAGGCAGGCCGATGAATGTTGCCTATGCGTACGAATACCCGGCCGACGACATCGAGGTGCGTTCCGGGCATCCCTACTTCATCCTCGATCAACTCCAGCAGCGGGCCGAGGTCCGCCGCGTCTTCCCGCTCGATCGGCGCAGCCGCTACCGCTTCGCCCCCAAGGCCCTGTTCCATCGCCTGACCGGCCGGACCTATCTGCCGGACCGCGAACCGGGGCTGCTGAAATCCTACGCCCGCCAGATCGCCCGCGAGCTGGAGGGCAGCGGGGCCGACTGCGTCTTCGCGCCCGACTCGACGGTGCTGACCTGCCTCGACATCGACATTCCCAAGATCTTCTGCGCCGACGCCACCTTCGCCAACGTCGTCGACGCCTACGACGACTACAGCAACTGCGCGCCGAGTTATGTCGACATGGCCCATGCCCAGGAAGCGCAGGCGCTGGCGACCTGTTCCGCTGCCATCTATCCCTCGGCCTGGGCGGCCCGCAGCGCCGTCGAGACCTATGGCGCCGCGCCGGAGAAGGTCCATGTGCTGCCGTTCGGCGCCAATCTCCGGGTGCCGCCGCGCAAGGCCGTGGCCTCGGCGATCGGCCAGCGCCGCTTCAACCCGATGCGGCTGCTGTTCGTCGGCCGCGAATGGTGGCGCAAGGGCGCCGACGTCGTCCTGGAGGCCTGCAACATCGCCCGCCACAGCGGCGTGCGGCTGACGCTCGACATCGTCGGCATCGAGCAGGCGCCGGAAACCCTGCCGCCGTTCGTGCGCAACCACGGCACGCTGCACAAGAGCGATCCCAACGAACGGCGCCGGCTGGAAGCGCTGCTGACCGAGGCCCATCTGCTGTTCGTGCCGTCGCGCGCCGAGAATTACGGCATCGCCTTCAGCGAGGCGGCGGCCTACGGCGTGCCATCGCTGACCAGCGACGTCGGCGGCATCCCGACCGTGGTGCGCCAGAACGTGTCGGGATTTGCCCTGCCGGCCGGCAGTTTGCCCGAGCACTATGCCTCGGTGATCTACGACTGCGCCAACGACGACGGCCGCTACCGCGAGCTCGCCCACTCGGCGCGCCACTTCTACGACCAGAACCTGAGCTGGGACCTGTTCGGCCAGCGCCTGATGGCGATCGTCGGTGCCGCCGGTGTCAGTCCCGCACAGCCGCGCGGCGAACTCGCCGCCGAAGCGGCGGGGTGAGGGGGCTCGAGGGGTCCGACGGAAGAACTACCGCCCGATCTCCTCCAGATTGACGCCGGTCGTCTCGATGCGGAACCACCAGGTCACCCCCGCGCCCAGCAGCGAGGTGAAGATGAGGGCTGCGAGCAGGACGTCGGGGCCGGCGCCGGCCAGCACCAGGGGAAAGACGAAGGCGGTGATCACGGCGCCCACCTTGGCGAAGGACGCGGCGAAGCCCGCGCCCTTGCCGCGGATGTTGGTGGGAAAGACCTCGCCCGCCAGCAGGTAGGTCTGGGCGTTGGGCCCGAGGTTGGTCATGAAGTTGAAGATCATGAAGCCGCCAAACAGCAGCAGGGTGCGCGCGGGCTCGGCGGCATGCGCCTGGCCGAGCGCCAGCCCCAGTCCCGCGGCGCAGCCGATGAAGCCCAGCACCTGCAGCCGGATGCGGCCGACCTTGTCGGTGAGCAGGACAGCCGCGAGGATGCCCACGATCAGCAGCGTGTCGACCAGGGCCGCACCTTTGGCCGCCTCGATGTCGCGGGCGATCACGCCGGCCACGGTCTTCGCCCCGGTGATCTCGTGCCCGATCGTCTGGGCCAGGATGGTGGGGGTGAAGATGCCGATGCCGTAGGTGCCGAGGTCTTGTAGGAACCACGGCACCGAGGCCAGGATGGTGGCGCGGCGGTTCTTCCTGGCGAAGAGATCGCGCCACTGGCCGAGGCGCGCGGCCTGGCTGTGCAGCGCGGACTCGGGATCGATCTCGGCCAGGCGCACGTGCGTGGGGTAGCGCGGCACGCGCTCCAGCAGCCGCTGCAGCTCGCGCTCGGCGTCCTGCCGCCGGCCGCGCGCCATCAGCCACTGGCCGCTGTCGGTGATGAACAGCCGCCCGACCACCACCAGTCCCGCCGGCACGATCACCGTGGCATACATCCAGCGCCAGGCGCCGAGCTCGGGCAGGTTGGCCAGGATCACGTAGCCCAGCGCCGTGCCGACCAGGGCGCCGATCGCCTGGAAGGCGAAAGCGCCCAGCACCAGCTTGCCGCGGTCGCGGCTGGGGATGCTCTCGGAGATCACGAGGTGGGCGGTCGGATAGTCGCAGCCCAGCGCCACGCCGACGCCCAGCAGGAAGAAGACCAGCCAGCCGAACCCGGGCGCCACGGCGAGGCCGATCAGGAAGACCACGAATACCAGCATCTCGACCACGAACAGGAGACGGCGGCCGTAGATGTCGGCGAGGCCGCCCAACGCGATGGCGCCGACCATGATGCCGGCCAGTGGTGCCGCGCCGACCACGCCTTTCTCGAGCGGCGACAGGTCGAATTCCTTGACGATCAGCGGCAGGGCGACGCCGGTCATGAAGACGACCAGCCCCTCGAAGAACTTGCCGGCGGTGGCGAGCAGCCAGATGCGCCACTGCATGCGCGTCATGGGCACCGTCGGGGTCGGGGTGCCGTCGGGCCACGACGGTGTCTGGTCGATATAACCCTGGACGCTCTGCGGCTCGGTCATGCCCCGGCACTCTAGCCGGTCGGCGTCGCTCCGGGATGACTTTTCATCGCAAGCGCGATGTTCTGCCGGATGATCCTTATGCTCAGGGAGCAGGCGCGCCCGGCCCTGTCACGCCTGGCGTCGTAGGCTTCCTTCGACACCAGGGGAGTCATGACCTGGAGGCGCGTCCGCCGTTTCCAGTCCTTCAGAACGATCAGGTTCAGCGGCTTGTCCATGCGAACCCCCAGAGCGTGTTTCGATTACCGCCGCTCCTGATCGAGGGCCACGAGCCGGGAATAGACCGCCGCGCGCCACATGCCCTCGATGCGGGCGAGACGCCGCAGCACCAGGGCCCGTTCCAGCGAATCGCCGCGCTGCCACTCGGCGTTCACCCAGGCGAGCCGGTTGCTGAGGATGGCGAACAGAAATCCCAGCGGGCCGTCGGGCATCGCCACGATTTCGAAGTAAGCCCGGGCGCGGCGGCAGTAGCCGTCGCCCAGCACATTGGGTGTCGGGGCCTCCTGGCAGTCGGCAAGAACGCGGGCCAGGGCCTCGGTCTCTCGCCGCCCCAGCCGCCTGATCTGGTCGACGCTCGCCGCGAGAATTTCGTCGCTTTCGAATATCTCGGTGGCCGGCAGGCGGGCCAGGCCGTCGGGTCTGGCATAAACCGGCAGCGTGGCGCGGCTGGCGTCCTGCTGCGCGTAGGCGACGGGAATTGCGGCCTGCATCGCGATCGCTGTGCCGGCGGCGAGACAGCTAGCAAGTACGCGCATGGCTGGTCTCCAGGCGGAGGCGCAAAATCTCCGTGGTTGCTTCATGTCGGGGTTGAAAGAGTCGCCGCAGACGCACGGAAACGCAATCGTCCAATTCTGAACGCCGTCCCACCGAACGCGGCTACAAGCCGATACGCCGCTCGCCGGTGGCGAGCAGGCGGTCGAGCGTCCGCGCCGTGAGCGTCCGGATCCAGGGCATGGCGCGGAGATGCAGGAGCGTGCCGCGATGGCAGCGCCGCTTCGGTTGCTTGTTGGGGTCGGTGACGCGGCTGCCGTCGAGCAGGAACGACAGCGTGCCGACCGGGATGCGTCCGGCGCGGGCCGCACCACGCAGGCTGAGGTTCGAGCGGTTCATGTCGCGCGTGATCAGGCGCTGAACGACGCTGAGGACGCGGACGTAGTCATCCAGACGTCCGGGAGCGAGCCGCCGTCTGCCCTTGGTCCGCCGCGGCGGTCGCTGGGGCATGCATGGATCGACGGGTTGATCGGCTTCATGATCCGAACTCGGTGGCATGGCTCTCGCGACGCGGCTCACTGGCGAGCGCGGGTACAAATTCGGTAAGTGAGTCAGCATCTGCCTACGCTTGATTGCGTCAAGGCATTCAGTTCTGAACATGTTCGCCGCCCCGCCAAACGCGGCAACATCCCACGCGTTCGATCATGTGTCGGGGGACGCGCGAAACAAAGCGTCGATGTGTTGCAAATGTAGGTCTTCACACCGCGCCGGCAAGAAGATTTGGATGACGACGAACATAAGGTAGGCTGGCGGCAAGAACGAACGACGAGGAAACACCATGAAGAGACGGACCCTGCTGATCGGTGCGCTTGTCGCGCCATCAATCGTTCACGCTCAGTCGGCCTGGCCGACCAAGACGGTGCGCTTCATCTGCCCCTTCGCGCCGGGCGGCGGCACCGACACGGTGAGCCGGCTGATCTGCGACCAGCTCTCCAAGGCTCTCGGTCAGACCTTCGTGGTCGAGAACAAGGGCGGGGCGGGCGGCAACATCGGCATGGCCGAACTCGCGCGCGCGACGCCCGACGGCTACACCTTCGGCCTGATCTCGGTGGCCAGCCACACGCTGAACCCGATGCTCTATTCCAGGCTGCCCTACGATGCCGACAAGGACATCGTGGGCGTCTCGCGGCTGGCCACGCTCGCCAACCTGCTGGGCGTCACGCCGTCGCTGCCGGCCGACAGCGTCGCCGAGCTGATTGCGCTCTGCAAGAAGGACCCGGGCAAGTATTCCTTCGCCTCGTCGGGGCCGGGCACGTCGCTGCATTTGAGCGGCGAGCTGTTCAAGACCATGGCCGGCGTCGACATCATCCATGTGCCCTACAAGGGCGCCGGTCCGGTCTACAACGATCTCATGGCGGGCACGGTGAACATGATGTTCGCCAACATGCCCTCGATGCTGCCGCACGTGCGGGCGAAGAAGTTGAAGGGACTGGGCGTGACCTCGGCCCAGCGCTCAAAGGCCGCGCCCGAGATCCCGACCATCGCCGAGACCCTGCCGGGCTATGTCGCGACCTCGTGGTACGGCGTCGGTGCGCCCGCCGGCACGCCGGAGCCGATCCTGGCCAAGCTCGAGGCCGCCCTCGCCCAGGTGCTGGCCAGCCCCGACATCCAGAAGCGCTGGACCAACGACCTCGGCCTCGACATGCCGCCGCCCGGCCGCAAGGGCTTCGGCGACTTCCTCGCCCAGGACCGCAAGCTGTGGGCGCCGGTGGTCAAGGCCTCGGGGGTCAAGCTCGACTAGATGAACTGCCTCATCGCCGCGATCACCACCAGCGCGCCGATCGCCATCACCGCGCTGCCGAGCGAGATGATGTAAAGCGCCCGGCCGGGCGAGAGCTTGGCCATCGCGGCCGCGATCCAGAAGAACGGGTCGTTCACGTGGCACACCGCCATCGAGCCCGCGCCGACCGCCGCCGCCGCCAGCACCCGTCCCGAGGCGCTGTCGAGGCCCAAGGCCGGCAGCATCGGCTCGACCATGCCCGAGGCGGTGAGCACCGCGGTCAGTGAGTTGCCCTGCATGGTCTTCACGATGGCTGCGGCCAGAAACGGCGTCAGCACGCCATAGCGCGGGTGCAGGGCGTATTCGGCCAACAGCTCGGCCATGCCGGTCTCGTCGAACACGCGGCCGAGGCCACCCGACGCGCCGACCGCCAGCAACAGCGGCGCCCAGGAGCGGCCGATCAGCATCGACGGCTCCCAGCGCCGTGCCAGCACGAGCGCCAGCGTGATGGCGATCGCCGTCAGGATCAGCGGCTTGGAGATGCCGATGTAGAACTCGCGTGCGCCCCCCTTGCCCAGGGGCTCGCTCGGCATCTGGGCAATCGACTGCACGACCAACAGCGCGATCGGGATGCCGATGCAGAGCCAGGCCCACGAGACCTGGCCCGGGGTTGGCGTGGACGGCACCTGCCGCGCCACATGCCACCAGCCCAACGCGGCGGCGACCGCCGCGATCGGCACGGCGATCATCATCATGGTGCGGATGTCGGCCTTGAACACCGACGACGCCGCCACCGCGAGCGGCGAGGGTGCCACGAGAGCCGCCACGGCGAGCAGCGTCAGCGCCATGCCCAAGGCGCGCCGCGGCGCGTCCTGGCCGGCCGGCTGCAGCAGCGCGAGTCCGCCCGCCGCCGAACCGCCGAGACCCGCCAGCACGCCTGCGGCGGCCGACGTGCCGGTGCCGAGCGGCGTGCGCAACAGTACCGCGCCCGCGAGCGATCCCGCCACCACCAGCAGGCCAACCTGTTCGATCGCCGCCGTGAAGCCCAGGCCAAAGGCCTTGCCGACCGACTGGAAGGTCATGTCGGCTGCGATGCCATAGACCACCACCGTGGCCATCATGGCGAGGAAGGCCGGCAGATGGACGCGCTGGACCAGCAGCACGATGGCCGCGACCGCGATCGGCACGAGAAGGGAGGCGAGAAGCATGGGACGAAGCTTAGTCGGCTGTTACAGTGCCGTCATGCGTCTGCTGGTCGCCCTGCTGTTGATCCTTGGTCTTACTGTTCCGGCCGGCGCAGACACGCTGGTGCGCATAGAAGGCAAGAACTTCATCGCCCCCGACGGCAGCACGCTCCACCTGAAAGGCATCAGCCTCGGCAACTGGCTGATGCCCGAGGGCTACATGTTCAAGTTCGAGGTCGCCAAGGCGCCGCGCCAGATTTTTGCCGCCTTCGACCGCCTGCTGGGGCAGGAGCGCGCCGCGGCCTTCTGGAAGCAGTACCGCGACAGCTACATCGCCCGGGACGACATCGAGTTCATCAAATCGGCCGGCTTCAACATGGTGCGCATCCCGCTGCACTACCGCCTCTTCATGACCGACGACGGCACGATGACCGGCGACGGCTGGGCGCTGCTCGACCGCGTGCTGGGTTGGGTGAAGGAGGCCGGCCTCTACGCCATCGTCGACATCCATGCCGCGCCCGGCGGCCAGACCGGCATCAATCACGACGACGGACCGGGCTATCCGCTGATGTTCTATGTGCCGCGCGACCGCACGCTCACCGTGCGACTGTGGCGCGCCATCGCCGAGCGTTACCGCGGCCGTCCCGAGGTTTTGGGCTACGACCTCCTGAACGAGCCGATCGCGCCCTACCACGACGTGGCGACGCTCAATCAGCGGCTCGAACCTTTCTACAAGCGGACGACGGCAGCGATCCGCGAAGTCGATCCCGATCGCATCGTCATCCTGGCCGGCGGGCAATGGAGTTCGAGCTTCGAGATGTTCGGCCCACCCTTCGCCAAGAACCTCGCCTATACTTATCATTCGTTCTGGGCGTCGACGAAGCGCGACTCGATCCAGCGGCACCTGAACTTCGCCAACCGCTACAACGTGCCGCTGTTCCTGGGCGAGACCGGCGAGCTCACCGACGAATGGAACGCGCGCTTCCGCACCCTGCACGAGCTGCACGGCATCGGCTGGTCGTTCTGGACTTACAAGAACCTCGACACGCCCTCGACCGTGGTTTCCATCCCGCGACCCGCGGGCTGGGACCAGATCGTGGCCTATGCCGACGGCAAGCGCGCCGACAAGCCCGCCGCTGAGTTGGTCGACCGCGCCGTCGCCGAATATCTCGACGGCATCAAGTTCAGCAACGGCACGATCCGCTGGAGCTATCTCGCGTCGCTCGGTCTCAAAGCGTCGCCGTAGCCCCAGCCCCACGGAGCTCCCCATGCGCTATGGTTTCTATCTTCCCACCCGCGGTCCCACCGCCACGCGCGACGGCGTCCTCGCCCTGGCGCGAGAAGGCGAGCGCCTGGGGCTGCACTCCGCCATGGTCGCCGACCACGTCGTCTTCCCGGTGGAAAGCGAGTCGCCCTATCCCTACACCGTCGACCGCAAGCATCCCGGCGGCGGCGACGCGCTCGAAACCTTCTCCATCCTGGGCGTCGTGGCCGGCGCCACCGAGCGGCTGCGCCTCGTAAGCTCCGTGCTGGTGCTGCCCTATCGCAACCCGGTGCTCACGGCGAAGATGGTGGCGTCGCTGGATGTCCTGTCCGGCGGACGGGTCACGCTTGGAGTGGGCGTCGGCTGGCTAAAAGAGGAATTCGAGGCTTTGGACAGCCCCGATTTCGACAAGCGCGGCGCCGTGACCGACGAATGGATCGCGATTTTCAAGCAGCTCTGGACCTGCTCACCTGCCAGCTTCACCGGCCAGTTCTACAATTATGCCGACATCCGCTGCGAGCCCTTTCCGCAGCAGAAGCCGCATCCGCCGATCTGGGTCGGCGGCCACTCCCGCGCCGCACTCCGCCGCACCGCGCGACACGGCGATGGCTGGCACCCGGTCGGCGCCATCGCCGCCTCGCCGCTGCCGCCCGAGGAAATGGTGATGCACCTGGAGACGCTGAAGCGGCTGACAGAAGTGGAGGGGCGCGATTTCGCGGCGCTCACCATCTCCTATAAGGCGCCGCTCTACGATACCGGGATTCCCGATCGCGACGGGGCCCGCCGCAGCTTCTCCGGCAGCGCGCCCGAGATCGCGGGCGATATTAGGTCGTTCGCCGCCATCGGTGTGCACGAGCTCATCTTCGACTTTCGCGGCGAGAGCATCGCCCAAAGCATCGAACGCCTGCAACGCTTCGCCGCCGAAGTGATGCCGCTGGTGGCTTAGGTCCTTGAGCGCCGTTACGGCGTCACTTTCTGGCAGCCGGCGCCCTGCCAGCGGTAGCCCTGCGCTGTGCCGCTCACCATCGTCCACTCGACGATGCAGCCCTGCCGCACCAGCGTCGGCGGAAACCCGCCCACCGGCATCCATAGTCCGCCGCCCCATCCCCAGCCCCAGCCGCCGAAGCGCTGGTAGATCGGCGGCGTGCCGGGATCGATATAGGAGGTGTCCCAGCGCCATTGCAGGATCTTCGTTCCATCCTCGAGCTGGTAGGTATTGTCCGGGATGCGCCGCATGCTGTTCAGCAGGCCGGCCTCGGGCGCCCCCGCCATCTCACGCAGTTGGTTGTTGAAGATCGCCTCCCGCTCCGCCTGGGTCGAACAACCGGGCAGGGACAGCATGACGAGCAGGGACAGCAGGACGAGGGTCTTTCGCGGCATGGTCACCTCCGCAATCGCGGCCTCAGCCGGCCAGAGCCGCCGGCTTCCGGCCCAGCACATGCCAGACCTCCACGAAGTCGGCGCCCTTGACCTTGATCGTCCCTCGAGGCTCGCACACGAACGCGTCCTTGATCAACTCGTAGGTGTTGCGCGTGACCTGGATGGTCTGGCTCTGGCCGTGCGATTCCATGCGACTCGCCAGGTTCACGGCCTCGCCCCACAGGTCGTAGATGAACTTTTTGCGACCGATGACGCCGGCCACGACCGGGCCGGAGTTGATGCCGATGCGAAAGGCGAGCTGTCGGCCGCCGAAGCTGCGCCCGGCCACCGCCGCCTGCATGTCGAGGGCGGCGTTGACGATCGCCGTGGCGTGGTCGGTGCGTGCCCGCGGCACGCCCGATGCCATCATGTAGCAGTCGCCGATGGTCTTGATCTTCTCCAGCCCGTAGGTCTCGGCCAGGTCGTCGAAGCACTGGAAGACGTCGTTCAGGAGATCGACCAGCCGCAGCGGCGTCATCGTGGCCGCCATCGGCGTAAAATCGACGACGTCGGCGAACAGGATGCTGGCGGCGTCGCACTGCTCGGCGATCGTGCGCGGCCCGGCCTTCAGCGCCTCCGAGATTTCCTTCGGCAGGATGTTGAGCAGCAGCATCTCGGAGCGTTCCTGGAAGAAGTTCCGCTGGCCGACGAAATAGTAGAGCAGCACGAAGGCGATGGTGATGACGGCGCCGACGTTGAGGGCGAACAGCCAGGTGACGAAGGCCTCGGGCAGGCCGAAAGGCGTGAGATGGGGCTGCAGGATCGCGCTCGCGACCAGCAGGGCGACGAAGCCCACGATCCAGAACAGGGTCTGGCGCAACTCCTCGATCAACAGCGAGGCAAGCGGGCAGAGCGCCGCCCAGATGATCACGGTACTCGACTCGCGGAACCCACCCAGGCTCAGCATCAGCAGCCAGGGCAGGACGAGGAACATCAGGAGCTGGACGAAGCGATAGACCCCGAGGTTGCGGCTCCAGGCGAAGACCAGCGTGTTGATCGGGGTGACGAGTGTATAGAGCGCCGGCACGGCGGCAGGGAGCGGCGCGCCGGCGGCGACGTAGATGGCGCTCCACAGCAGCGTGAACGGCAGCAGCCCGACGGAGAGCAGCACGGTCAGCCGCTTCTGAAGCGCGATGTCGCTGCCGTCGGTCGGCGCGGTGCCGATACGGCCGGCCCCGCGCATCAGGCTGTCGAAGGCGCTCAGGACGGTGTCCCGCCGCCGGCCGCGCCGTGCCGGACCTGATGCCGCGTACAGAACCCTTGATCCGACATCGGATGGATGACCTGCCTGTTTGGCCGAGAGTGCCGCACGCGCTGGCGCTCTACAAGGGCGGCCCGGTTTCACTTGTCCCTGCAACCTGGCGGTGCAATGCTTTTCGGCATGATCGACTTCAGGTTTGACGACCTGCATCGGATCCTGCTGGTGACCTTCTCGGTCGAAGGGAGCCAGGCGAACTTTGCCCGGCTCGACAGTCTGCTCAAGGCCTTCGTCGAGCAGCATGGAACCGCCGATACCATCGTCGATTTCAGTGCCGCCGATATCGGCCCTCTCGATACCGGCGAGCTGGTCAACCGGGCTCACCGGCCCTCCCGCATGCCGGGGCGACGACGGGTTTTCGTGGCCGCAAGCGATCACGTCTACGGCATGATGCGGCTCTACGGCGCTCACCAGGAGAACGTCGGAGAGAACACGCCGATCGTCGTGCGTAGCGTCGAGGACGCTCTCGCGCTCCTCGGTACAACGATGGACAGGTTGAGGCCGGTCGCCCTCAGTTAGGCAGCGCCAGCGCCGCCTCGATCGCGCGCTGCGTCGCGGCGATCCGAAGCGTTCTGGCGTCATCCGGCCGCAAAGACGTGCCGCAGCATCAGGAAGGTGACGACCGATTGGGCGCTGATCGAGAGCGTGCGCGGCCAGTTGTAGCGGATCAACTCGGCGATGATGGTCCCGTCCTTGCCGCCCTTCTCCAGCCGCCCGTGCCGCGGGATCTCGAGCAGCACCGTGACCGCCGAGCCGGTGAGGCCGGCGGCGATGTTCGCTGCGTTCATCCACCACGGAACCGCCGGCCCGAAAAAGGCGAGCGGGATCGGCAGCAGGAAACTCGCGAAGCCCGGAAGGATCACCGGCAGCAGGATGTGCTGCGTATAGAAGCGGTGATAGCGGATGTAGTCCACCTCGCCGACCTCGGCGAACAGCGGATAGATCACGATCTGGACCAGCCAGATCTGGCCCAGGACCCCGAAGACGAGCGCGGCCCAGAACAGCAGGATGAGGTCGGCCACCATCACTTGCCTTTCGGAGCCGCGGACGTGCGGCGCGCCAGGGCCGCCGACTCCTCGAGGCTGATCCCCGCGACCAGCGGGTCGGCATGGCGATGCACCAGCCGCCATTCCTTGCCCTCGCCGTCGCGGCGATAGACCAGCGTGACGCGCAGCGCCCAGTCCTGCGCCGGCAGCCCGCCGACCTCGACGTGGCTGCGTTCGATGACGGCCAGCACCACCATGCCGTCCGCTGCCCAGGCCTGGACCAGCTCCTGCGCGTGGGTGCCGTTGCGGAAGAACCGGCCCATCGCCGCCATTCTGTCCGGCGTGTAGTCCGTTCCCTTCGAGGGTGGGCCGCCGAATGGCGACATCAGCCTGAAATCGTCGGTGAGCGAGACCAGCGTGAGATAGGTCTCGATGTCGCCGCGCAGGAGGGCTGCATTGGAGTCCGCGGATCGCTGCACGAGGGCGGCGACCTCTCGGTCGCTGTCGGCGCCGGCGTGCGCCGCTGCGGGGCCAAGCGAGGCGAGGCTCACGCCGGAGGCGGCGAGGACGGAACGGCGAGAGGGGGACTTTTGCATGGGATCTCCTGTCCGGTTCGTTGCAAGGCCGGAGGGATTGCATCTGGGACTTCAGTGAATCCAATGATATAATTTCGGGAATATGCTGAATGAAATCGAACTTTCTCGTATCGATCTCTCAAGGGCCGACCTCAACCTGCTGGTCCTGTTCGAGGCGGTGATGGAGGAGGGCCACGTCGGTCGCACCGCGGCGCGGCTCAACCTCACGCCATCGGCGGTCAGTCACGGGCTCGGCCGCCTGCGCCGCCTGCTCAGTGACCCGCTGTTCCTGCGCACGCCCAAGGGCGTCGTGCCGACCGCACGCGCGATCGACCTCGCGGGGCCGATCGCCGATATCTTGGCCCGCGTTAGGAGCGTCATCGCGACATCAGGGCCCTTCGACCCCGCCACCTCGCAACGCCGCTTCATGATCGGCGCGCCCGACGGCATTTCTTCCGTGGTCCTGCCGCCGCTGCTGGCTGCACTTCACACCAAGGCCCCCGACATCGACATCGGCATTCGCCAGCTCCTGCCCGTGCAAGGCGAGACCTTGCCCGAGCGTGCCTGGCTCCAGGCCTTCGCTGACCTCGAGGCGCGCGCGATGGACATAGCGATCCTGCCCTCGGACGAGATCCCGGCGCGCTTCCACCGCCAGCTCCTCTACGAAGAGGAGTTTGTCGTCGCCATGCGCGCCGGCCATTCCTTCGCCAGGGCGCCGAGCCTCGATCGCTACTGCGCCCAGCAGCACCTCGTGGTCTCGCAGACCGGCGAGGCTTATGGTTTCGCCGACCGGGTCCTCGCCGAACGTGGTCGCACACGGCGGGTGGCCCTGACCGTTCCCAATTTCATGTTCGCGCTGGCGATGCTGGCCGAGTCCGACCTGGTCTCCGCGCTGCCCGGGCGCTTTGTCGCCCGGCACGCGCGGCGCTTCGGGGTGGTCGCGCGGGAAGCGCCGCTGCCGCTCGGCCGCTTCCGCCTCAACGCCGTCGCGTCGAAGGCCGCGCTCATGGAGGAGGGCCTCGCCTGGCTCTTCGCCCTGCTCGCCGGGAGCCCAAGATCGTCCGGCGAGACCTCAAGGGCGCGAGCAAAGCGCCGCTGACACGCCCTGGGAGGCCAGCGCGGCGACCTCAGTGCGCCGGTCTCTTATCCCTGCGCCGCCAGCGCTGCCTCGATGGCGCGCTCCAGCTTCGGGCCCATGCCGCCTGCGGCCGAGAACCAGTCGATGATGCGGCCGTCGCGGCCGATCAGGATCTTGTGGAAATTCCACGACGGTGTGCCGAGTGCGCCGGTCTGCGATGCGGCCCAGCGGTAGAGTGGGTGCGCCGAGGCACCGGTGACGACCTGCTTGTCGGCGAGCGGAAAGGTGACGTCGAAGGTGGCTTCGCAGAAGCGCCTGATCTCTTCGTTGCTGCCGGGCTCCTGGTCGCCGAAATCGTTCGACGGCACGCCCAGCACGACCAGACCTTTATGCTTGTAGCGGTGCCACAGTTGCTGCAGGCCGGCGTATTGCCCGGTGAAGCCGCAGAGCGACGCCGTGTTGACCAGCAGGACCACGCTGCCCTTGAAGTCGGCGGTCGGCAGCGGCCCGCCGCCGATCGACTCGAGGGACACTGTCGCCCAGTCGATCGGCTGGCG
>Ga0207952_1000988_pt1 | contig 15044 bp, 21 predicted proteins | sample SubbioR12Aug_8Ca_FD_184831 | JGI IMG/M metagenome (GOLD analysis project Ga0207952, IMG submission 184831) | Serpentinite rock and fluid subsurface biosphere microbial communities from McLaughlin Reserve, California, USA - CR12Aug_8Ca (SPAdes) | ecosystem: Environmental > Terrestrial > Deep...
TCGCTTCGCTCCATTCTTTTTGCTTTCCAATGTAGCCGCAAAAAGAATTTCGCTTCGCTCCATTCTTTTTGCTTTCCAATGTAGCCGCAAAAAGAATTTCGCTTCGCTCCATTCTTTTTGCTTTCCAGCCCATTTGTATCAAGTGATTTGTCTTATTCGATTCTTTGCTCTGTATCGTATATCAAAATAAGGGATATAAGGTAAGCCCTAAGAAAAAAGAAAAAAAAGGGGCTATCTTAAAAACCGTATGGGGTAAATCCCTTTTTTAATTCTTTTTTCCTCGTTTCTGCTTGAAACGATGGGCTTGTCTTTATTGCGCTGCTGAAAATAGCGAGCGCAAATAGGAATTGAAAGTGTTATAACAAAAAGCCCAGCTTTAAAAGTCTGAAAATAAAAAGACTTTTAAAGTAGGGCTTTTTGAAAAAGCGGTAAAGAAAGAAGCAACTAAAAAAAAAAAGGTTGCTTCCTTCTTTGACTTTAATTTGCGCTGCTAAAGATAGCGCCGGTAAAGTAGCTGATTGAAGGCGCTGCTGAAACTGTTTACATGTATATAATTATCAGCATAGCGCCTCACGTCGCAGGTGCCTCCCGCCCACACCATAAAAAAGGCAATCATAAAAGCGGGGGCAATGGAAAGAAAGCGGCGGGCTTCGCCATCGCATGGTAAAAACTTTGTCATAATTTTTGCAGAAAAAGCAAAAATGTATGCCAAAGTTTTTGATCTTATTTGCGCTGCTTCGCGAGCGCCGGTTAAGGGGCTTTTATCTGCATGAATTCCTTATTTAAACATAATAGGGCATTATATTTTTTTTTTTCCAGCAAAGGAAACTTTGCTTCCCAAAAAAAAAATATAATACTATTATGTTAAATAAGAATTCATGGGAAATACCTTTTATAGGTTAAGGGGCTTTTTTTCTGGAATGAAATTTCTTATGATGGATAACGCAAAGCCCCGATTTTTTTTGCTGGAAATAAAAAGCAAAAAAAAGCCCCGGTGCTTTGCGATGGTGTGCTTTAGCTTTTGATGAATTTTTTTCTTTTTTATTGTTTTTTGGTATAAAAAATTCATCAAAAACTAAAAGCACGGCTTTATTTGTTGCTTGCTTCGCGAAGCATCCGGGACAGGGGCAGTTTACTGGCTTTGCAGTTAGTGTTTACATGTTTAAAGTTTTTAGCATGGCAGCATCACGCTGCTGGTGCCTCCCGCCCACACCATAAAAAAGGCAATCATAGAAGCGGGGGCAATGGAAAGTATTGTTTGATGAAAATTGCACTCATAAAAAGCAATGGAAATAAAAATTGCTTTTTATGAGAGCAATTTTCAAGCAAATTTCTTTGGAAGCCCCTGGAAATAAAAAGGGGCTTTAAAAGAAATTTGGGGAACACTTAAAAAAAAAAAAAAAGCTGCCCTGGTAATAAAAAGGGCACTTTTTCTTTTTTTTTAAGAGTTCCATTCTGCCGCAGGCGCTGCCCGTCATGGTTTTTGCAGAAAAAGCAAAAACCCCGCCGGGCATGGAAAGAAATATGATAACATGATTGAATTCATAAAAAATTTAAAAACTTCGCGCTGGAAATAAAAAGCGCGGTTTTAAATTTTTTATGAAATCAATCATGAAATAAAAATCCCCAGCTTTAAAATTGAAGAAAAAACAAGCAGCTAAATTGCTAACATTAAAAAGGCATACATAATTTAGCGCTTTATTTTTTCTCACAATTTTAAAGCAGGGGCAAAAGCCGCAGGCGCTGCCCGTCATGGTTTTTGCAGAAAAGGCAAAAACCCCGCCGGGCTTGGTAAGGTCTTTTGGCTTGCTTAGCGAAGCCCGCTTTGAAGTCAGTGTTTACTCAAATACTCCAATTTTTTTGAAAAAAAAAAATTGGATACTTCATTTTGCTATTGATTTTTTGCTTCTTACTGTGAAGTTAATTATTGCAAGAAAGATGCTTTTATAGGTTAATGAAATGTTTACTTTCAATTAAATCAATATCAAAATGAAGTCTCTGAACTGGGGGGGTATTAGCTAATTTTTACATGATTGAAATTAATGAAGGTCAGATTTAGTTCCTTTCCCTCCGGGTGCGCATGAAAAAAAAATGTACCTGGGATAAAATAAATTTACTCTCTATTCCCTTTTTACAATGGTGATGAAAATATATTGGATCCTGCGGGCATCGTATTTTTATGCTTGATGGTCATGCTCCCCTCATTCCGGTTGTTTTCAGTTTTTAAATGTATATACAAATGATGATCTAATTTCAGATTTGTAAATATGTAAATCATTTCAGATTTGGTACCTGTTATAATTGCGATGATGTTTTTCATCATCGGGTTTTTTTATGATATGATCATGAATATGAAAATTAGATCATATTCCTGCAGTAACGTATTTTAGTTCGGTGTTGGTCAAGGTTATTTTATTAGTTCATCTGTTCTATTAATCTTTTAAATGTGATTCGTCTTAATGTATTGTCATTGGTCTAAATATTATAACTATTGTTGCAATAGTTCGTATATTTGCATAGTCTAATTTAAACAATGTACACAATGAACAAAATCGAAAGCGTTTCCCTCGGTAACGGTAAAGCCTTGAGGCAGGACGATGTTTTTCCAACGTCGGAAGTAAAGGACCTTTCCAACTTGCTTAATTGCAGGGTTAGGAAGGGGATTGAAAAAGGCATCTTTTCTAATGGTGCTTTAGTAAATGTAGTTTCCAAAGGTTACTCGCATTTACGCAATGAAGACTTCTTTTTAGAAGTTGAAGCAAAGCTTATAGAAGCTGAATTGAATTATGTGACCAGGTCTATCAATCGTGAAGATCGTTCTTTCTCTGTTTCCTATCTTCTCTCTGATGATTCTTATGTTGTGAAAGTCAAGAATTCAACAGATGAAATTGTACCTATGTTAAACTTCATAAATTCTTATGATGGTTCCTGCCGTACTTCCGGTTCCTTTGGATTTTTTAGGAAAGTTTGCGCAAATGGTCTGCATGTAGCTAAATCAAAATTTGGTTTTGCCGTTAAACATCGTGGTGATGTTGCTAAAGTTGTGATTCCGGAAATCAAAACAATGGTTAACAAATTCATGGATAATGAGTTTTATTCATTATCAAAGAAATTCGTTGTATTAGCCGAGCGTCCTTTGGTTGATGTAGAAGGTTTTGTGAAGCTTACAGCAGATCAGTTGAACCTTTTTCAATATGAGAGCTCCGAGAAAAATCCATTGCCTTCATTGAATGCTCGTCAGGTGATTGATACTATTTATAAAGAAAGTTCATTGCTCGGTTCCGTTCCAACCCTCTGGAATGGTTACAATGCAGTCAATGAACTTTTACACAATAAACTGAAAAAGACATTTGCACAGCAAGCAAAGATTGATTTGCAGTTATTCAATTTCGTTTCTGAATTATCCACTAATTAAATCATCATTATTCCCGGCATTGCCCTTCCAATGTCGGGAATATCTAAAACCATAACTACTATGAAAAGATACTATGAAGTACCAAAAAATAAAAGGGTTGCTTATTTGAAAAAACAGCTTCCGGATATTGAAAGAGAGAAAGAATTATGTCATGTCTTATGTAAATGGATTGTTGCTGATTATGATGATGATTATTGTTGGAATAATAAATTATTCAATAATATTGCCGATTATAGACATAGACTTCATATATTAGATTTGAAATTATCTTTTGCTATTAATTGGATGTCTAATTAAACAACCCAGGGAGGGGATGAATCCTTTTCCCCTCCGTATTTTTTTCGCTCATGAAATTTCTAATACATCAAAACAACGCTTTATCATTCGTTAATCCAAATCCTGATAGAAATGATATTGATGTTACTTTGTTGGCTCCTATTCAAAAAGTGATTGTATTGATTGATGTTAATTCCATCTTAATTGATAATGGAAACTATCCAGGTCAGGGATTCAGAGCAGAAATATTTCCGGATGGTAAAGCAGTTTTTAAAGACATCAAAGATGAAAAGTTTATTTTCCTTGACCCTCATTATTTCATTATTGAGGATTAATAAATGAACTTTGATTTTTAATATTGTTATTGCCTTCTTTTATTATATTTCTTCCATCATTTATTCTTTTTTCTCTCCCTTTAATTTATCCAATTATTAGAATAGTTTATTGTTATTCTGTAATAGTTTATCTTCTGTATTATTTAAAATATCGCTGTTTTTTAATACATGATGAAACCTTTTTAATATTTTATCCCTTGATTTAATTAATTTATCGGGCTATCTTATTAATTTATCAGGGTTTTTAAAATTTTGGTATATACTATATATTACACCTACTTGTATATAGTTGGTTATTAGTGTTTTAAGTATGTTGTTTATCGTTAACTAATAGTTGTACTTTTCCTCTTTTTTGCTTCTTATTCATACTCTGTTACTTATTTTTATATGTGATTCGTCTAAATGTTGAAAAGTATGTTTTGTAATGTAAAAAATACTACTTTTGTCCTCGTTCAATTTTCAATAATTCTTATCCGTATGTTGAAACATCTAATTGTCTTTATTATCATTTGTACCCAGGTACAAAATCCATCAACTGAAAGTCCCCAGGGTGAACCCCCTAAAAAGGGTACAGGTAAAGCAGTGAAATCTGCTAACACTCCAAAAACAAGAAAAGAAATTCTTTCACCTAAAACGTCGAAGCCCGAAACTAAGGCACGTAAAAATGCTCCTGCAATTCTTGATGATGTGAAAGATCGTCCAGCTTTGGAGCATGGTCGTCAGTTAAGGCAGCAGAAGGAAAAATGATTTTAAAATATTGTCCTGTTGTATTGATTCAGACAAGGCAGCGGGAATTTTAAATAAGTTCTGATGTTAATAATTTAATCCTTTTTTTTATGGCAGCATCTTATGTCCCTTTAAAAAAATCTGCATTCTCTGTATTCGAAATTAATCTTTTGACTATAGTCGTTGCGAATGCAGGTGCATGGGGGATTTTGCCGGCTGATGTTACCGATTTGCAAGCTTTGCAAACTGCGTTCCAGAATGCCTGGGCAATCTCTCAAGTCTCACAGACTGCAACACCTACGGACAGGCAGACTACTAATTTGGCAATGGCTGAATATGTAACTGCAATTCGTGCATTTGTTAAACAGTGGTTGAAGTATAACCCGGCAATTACTCCGGCTGAAATGACTTCAATGGGAGTTACTATTAATTCCACCACTCGTCACCATGAACCAGTACCGGCTTTTCCTCCTATTGTTTCTGTACAACCATTAGGTCCCGGTGTTTTGCGGTTCACTGCAAAGGTTATACCTTTAAATCCCGGCGATGCAGGTCGTCGTTTCCCTCTCGGAGCGGTTCAGGTTGAATTCCGTTCCAAAATTGGTGGTACAGCTCCAGCCACTTTGGATGAGTACGACACACATGTTTTGTCAACTAAAGTTTTTAAAAACTTTAATTTTGACATTGTTCTTGACAGGGGTAAACCTGTTTACACTGTTGCAGCTTATTTGGATACTTTGGGCAATTACGGTCCCTGGACTGTGAATGTTACTTCTTATGTTCCTTAATAGTTTGTAATTGTTCTATTTGTTTTATTACGTTAATCAATAATTATTATTCATCATTTAATCCTTTATTTAATGGCAACACAAAAAAGTTATATTCCCCCTCAAATTTTGAAATTTTCAATCTTTGAGATTAATTTCATGCTGATTGTTGTTGCAAATGCAGTGGCCTGGGGTATTCCCGCAGGTATGGTCACTAGTTTGCAAGCATTCCAAACAGCATTTCAGGCAGCCTGGGCGGTGTCGCAGGTGAAGCAGTCACGAACTCCTACTGACACTCAAAACACTCTTTTTGCTAAGAATGATTATATTGCAGCTATTAGAAGTTTTACTTTATCATGGTTGAAGTATAATGTTTTAGTTACAGATGAATTTAAAAAGGAGTTAGGTCTTACAATTGATGATGTTATTAGGACTAAGATTAACCCTCCTGATTTTTCACCAATTATTTCTGCTAAATTGATTCAGGCAGGTGTATTAAAGATGGGGGGTCATGTTCCGCCTCATTATACATTAGGTTCTCGTCGTTCATTACCTTATAATGTTACGAAGATGGAATTTAAAGTAAAGTTTGGCGGTTCTGCTCCTACTACTGAATTTGATTTTCCAATTACGGAATTATTTACCCGGGTTAACAAAGTGATTACAGTTGACCCTGTTCAGGTTCGTGGTACCATTATTTATTTAATGGGAAGGTATTTGACACCAAATGTTCAACCGGGTCCATGGTCAGCCGTTTTTACAATGTATGTACCATAAATATTAGATTCTTTTAATGTGAAAAAGCCGTGTTTCTCACGGCTTTTTCTATTTTTAAAAATATCGATGAAATGAGTTTAATTAATGTTGCAATAGTTTATATCTTTGCCCTGTTTATTTAATTCAAATGAAAGTCTATTTAATAACATTCTTAACCCCGCTTTATTTAAAGAAGGACAATGATAGTATTATCAATAATTGTGTTGTTCCGTTGTTAAGAGTGTTTGAGGATACTGTTAATATATCATCTATTCACTGGAATTGTATTGACACTGATAAGGGCTTTTGTATTGTTTATATTATTGTAGATGATGTAGTAAGCTTTGAATTATTGTCTCAAAGATGGTTAAAGATTATAGATAATAGCAAATTGTTTAACAACGGTTATTCTAATCCTGATCTAAAGAAAGAACAATTTGTATGTATTAACCGGCTGAATAAAGAATTGATAAATTATAAGGGCTATATCAAACATTTATACTAACAACTAAAACCCCCAATCTTATGCCTAATCAAATAACAGGTATTTTGTTTCAGAAATATGATGCTGAAATTAAGTCTGACAAGTTCCGGAAGCGTGACTTTGTCATTTATGTGAAAGAAGAAAAAAACGGACATACTTTTGAAGATTATATTAAATTTCAATTAGTTAATGATCGTTGTGGTTTGATTGACTTTATTCCAATGAATGAGCGGATAATTGTTGATTATAATTTAAGAGGAAGGAAGTATGACAAAGATGGTGTAACAAGCTATTTTACTACCGTCGAAGCATTTCGTATTTCATCCGCTAACATTATCACGGCTCCAGTTGATAATGTACCTGGTATTAATCCTGATGAATTGCCTGATAATAATTCCGAACCAATGCCTTTTTAATGTAAATATTCATGGCTAAGTCAAAGAAATCAAATACTAAAAAGAGAGTTGATTATTGTTATGTTGTATATGATTCTGAATTGATGAAGATTGAAGGTGTGCATAGTAATCTTAAGAAAATTTATCTTTATTATAAAGATTGGTTTATGTCAGATGGTAAGCAAATAACAACTTATCTATCATTATATCAAAGGTTCATTAAAAATGACTTGATTGATATTTACCATTCTATTGAAAACCCTATAATTTTAAGGGTATCCAAGCATCAGGTTTTTTAATACCAATAAATATCCCGGATTTTAACTACTAAATTAATTCAAACCAAAAACTTCAATATGTAACTAAAAGGAACCAATGAAAATTCATGTACTGCCACATGGTGAATTGTCTGTTCATCATTTCAAAACCTATTCAGAAGCTTTGCTTCAATTTCCCTTATTAGATCATTTTGGCTATTTTTACACTGTAGAAAGTGAACATAAAAAATTGTTCCTTGAGTACGGTTCTAATATGCCTGTTCTTAATTATGAGCATACATCCGAAGTCATGAAATTATTACTCATGATACATCATTCCGATCTTGATTTTGATTTAATGATTAGAATATGGATGCCTCAATTATTTTATGAGAAGTGGCAACTTATACCTAAAATCTAAGATTTTTGGTTTATTTTAAATGTTTATATTAATTTTAATCTGTCAAAACTATGATTTCAAAAACAGGTCAAAGTCTTTTAGACTTATGTAATGAAAAAGGGTATTATGCAATATTTGTAACCTTTCGTGAGTATAAACATTGCCCTGCTAATAATGGTTGGTATATGTTTGATAAGGATAATAAAATTTACTATTTAGGTCGTGATAAAAATATTGCTATTGATAATATTGAATTGATGAAAGTCCAAATGTGTAAATAGTGTATTGCTCATTATTTGTATATACAAGTACGTTTTAAAATTAACGTTATTATCAGGAGCATGAGTAAAAGAGCTAACATAAAGTGTTTAACAGGTAAAAGAACCCAGGTAATGAATGTTCGTGTATCTATACGGTTAAATATGATTATGGAAATGATAAAAGCAGATGAAAAAATGAAAGGTCAGGTAGTTAGTACTAATGATGATATTGTTGAACTGTCTATTGTTAAATACTTCGATTCTTTAGGTTTGAAAGAAGATAAAAGCGATATTAAAAACCCATTATTCTATGATGTTTAATTGAATAGTTGATCAAATGAAAAGTAAGTTTCCAGGGGAAGTCAATAAATATAATGGTGGGAAAAATGGTAGTGGTGTCCCCCAACAAATTATCAATCTTATTCCCCCTCATAAATTTTATATAGAACCCTATTTTGGTTCCGGGGCTGTGTATTGGTGGAAGTTGAGATCTCATACCTCAATATTAAACGATATTGATGATAAAGTAATGTATAGAGCCGAGCAGCGCTTCAGTAACGTAAATAAATATGGTAAGACTTATTGTCTTTTTTATAATTCAAATGGTCTTGATATTTTGAAAGCTTACCAAGGTTTATCTAAAGAATGTTTTGCATACTTAGACCCTCCATATCCTTTTGAAGTACGTCAATCTGAAAGGAAGTTGTATAAATATGAAATGTCCGAAAATGATCATGTTGAACTGTTGGAATTCATAATTGGACTTAAAATGAATGTCATGATATCTTCATATAAAAATCCATTGTATGATTCAATGTTAAAAGGTTGGAATGTGCATAGCTTTGAAACAATGTCAAGAAATGGTACCAGAACTGAAAGTATTTATATGAATTATGATAAACCTGAATTACTTCATGATTATTCAAATTTAGGGAATGACTTTCGCGAACGTGAATTAAAGAGAAAGTTAATTAAGGGGTATTCAAGAAGAATTAAGAAAATGGATAATCTAACCAGGCAAGCAATATTGAATGATTTGTACAATAACTTCAAAGATGATTTTGCGATTATACAGGACCATAACTTATTTTTATATGGTAATGCATTACAAAGGTTTCTTTAATCCTGTTTGCATACCTTCCCCATCAATGTCTAAAATTTCCGACTCCGATGGGGAATAATGAATATGAAATAGCTTTTAAATGGTCATTATTTATTAAAAATTCTGAACATTTAAACCTTTCTTTTTTGGAAAGGGAATGTAATTTTTCAAAAGGTACCTTAAATCATGTAAAAAACGGTTCCCGTTTGTTAACTATTGATCAAGCTTATGAAATATGTAAAGCAATGATGAAAATACAATTTCAATTAGCTCCATTGTTTAAAGACTTTATTGATTACGTTGAAGGCAGGAAGAAGATCATTGATGATTTTAAAAGAATTAATGATAAAATAATAAAATCAAATTAATAGTTTATTAAAAATTTATAGAATAGTATGTCAAAAAAGTATTCTGAAAATGGTCGTCATAAGTATGCTGTAATAGTCAAACACCTGTTGCCTAATACTGGAGAAGCTAAATTTTATAAATGTCATGTATCTAATTTAGTTAAACTATGTGAGTATTTGGATATTAAGTTTCCTTCCATTCAAACAACTTTGCCTTATAAAACAGGTTGGAAATGGTTTAATGTATATGAATATAAATATGAGACTGGTGTTAAGCTTGCTTCATTCAGTATTAAAAATAGACCTTCATCACCTTTTTTGTAATAATCAAAAGCAGCATAAATGTTTTTTGCACTATCCTTCAAAATATCAATCCTTTTTGTACTTTTGCAATGCGAAAAGCAATTATGTTTTAAGAGGGCTGATACTTTGCTGTATTATATAAACAGTGATGAGTTGATGCCCTCTTTTTTTATTTCATGTTTTATGTAAAACTTCTAATCATGGCACATGAAAAACATAAATCCCGGGAGTATGTAGAACGCCTTCGATTTTACGGCGATTCCCTTACAGAAAAAAACAAATTATATACCTGGGACATAAATTCAATATTTGACCTTGAAGCCCGTTTAAGATATTGGATGAAGCGCTTATATATTCGGGCTGCATGGTATGAAGTATTGGAAAAAGGTGAAAGAGTGAAGAATGAAAGGATAGATTTAATACAGTTTCTTGATTATAATGAAATCCTTTTTAAAAGATTTGATGAAGGATATGTACCAAGCTTTGAGAACTCTGAAAATTTAGATAGATATCGTAACGTAGAAAAAGAAGGTATCTCTAATATTGAAAGTGAAAATGTGTCCAGCTTTGAAGAAAGTAATAATTCAAATACCGGTCGTATATTAGAAAAATACGATGCCTGCCGGTATGATGATAATTTAATGAATGTTGTTAAGGAAATAGATATTATGTTTACACAAGAGGAAGTTTTGTCTAAATCTATCAATAAGCGGTTTGAAGAACAGGCAAAAAACGGTAATCTTGATATAGTTCGTTATAAAGCATGGAAGAAACAAGAGCAGGAAAGTATCCAGGTATCACTTGAATTAAAAGAAAAGATAAGCAAAATTCAAAGGTATTGATGATTTTAAATATATTTTTGCAGATATGACCCCCATTTTTAAATATTGCAGCCATCGAAAACATATACCTAAAAACAGTCGTTTTTTGGTTTATATTAAAAGTTTATTTTAATTTAATCTCATGCGATCCTTTCCATTCAAAATTAATAACATTATGAAATCTCCATTAATTTTAAACGTTGATGATATTTATACCGTCACTTATCAGCATCATGAATTTAAAAAGTGCAGTGGTTGTTCTAAATTCCTCAATTGTCAGCGGGTTGAGTGGATGTCAAGCAAGGATGGTTATTTAATGACAACTTGGTTTTGTATTGAATGCCATAAGTTGAATATAGTATAGACTTTTATTATTTATTTCTGTTACCTGTGAATTTAATTAAAGTCCCTCGATACAAAAAGTAATCTATTCCGGATATTATAAAATGTATGCTGCACTATGTATAATATGATTGAATTGTTTTGCGGTTCCGGTGAAGTTAATCGGGCTTTTAATAAAGTAGGTTTCAATACTTTTTCCATTGATATACGTCAAAGAAAAGGGGTTTGCGAACCCGATTTAAGGCAGGATATTTTATCCATAAAGTACCCGGTACTTCTAAACGACATACAAAAAAAGTATCCAAATTGGTACGATGTAGATGTCATTTTTGCCTCTGTTCCCTGTGAAAAATTCTCTATTGCTGCAAATGGTAATCACTTCAATGGCTCCATGCCTAAAACTGAAGAAGGTATCCAGGCGCAAAGATTATTGAAGAAAACTATACAGCTTATAGAAGAGATAAAACCAACTTATTTCTTTATTGAAAACCCTCGGGGAGCAATGAGGTACAACAAAGAAATGATAAAGTTTTTGATTCGAAATCGTGGGACTATCATTGAATTATTTTGGGGCGCTTATAATTTCCCAACTCCGAAACCAACGAACATTTTTACAAATGCTTATTTTCTCCCGGTACGTCCTCCGGTTCCTTATGGTCGTGGTTTTAAATCAAATGTAAACTTTGATAACTTAACCACAAATCAACGTCAATCTATACCGGTTGAATTCTGTGATGAATTAGCTGAATATATGAAAACAATGTGTTTTGAGTATGAATTTTGATAAATTATAACTGCAATATTATTTATTCATACTTTTGCCTTATATTATAATTCCTAAACTAATGAACAATATTAAAACAATCACTGACATTTCCGCTGTTATGATGCTTTATTACAGGTATCAAAATAACATTTCTTCAATTCTTTCCAGTTATCCTGATGATGATGGTTTATATAAGATTGGTCATAACCTTTATTTTTATCCAAATGGTACCCAGGTAAAAGAAGGTGATCATATAACCCAGGAACAAGCAGTATGTTTATTAAAGTATGATTTAACTTCATTTTTCAATAAAGTGAATGAACTGGTATGGAAAGAAATCAAGCAGCATCAATTTGATGCCTTGGTTTCATTGCTTTGGAGTATGGGTATTGATTCATTAAATGATTCAAAATTGATAAAACTTATTAATGATAATCCTAAGAATAAACTAATACATGGTGAATTTTTAAAGTATGTTCAAAAAGATGGAAATATTGATAGATCATTGATTAGGTTAAGAAAAGCAGAAAGTTGGTTGTTCTTTGAGGGTACAGTTAATTTAACCCTTTAAATAAAAGTTGTATTTAATCTAAATCCATTGTATCTATTGATATATTTATTACTTTTGTGCCCGTGTACAGCAGTACTGGTTCCAATTAGATAACATTGTTTCACAATGTTTGCCCCCCTTAGACAAGGGGGTTTTTTTTTATTTATCAACAGGTATTTTCATGTGATAATCAATTATTTCAAGGGTGTCTTGTTTAAAATTGTTAATAACTTATTATTGGTGCAATAGTTAGTTTTTCGTCAATTTGCAGCGTCTAATTGGAATCTTATGTTTAAATCACACAGAACGAAAGTTCTTTTTCCTTCCTTAATCCATGTCTTACTCAAGAAAACCTTTCTCCCGTTTCAACATCCCTGTCTTAAACATTCTGTTTATTATATTGCTTGCTTTATTTGCAGTTATGACAGTTATTCAGTGGTTAGGTACGTTGATTGCTTTGATATTCGAGCGTTTGTAGTTCGACAATATCAATTCGTTTATCATTTCGCCCACAACTCAAATTTGCCCGTTTCCAGCCCTCGATTTCGATGGGTTTTTAGGTTTTCGGTAAGTATCCCCCGACGCACCCCAAAAAAATGAGCAAAAGGAAAGATAAAATAGAGAGGGAAGCAAGGAAAAGCAGGTTTCATACTGTTTGTTATGTAACCCCGGAAAAGACTTTTGTTCGTACTGAAAGCACGGAAGGAAGAAAAGAAAGCTCAGCCCGTATCCGGAACTATGAAAACCTAAAGGATAATAGAACTGAAGGTGATATGTCTTTGAAAGCTTCTAAAAATGTTCGGCTATCATTAGACTGGATGGTTTCGCAAGCTTCTTTCCGTTGGACTTTTGATAAAGATGGTCGCAGAACTCAAAAAATGCGATTGGCATTCATAACTCTTACATTGCCTTCTAAGCAAATGCACTCCGATAACTTCATCAAAGAAAATTGTTTAAATCAATTTTTAGTCGAGCTCCGGCGTGATCATGGATTGAAAAACTATCTCTGGAGAGCAGAAGCACAGTTCAATGGCAATATTCATTTTCATATATGTATTGACCAATTTATTTATCATGATATTATTCGTAAAAGATGGATGCGCATAATTGATAAGTATGGTTATGTACAACGTTATATTGAGAACCGTCGTTTGAAAATTGATTGCAACCATTATGATGTTATTAGTGAGTTTGAAAAAAAGCATGGTTACACAAAGGAAAGTGGATATACCCAGGACTTTGAGAAAAGATATGGTTTCAAAGAGCCGCCATGCACAGAGATAAAAGCAATCAGGCATGTTAAGAAAATACAAGCTTATTTTTCTGCCGAGTTCACAAAGAATAAAAACCTTGATGTACCTTATACAATTATGAAGGGTAACTATGAAAAAGTTTGCACCTTTTATGAAAAAAAGGAATTATTGAAAAAAGCACAATGGGGATTTACTGAAGAACTTTCTTTGACTGAAATGATTGAAAAAGGTATCAATAAGTTTGATTATGTATCTGAATATGATGATGTTTATGAACCAATAGAACTTCCATCCGATTCAAATTGGAATGCTTCTTTTATCAATGAAAGGTTGTTTAATGATATGGATGGAACTAAACCGATGACATTAGGTCAGATTCGGGATATTGTAAAAAACAACAATGTACAATTGATGAAAGGTGTTAAATCTAATAATCTTGTATTTAAAAGAAGGGCTATTGAAGGTAGGTTGTGGTTTTGTGGTGGCAGTATAGCAAAAGCAAAATCTATAAAGTTTGAATTGTGTGATGAAGCTGGAGAAACATCCGAGTTTTATCGTATATTGAAGAGAGAGAAAGTAAGAACGATGGATTGTTACAGTAAATTGAAAGAAGGTCAGGAAAAACGATGTGTTGGTTTACTATTGTTCTGTTCCATGTATAAAATTGCTGAAATGATTGGTGGTAATTCATTAAATCGTATCAATTCCTATATTGAATTAATACACCAGGACAAACTTCCCTCGAGAAAAAAGAGATTAGAGGTTGATGAACCTGATATTGGTGATCCCCCGGATGATGATCTTAATGAGACTATTTTTAATACAGTAGATAAACCAATAGAACAATTAACAATTAGTGAACTATTGTTGTTTTAATTATACTTAATTGGAAAAATCATTTCATGATTTTTCTCAAACCCCACACTTCCCCGAATGCTCAATCCATCAGGAGAAAAAATCATTTCATGATTTTTCTCCAACCCCACACTTCCCCGAATGCTCAATCCATCAGGAGAAAAAATCATTTCATGATTTTTCTCCAACCCCACACTTTCCCGAATGCTCAATCCATCAAAAGAAAAAATCATTTCATGATTTTTCTCCAACCCCACACTTTCCTGAATGCTCAATCCATCAAGAGAAAAAATCATTTCATGATTTTTTTCCAACCCCACACTTTCCCGAATGCTCAATCCATCAATAGAAAAAATCATTTCATGATTTTTCTCCAACCCTACACTTCCCCGAATGCTCAATCCATCAAAAAAAAAAATCATTTCATGATTTTTCTCCAACCCCACACTTCCCCGAATGCTCAATCCATCAAAAGAAAAAATCATTTCATGATTTTTCTCCAACCCTACACTTCCCCGAATGCTCAATCCATCAAAAGAAAAAATCATTTCATGATTTTTCTCCAACCCTACACTTCCCCGAATGCTCAATCCATCAAAAGAAAAAATCATTTCATGATTTTTCTCCAACCCTA
>Ga0207952_1000989_pt1 | contig 14954 bp, 15 predicted proteins | sample SubbioR12Aug_8Ca_FD_184831 | JGI IMG/M metagenome (GOLD analysis project Ga0207952, IMG submission 184831) | Serpentinite rock and fluid subsurface biosphere microbial communities from McLaughlin Reserve, California, USA - CR12Aug_8Ca (SPAdes) | ecosystem: Environmental > Terrestrial > Deep...
CAGAATCCGGGTTGGCTTAGATCTACCCACCAGTAATAGCCCCATGCCAATCCTCCTTGTATGATTGCAATTAATGGAACACCTATGGCATTACTAACTGTTTGTGCATGCAATTCGTTGGCAAACAACATGATTTTTTCACGCTTAAATGGCAAGTAAAAAACGATGGCAGCTTCCATTCTATTCAAGTTGGTTATCATGAAGAATAAAATGAAATACATCATACCAATTGAGCTGAGTAAGTTCAATCCTTGGTTTAATAAGTTGCTGATAAAATTGGTAAAGTATCCTTCTAGTCCACTCAAGTTTTTCTCAGACAATAATTGAAAATGATATTCGGCTTGTAATTTTTTATCCAATGCTTTTAATGGTTCTAAAAATGCATCGGTATTGCCCGCTATTAGCAAAGCTTTGTTGTATAACATACCTGCCAATAAAGAAAAGGGCAAAAGAATTATAAAAAAGGAAATGACAATTACTAATGCAGCTGCAGCAGACTTACTCCAGTTTTTTTTCTTTACCAGTGTTTCAACAGATGGTTTGCTGAGCACATAAAACAATACTGCTGCTAAAAATGCAGTAAAAAATTGTTGCAGTGTATAGAATAGGAATCCTGCAAAAATCAGGATAACTGCTAAAAAGATATAACGGTTTATTTTAAGTTCTTGCTGCATTTGTTGTAACTTGTATCAAATGTATTATTTATGAGCGAGAACAGTAAATTCATTTCGGGATTATTGCTGGGTGCGCTAGCCGGAACCGCACTGGCATTATACTTGAATTCAGAGAAGGGCAAAGAGTTGTTATCTACACTTAATATTGAAGCAGATCATTTAAAAGATAATATGCACGAAGGCTATGATAATGCCAAAGAAGGGGTAGATGAACTTCTTGCAAAAGCCAAAAATTTGGTAAAAGAATTAGAACAAAAAATTGCTGAGGCTTAATCCTCACAAAAAGAACTGCAATATGTCTGAATCGGATGATTTTTTTGGAAACGCCAAAAAGGAATTAGAAGCTTATATAGAAAATCGAATTCTGTTGGCTAAAATGCAAGTGACGCAAAAACTAAGTCATAAATTGGCTTCGGTGGTGGTGATCATACTGCTATCAACCATATTTGCTTTTGCACTGGTTTTTGGGGGGATTATGGCTGCCTATTATTTGACCGATCTCACTGGTAGTTTGGTGAAAGGCTTTGGCTATGTGGCCGCTTTTTTTCTGGGTCTCTTGCTTATAGTGGTTTTGTTCCGTAAAAAACTGGCTACTGTAGTAGTGGATGCCCTCATTAAAAATTTATTTAAGTAATGCCCCGTTATACCCAACCTCCTATAAAGAACCAAGCCGACCTGCAGCATGCTATGGAGCAACTAAAAGGGCAGGTGGCTAATCAGGAAAAAGAACTGGCTAATTTAGCCGGAAAAGTACCCGGACAGCTGTTCAAACAGGCTTCTGGGGCTATTGTTCCCGCTATTCTAAACACCGCCACCCTCAGCGGCGCTTGGAATATTTTGAAACTGGTTCCGGTAGCTCAATCCCTGTTTTCGCTATTCAAGAAAAAAAAGGACTAGTTCCCTCGCTTTTTTTTGCTCCTTACCCTTACCTTTGCGGCCAAATCAACCATTTATGGCAACAACAGGGAAGATTAAACAAATTATTGGAGCGGTTGTAGACGTTCATTTTCAGGACAGCGCACTGCCTGAAATCTACAATGCCTTAGAGATAACCAAAGAAAACGGCGACAAGCTTGTATTAGAAGTGCAACAGCACTTAGGTGAAGACAGTGTTCGTACCATTGCGATGGACGGTACTGAAGGTTTAGTAAGAGGTATGGCAGTAGTTGATACTGGTATTCCAATTGCAATGCCAGTGGGTGAAGGTATCAACGGTCGTTTGTTTAACGTAACTGGAGACGCTATTGATGGTCTTCCTCAATTAAGCAAAGTAAATGGCCGTCCTATTCACAATAAGCCACCATTATTCGAAAACTTAAGTACTGCAACAGAAATCCTGTTCACTGGTATTAAAGTAATTGACCTAATTGAACCATACGCAAAAGGTGGTAAAATTGGTTTGTTTGGTGGTGCGGGTGTAGGTAAAACCGTATTGATTCAAGAATTGATCAACAATATTGCGAAAGGTCATGGTGGTCTTTCTGTATTTGCTGGTGTGGGTGAACGTACTCGTGAGGGTAACGACTTGTTGCGTGAGATGATTGAAGCAGGTATCATGAAATATGGTGATGCTTTCAAACATAGCATGGAAGAAGGTGGATGGGATTTATCTAAAGTAGATATGGAAGGATTGAAAGATTCTAAAGCTACTTTCGTATTTGGTCAAATGAACGAACCTCCAGGTGCACGTGCTCGTGTGGCTTTGAGTGGTTTAACTATCGCGGAATATTTCCGTGATGGAGATGGTACTGGAAAAGGTAAGGACATCTTGTTCTTCGTAGATAATATCTTCCGTTTCACACAAGCTGGTTCTGAGGTATCTGCCTTGTTAGGTCGTATGCCTTCTGCGGTAGGTTACCAACCAACCCTTGCCACTGAAATGGGATTGATGCAAGAGCGTATCACTTCAACCAAGAACGGTTCTATCACATCTGTTCAAGCGGTTTACGTACCTGCGGATGACTTGACTGACCCGGCTCCTGCAACTACTTTCGCGCACTTAGATGCTACTACCGTATTAAGCCGTAAGATTGCCGACTTAGGTATCTATCCTGCGGTGGATCCATTGGATTCTACTTCTCGTATCTTAACTCCTGCAATTGTAGGTGATGCGCATTACGATACTGCTAACCGTGTTAAATTAATTCTTCAGCGTTACAAGGAACTACAAGATATCATTGCTATCCTTGGTATGGATGAATTAAGCGACGAAGATAAAATGACTGTACAGCGTGCTCGTAAAGTACAACGTTTCTTATCTCAGCCTTTCCACGTTGCTGAACAGTTCACTGGTCTAAAAGGTGTATTCGTTAGCATTGAAGATACCATCAAAGGTTTCAACGCTATCATGGATGGTGAAGTGGATGAGTATCCAGAAGCTGCATTCAACTTAGTGGGTACACTAGATGATGCAATTGAAAAGGGTAAGAAAATGATGGAAGCTGCAAAAGGATAATTTATGATTTTAGAAATATTAACTCCGGAGAAAAAACTATACAGTGGTGAAGTGTACGGTGTACAATTGCCCGGTATTAGTGGTTTATTCGAGATACTTGACAAGCACGCACCAATGGTAAGTGCCTTGGGTAAGGGTAACCTAAAAATTTTGAAGGATAAAAAAGAAGTAGAAAGCTATTCTATCCAAAGCGGTTTTGTTGAAGTAATCAACAACAAAGCAACTGTGTTGGTAGAGGGTGCAGTAGAACTGTAAGCGAACTTTGATTGCGCTGCGGCTTTAATCCCTTTAGCTAATTTCTTTATATAATTTGAACAGCTCCTCTTTTGAGGGGCTGTTTTTTTATGCCCATGTTTGAGCTTTCCCAATACCCAGCTTATCAGCTTTGTGTCTAGCCCTTTCTGGCCCTTACGGCTCCTGCGGTAATGCGAAAATAAATAAGGGGCGAAAAAATATACTAAAAGTATATATAGCAAAAAGACAGAGGCCTTTAAATGATTGAAATAGCGAGAAATTGCGAGAATCTCGCAATTTTTACTAAATTTGCGCTGACTTTATTTTATGATTGAAAAAGCGCCTAAACATATTAACGAAGAAGATACTATTAAAGTAATGGTAGACTTAGAAAGGAAGGGGGTTTTAAAGACTTTTCAAGATGACTATTTGTATTGGGATAAAATTAAATACAAGTCTAAAGATCACCCTCCTGAAAAAGTATGGAATGCGGTAAAACTTCATCGTTGGTTGAGAAAAACTACTATTCAGTTTGGAAAGTATCAATTTAGTTTTGTCATTACTGATTATATGCAACGTGTTTTGCATCAGTTCGATTTGCATATTGGGGGAAATTTGAGCAGTAATATTGGGATTGCTGAAACAGATAAAATAAAGTTTGTAATTAGTTCAATAATGGAAGAAGCTATTTCGAGTAGTCAAATGGAAGGCGCTAATACAACTCGAAAAAAGGCAAAAGAAATGATTCAGAAGGAGCAAAAGCCTACTAATAAATCTGAGCAAATGATTCTGAATAACTTCATCACAATGAAGCATATTGTTCAGCATAAAAACCAATCTGTTACTCCGAATAGGATTCTTGCTTTGCATCAATTAATTATAAAAGACACACTTAATAAAAAAGTTGAAGAAGGAAAATTCAGAGATACGAATGATGTTTATGTAGTAGATCATAGCTCTAGCGAAGTTGTTCATCAACCCCCATCTCATGAGGAATTAGCCTTGTTAATAAACGACCTTTGTGAATTTTGTAATAAAGAGTCTGAAAATTTTATTCATCCAGTTGTAAAGGGCTGTATCATACATTTTATGATAGGTTGGATTCATCCATTTGTTGATGGTAACGGAAGAACAGCTCGCGCTCTTTTTTATTGGTACATGCTTAAGCAAGGATATTGGCTTACAGAATATTTATCAATATCGAGGATAATTAAAGATTCAAAAGCTCAATATGAAAAAGCTTATTTGTATTCAGAGATAGATGAGAATGATCTTAGTTATTTTATAACCTATCATATCAAAACATTAGAGAAAGCAATTGAAGCTTTAAAGCAATATATTAATACAAAACAGAAAGAAGTTTTTCAGGCAGCTCAATTTATGTCTATACCAGGTGTAAATGATCGGATGGCACAAATTATCAAGCTTGTTCATGATGATCCTGAAAGAATTCTAAATGTAAAAGAGATTGAATCAAGATTCAATATTTCCAATTTTACTGCAAGATCCGATTTGAAAAATTTAGTTGAGTTGGGCTTTTTACAGGCAATTCAAGTGAATAAAAAGAAACAAAATTTTATCAGAGGAAACAATTTCAATTCATTAATTAATTAATATAAAATTGAGGATAGACCTTCTTAGTTTCAAGTGTATATTTTATTGGATTTAAAGATATAGTATCTTTTTTATTTGAAGGTTTTGGGGAGATAAGGGTTGTTTATATTCCGCCAAATCCACTTTTATTTCACTGATTTGGCAGAATATAGTTATTTTATATCTCGCCAAATTGGCTAAAATTTCATAGATTTGGCAGAATATAAATTATCCGATGATTTAAATTTCAACCAATGGAAAAAATTATAGGTAGGGAAATAGAACAAAAGCAATTAAAAAATATCATTGAATCAAATGATGCGGAGCTGCTTGCGATATATGGACGCCGTAGAATTGGTAAAACTTATTTAATCAGGAATGCCTATGAGAAGCAACTGATATTTGAACTATCAGGAGTACATAATGCTACATTAAGTCAGCAATTGGAAGTATTTGGTAATGCAATGTCTCGAGCAACAGGTTTCCCAATCGCTAGTCCTAGAAATTGGTCACAAGCGTTCACGCTTCTGATTGATTATATAAAGCCATTAATCAAAAAAGAAAAGAAAGTAATATTTATTGATGAGTTCCCCTGGCTTCATACTCCTCGATCTGGATTTATACAAGCTTTCGAAAACTTTTGGAATACATGGGCTTCAAAAGAAAAAAACTTGGTAGTAGTCATTTGTGGGTCAGCAGCAGCATGGATGATCAAGAATATTATTTATAATAAAGGGGGGCTTCATAACAGAGTTACCAGAAAGATACGCCTCATGCCATTTACTTTAGGTGAATCAGAAGAATTTTTGAAAGAAAGAAAAATCATACTTGATAGGTATCAATTAATTCAACTTTATATGGTGATGGGGGGAGTGCCTCAATATTTGAAAATGATAGAAAGAGGGGAAAGTTCAATGTTGGCGATTGACAGAATTTGTTTTACCAAAGATGGATTTTTAAATGATGAGTTTAAAAATTTATTTAGCTCTTTATTTGATGATGCTGCTATTCATATGAATATTATTAAAGCATTAGCAAAAAAAGGGAAAGGTCTTACACGGAATGAAATTATTGAAACATGTAAACTGAAATCTGGTGGAGGAACTTCTCAAGTATTAGATGAGCTTGCAGAATCTGGATTTATAGGAATATTTAACCCTTATGGCAAAACAGCAAAGGACAGTGTTTATAAATTAGTAGATGAGTATACACTGTTTTATACAAAATTCATTGAGCATGGCAAACTAAAAGGAGCTGGTAGTTGGGCAAAATATTCAAGAACACAATCTTGGATTAGCTGGAGCGGCTATGCATTCGAAAATATTTGTTTGAAGCATATCATACAATTAAAAAATGCATTAGGTATTAGGAGTGTACATACTGAGCATTATATGTGGCGTTACATACCCAACAAAGATGAAAAAGGCGCTCAAATTGATCTATTAATTGACAGACAGGATATGTGTATTAATTTATGTGAGATGAAATTTTCAAATACTGAGTTTGAGATAACTAAATCTTATGCAAAGGAAATTCAATCAAAAATGAATGTCTTTATCGAAAAAACTAAAACACGTAAAACCCTCTTTTTAACGCTGGTTACAACGCATGGTGTTAAAAACACTGGAAATTATATTGGGCTAATTCAAAATGAGGTTAAAATGGATGCTTTGTTTAAATAACCTCCAAATGAAATACTTCTTTACCGTTAAAAAACGGTGGGTCTCCGTATTTCTACTCTTTTATATTTGGTAGATATGATTTTAATTGGGAAGGTGAAAATGATTTTTTACTCCCGTTAAATAACCATCAGAATTTGATAATACTGCCCTACCGCTTCGCTATTGTTATCCGTTCCTTCGTCTTGTTCAGAACAAAATCTTGTTGCAACAAGTAAACCAAACCCGAGTTCACGGTAGCGGGACTTCTGCGTGACGCTGAAATAACCATGGCGAGAGACAGGTCATTTTAAATTGTACTAAAATGAAAAAAGTATCATTCGAACAACTAGGGTTGGTGAACCTTAGTGCGGAGGAATCTCAGGAAATTAATGGTGGGGCTTGGCCAAAATGGCTAAAAGGTGTTACATGGGTAACCGTTGCCAGCGAAGTGGCAGAACATTGGGATGAAATTAAAAAAGGCCTGAAGGACGGCTGGAATTCTATTAAATAATTTAAAAACATTTTTTATGAAAACAACATCATTGAATATTGTAAAATTTGGTGGGTTAAGTGAATTGTCATTAAGTCAACAAGAATTGATTAATGGAGGATCTATTTATGAAGATGGCGCATTTATATTAGGGAAGACTCTAAAAATCATTTGGATTTTTGCAAAAGATGCTGTGGCTTATCAGCACTCATTACCTGCGAACTTAAAAAAATGAGATTAAATGGACTGGGATATATGTCCCAGTCCAACTTTTTTAATACATAATTATTTTAAAATAATGGTAATGCAAATATTGAAGTCAATAAATTTATTTTATTCTAGATTTTTATTTCGAGTAAGTAAACTTAATACGTACTCAATTATCATATTTGTTATACTAATAAATTTGATTTGGTCTTTCATTCTCTCTGAACTGGTATTCTCAAATTTTAAAGGTGGGTTTCAATATGATTCTTTAATACAAGCTATTTTGATACTTGTATTACTTGTGCCTTTTTTCGAGACAATGATTTTTCAATTTTTAATTATTGATTTTATTTTAAAAAAGTTTCCATCCAATTACTTATTTGCAACTTCTCTTTCAACTTTAGTGTTCGCTGCTTCACATTTTTATTCAGCAGAGTTTGTAATAAAAACTCTATTGTCTGGTTTTTTGTATAGTTCTATTTATATCATTTTTGTTAAGAAAAATGTGCAGCCAATAATCCATGTTTCTATAACACATAGCTTATACAACTTGATTGCTGTAATTGAAAAATTTTGGTAGTTATTTTTTTAATCTTTTATAATGTACAATTCAGAAATTAACTTTATTACTCATAAACCTAGACCTTGGATTTATCTATTAATCATTGTGATGGTGGTGAGTTGCCTAGCCGCTTTGCCCTTCATTAAAACAACCATCTCGATTCGCTCTAGCGGTATCATTAGACCCGCTAATGAACGGACGGAAGTGAAGCCAATCATAACGGGGAATCTTGATCGGCTATATGTTCGCGAGGGAGATACAGTTAAACAAGGGCAGTTGATTGCGGCTATTAAAGACAATATCAGTCAGCCTAAAATCATATTAAATCAAGTTGAACAGCATCAGCGAAAACGCTATGTGGATGATTTAATCAAATTGACTTCTAATGATAATTTCAATGCCATCTTATTAGAAACGCCGCTCTATAAAGAACAGTTGAATAAGTTTGTTCATCAATTGGCTGATCATCAAACGGGCATTAAAAAAGTATCCAATGAGTTGCAAATTTTTACTTCCCTGCTCAAAGACAAAGTAATTGCGCCAAAGGAACATTTTGATAAAGAAATTGAATTGGAAAGATTAAACAATACTTTGAATGCTTTCAAGAATGAGCAACTCGCTCTTTGGCAAAATGATTTGCAACGTTACCAACTAGATATTTCTCAATTTCAGTCTCAGAAAAATCAAATCAATATTGAGCAAAAGAACTACTTTATTCATGCACCTGTTTCAGGGGTAATTCAGCAAATCAATACTAGATATATTGGTGGGTTTGTTGCTGCAGGAGAATCTTTATGTATTATTTCGCCATTGAGTGAATTACTAGGGGAATGTTACTTATCTACTAAAGACATTGGCTTGTTGAAAATTGGTCATTCCGCTCGTTTTCAAGTTGATGCTTTTGACTATAACTATTTCGGAATATTGACTGGTAAAGTAATTTCTATTGAAAATGATTTTTCACTTATCAATAATAAGCCTGCTTTCAAAGTTCATTGCAGCTTAGATCGTACTCAATTGTTTTTGAAAAATGGCTTTAAAGGGAGTCTGAAAAAAGGACTCAGTTTTCAAGCAAGATTTGTTGTTGCTGAAAGAACGCTTTGGCAACTTTTATTTGATAAAGTAGATGATTGGTTTAATCCTGTTGCGCCGGATTCCATTTTAACAGCAGCTGTTTATGAAAAATAAAACCTGTATCAAACAGAGAGATATTACTGATTGCGGTGCTGCTTGCTTGGTTTCGGTGGCTATGCATTATCAATTGGAATTACCTGTTAGCAGAATTAGACAGTTTGCTGGTACCGATAAACGGGGCACCAATGTGTTGGGATTGATTGAAGCCGCCGAGCGACTTGGATTTCAGGCTAAAGCTGCAAAAGGTGTATTGGATAGTTTGCAAAAAATTCCATTGCCTGCCATTGCGCATATAGTGTTGAAAAATGGATTACATCACTATGTGGTGATTTATTCCATTAATTCAAAGTCCATAACTTATATGGATCCTGGAGAAGGTGTATTTATAAAAAAATCACTCACTGATTTTCAAGAATTATGGTCTGGTGTGATAGTATTGGTTTTGCCTGGGGATGGTTTTGTAACGGGTAAGCAAAAAATAAGTAATAGTGAAAGGTTTTGGCAGTTAATTAAGCCGCATACTTCCATTATGATTCAAGCTTTAATAGGGGCTTTACTCTACACCATTCTTGGCTTGTCTACTTCAATTTACATGCAAAAGATTATAGATTTTGTATTAGTAGAAGGGAATACAAGACTATTGAATCTATTGAGTTTGGGCATGATTTTTATTTTAGTATTTCAATTGGCCATTGGTTCTTTTAAAACGGTTTTTGGTTTGCAAACAGGTCAAATGATTGATGCTAGGTTGATTCTGGGTTACTATAAACATCTATTAAAATTGCCCCAACGGTTTTTTGATACGATGCGTGTAGGTGAAATCATCAGTAGAGTGAATGATGCTGTTAAAATAAGAGAGTTTATTAATTCGGTTGCTTTAAACTTAATCGTAAATGTGCTGATTGTAATTTTTAGTTTGTTGATTATGTTCTTTTATTATTGGAAGTTGGCACTAATTATGCTTTCTATAATCCCCATTTATGGGTTGATTTATTGGCTTAGTAATAAGGTAAACAAAAAATGGCAAAGACGTTTAATGGAGGAAAGTGCTGAATTAGAAAGTCAATTAGTAGAAAGCTTGAATGCGGTTGGCACTATTAAAAAATTTGGTATTGAACAATTTGCCAATGACAAAACAGAAAGTCGTTTTATTAGTTTGCTTAAAACAATTTATAAGTCCAGCATTTACAGTTTGTTTATTGGAACTGGCGCTGAATTCTTCACAAGACTATTTACCATTTTGCTTTTATGGATAGGGTCTTATTTTGTAATTAATCGAGAATTATCTCCTGGAGAACTTTTATCGTTTTATGCATTAGTTGGATATTTTACTGGTCCAGCCACCTCTTTGATTGGGGCTAATAAGAATATACAAGATGCTATCATTGCTGCTGATCGCTTATTTGAAATTATTGATTTAGAAACAGAATCAAGTAATGATCAAAAAATTGAGTTAGCTCCTGAATTAATAGGTGATATTGAATTGAAGCATGTACATTTTAGATATGGAACAAGAACCACTGTATTTGAAGATTTAAATATTCGTTTTGAAAAAGGAAAAAGCACTGCTGTAGTAGGGGAAAGTGGAAGTGGTAAATCAACATTGCTTTCTTTAATGCAAAATCTATATCCGCTAAACAATGGCAATATCACGATTGGTCAAATAGACTTGCAACATATTAGTAACCGGAGTTTAAGAGATAGAGTAGGTGTAGTTCCCCAACATATTGATTTATTCAATGGAACTATTATAGAAAATATTGCTATTGGTGATAGTGAACCAGATATGCAGAAAATCCTTTTTCTTTCTACTATTCTAGGTACTGATGAATTTATTAATCATTTACCCAATACCTACAACAGCATGGTTAATGAACAAGGCGTTAATTTATCGGGAGGTCAAAAACAGCGCTTGGCAATTGCTCGGGCACTATATCGTAACCCTGATATTTTAATTTTAGATGAAGCTACTAGTAGCCTTGATCCAACTAGTGAACAAAAAGTACAAGAAGCGCTCAATTGGTTTAAGCAACAAGCTAAAACCATTATCATCATTGCTCATCGATTAACTACTATAAAAAAATGTGACACCATTTTAGTGCTCAATAAGGGTAAGTTAGTTGAACAAGGATCTCATGATTATTTACTTTCTATGAAAGGTCATTACTCGAAACTTTGGGGATACCATACTGCCCATATTTAAACTTCATTCTAATGATAAAAGAAAACAAAAAACATTCTGGGGTTGTAGTATTATTATTTCATGCAGTTTTGTTCAACCTTATCATATTGCCTGCTGGATTTCTTTATTCCATTTTATTTAAGGTAGACTATGTGAGCTGGGATGAATGGGTAAACAGTATATGTTTAAATGTAATTACTTGGCAAGTTTTTGATTATGCGCTAAAGGAAGATGATTCTCCTAACGGACTGAAATATGAATTGAAAAAATTTCACTTTATACATGCAATTGACCAATGGCTCCAAAAAAAACTAACAACACCAAAAATCAGATACGCTTTATTTCGAAGTTTATTTTGGTTGTTCATCTTGATCATTTTTGTAATCCCCTCGATTTCAACATTCATTTTTGAGGTTAGAATGCCTTACACTTCATTGCGATTTACTTTTGTATTCTTACAGCTACTTTGTTTGGTGTATTACTATATTCAAAATAAATATCCAAATGATGCATTTGTACAAAAAGAACCAATTGCTAGTCCGTGGATTTTAGAATTGCTTTTTTTAGCTATATTCAAAAAGAAAAAAAGCTAATTCAACTGCGGATCAATGGGGTAGTTGGTCATTTGGGCGTATTCGCCGCCGAGTAATTGCATGCTGCGTTTCCAAATTTGTTCGGCGTCTAATGAAAAACTGATGCCTACATCTGGGGTTGTGATGATCCAACTTTTTTCTTCTACTTCTTCTTGTAATTGACCTGCACTCCAACCACTATACCCTACAAAAAAGCGAATTTGCAAATCGGTAATTTCTTTATTGTGCAACGCTGCAATGGCTACATCAAAATCTCCTCCCCAATATATTCCTTTAGATATTTCAATTCCTTCTGTAATGATATCGGGTCTTCTATGAATAAAATGTAGGGTATGTTGTTCTACTGGTCCTCCTTCGTACACCGGCAATATTAATCCATCTGCAATCTCTACTACATCTCCTAAAACCTGATCGGTTTTTTTGTTGAGGATAAATCCAATATCACCTTCTTCATTATGGTCGCATATTAGCACAGCTGTCCTTATAAAATTCGGATCCTTTAAAAACGGGTCGGATAACAATAAAATTCCTTTGTTTAGTTCCATATTGATCAAAAAGATAAGAATAATATTTATTTTCCGTGCTAAATCTAAAAAATCTAGTTAAAAAAAGCCCTTGGTTGCCTTGCTGCTATTGGCTAGGGTTAAATAAATCTATATTTGTTGCGCATGAAGAGAACTTTCCCCATCATTGTCATACTGATTTCACTTTCGCTGCTAGGACTTTTCCTATTGCAGGCTTCTTGGTTCGATAACCTCATGGAAGTAACCAAATCTCAGTTGAGTGAAAAAATCAATACAGTTGGGGTGAGCGTAGCTAACGATATTGGCAAGACCACTCGTTCTTCTCAACCTTTAAGGCTAAATAGAAGGGGGGGATTATTACTGGGCTCTGAATTGCAAATCAAATTATTTCGCCAGCCCACCGTAGAGGAACGTTTTACTATGGAGGAAGTGCGACAAAAAATTGAAAAAGAATTTGATCGTGTTCAATTAGGTAAACTAAAATTTGAGTTTGCCATTTCCGATGTGGAAGGGGATTATGAATTTTATTCTCCTGGTTATGAACAAGAGTTTTGGGATACCATCAACAACAAAAGAAACTACTACGCCATTTTACGTGAGACTGATAATTTAGCTTTAACGGAGACCAATGAATTATTAATCATCATAGTTCCTGATGTAGAAAACCAGGTATGGGCTTCGCTTCGCTGGATCTTGGTGGGAGCCATCACTTTCATGTTGATTATTATTGCTGCGTTTTACGTAACGGTTAAAACTTTGTTGAACCAGAAAAAACTGTCTCAAATAAAAAGTGATTTCATCAACAATATGACGCATGAATTCAAAACCCCTTTGGCTACTATTTCCTTAGCGGTAGATGCGTTGCGTACGCCTAAAGTTCAGGCCAATCCAGAGAAAGGTGCTTACTTCACTAATATTATTAAAGAAGAAAATATCCGCATGAATAAACATGTGGAAACCATTTTGCAAGCGGCTTTCTTAGAGAAGCAAGAACTCAATTTAAATTTATCTAAAATTGATGTGCACGAAATGATTCAAGAAGTGGCCAGCACTTTTGCATTGCAATTGAACGATAAAAATGGTAAAATTGATTTCTTATTGAATGCAAGTAACGATTTGATCAGTGGGGATGATGCACATTTTAGAAATATGATTTCTAATTTAATAGACAATGCCATTAAATATTCTCAAGACCCTGTGCACATTAAGATTTCTACTCATAGCACCAAGAATCATTTAGTGATTCGCATTGAAGACAATGGTATTGGTATGAGTAAAGAATCTGTTAAGCGCGTGTTCGAAAAATTCTATCGCGCTCATACCGGTAATTTACACAATGTAAAAGGTTTTGGATTGGGCATGAGTTATGTTAAAACCGTGATTGATGCGCACAAGGGAAAAATAAAAGTAGACAGCGTTGTTGGCAAGGGTACTTCATTTACTGTTGAAGTGCCGCTAATGCATGACTAGATTGTTAATGCTAATTTTCGACCGATTCGGGTTTTGCAACCCAAAGTATTGATCCGTCGCCATACGATAAAAAACGATACTCATTTGCCAATGCATATTGGTATATTTTTTTCCAATTTTCTCCTACAATCGCAGATACTAGTAATAATAATGTACTCTGTGGCTGATGAAAATTCGTGATCAATGCACGAATGATTTTAAAGGAATAGCCTGGTGCAATAATGATTTGCGTTTTCGTAATTATTCTGCTTGCATTATTTTTTTGCATCCAATTCAATAAAGATTGTAGCGACTCTGTAGCAGACGGTAAAACTTTGTTGCCACCACTAGTATATTCTTTCGGTATATTTTCCGCCGTCTCATATGGTTCCCACTGCGTTACTTGTAAATTGGCTAATGTAATTGCTGGATTCCGAATTGTCTTAACGCCAATCCAGTAAAGGCTTTCCAGCGTTCGTAACGAAGTTGTTCCCACCGCAATAATTCCTTTTTCTACATGCGATAATAATTGCTCAATAGTCTCAAGTGTTACATCAATAAATTCCGCATGCATTTCATGATCCTTCATCTGTTCTGCTTTCACTGGCTTAAAAGTGCCTGCTCCTACATGCAGTGTAACATATGCTTTGAGTATATTTTTTTCGGATAATTTTGAAAACACACTCTCGGTAAAATGCAAGCCTGCTGTTGGTGCTGCTACCGATCCATCGTGCATTGCATATATGGTTTGGTATCTTTCTTTGTCGGCTTCTTCTGTAGCTCTATTTAAGTAGGGGGGAAGGGGAATGTCTCCTGCTAAATGCAAGACCTCTGCAAAGCTTAGCCCTGCTGGCTCCCAGCGAAATTCAATCAAAAAACAATCGGGCAAAGCGGCCACTTTGGTTGCTTCAATTCGCAAGCCCTCGCCGCCGCCAGCCACGCCCTCGCCACCGCCCGAAGGCGCTTCCACACTCAGCTGCACCGCTCCCTCCTTCCATTTCTTTGCGCCACCTACCAAACATTTCCACTGCACCGATCCCTTTTGTAACATGGCTGTGGTAATATCTTCATATTGATCGGCGGGCTCTAGGCAAAACAATTCTATTAATCCGCCCGTTGGTTTTTGAAAGAGCAATCGGGCTTCCACCACTTTGGTATTATTGAAGACCAACAAACTTTCTGAGGGCAGTTCATCG
>Ga0207952_1000990_pt1 | contig 14914 bp, 7 predicted proteins | sample SubbioR12Aug_8Ca_FD_184831 | JGI IMG/M metagenome (GOLD analysis project Ga0207952, IMG submission 184831) | Serpentinite rock and fluid subsurface biosphere microbial communities from McLaughlin Reserve, California, USA - CR12Aug_8Ca (SPAdes) | ecosystem: Environmental > Terrestrial > Deep...
AGCGCGTGCAGGGCCAGCTGAACGAGCGCCTGGTGCGCGCCAGCTGCCTGCTGGCGCAGCGCCTGCAGCTGCCGGTGGTGGCCACGCACCCGCTGCAGTTCCTGGCGGAAGAGGAGTTCCACGCGCACGAGGCGCGCGTCTGCATTGCCGAGGGCGAGACGCTCGACAACCCCAGGCGCGTCAAGCGCTTCACGCCCGACCAATGTTTCAAGACCCAGGCCGAGATGGCGGCGCGCTTTGCCGACATCCCCTCGGCGCTGGCCAACACGGTGGGCGTTGCCGAGCGCTGCTCGATCGAACTGGTGCTGGGCAAGCCCCAGCTGCCCGACTTCCCGACGCCGGTGCTGGCCGACGGTTCGCGCATGCCGATGGCGGACTACTTCCGCCAGCTCAGCTTTGAAGGCCTGGAAACGCGCCTGCAGCACCTCTATCCGAACCCGGCCAAGCGCGAGTCCGAGCGCGCACGCTATGTCGAGCGCCTGGAGTTCGAGCTCAAGACCATCGTCAAGATGGGCTTCCCGGGCTACTTCCTGATCGTGGCGGACTTCATCACCTGGGCCAAGGCCAATGGCTGCCCGGTGGGCCCGGGCCGCGGTTCGGGCGCGGGTTCGCTGGTGGCCTATGCGCTGTCCATCACCGACCTCGACCCGCTGGCCTACAACCTGCTGTTCGAGCGCTTCCTGAACCCCGACCGCGTCTCGATGCCCGACTTCGACATCGACTTCTGCCAGGGCAACCGCGACCGCGTGATCGACTACGTGAAGGACAAGTACGGGCGCGACGCGGTCAGCCAGATCGCCACCTTCGGCACCATGGCCGCCAAGGCGGCACTGCGCGATGTCGGCCGCGTGCTGGGCATGAGCTATGGCCATGTGGACAGCATCGCCAAGCTGATCCCGGCCCCGCCCGGCAAGACCGTGACCCTGGCCAAGGTGCCCGAGAAGCCCGACACCAGCATCATCTACGCACGCCAGGAGGCGCCCGAACTCGAGGCGCGCGAGCAGGCCGAGGAGGAGGTCGCCACGCTGCTGGGCCTGGCCACCCAGGTCGAGGGCATCGTGCGCAACATCGGCATGCACGCCGGCGGGGTGTTGATCGCGCCGGGCAAGATCACCGACTTCTGCCCGCTCTACCAGCAGCCCGGCAGTGACTCGGCGGTCAGCCAGTACGACAAGGACGACGTCGAGGCCATCGGCCTGGTGAAGTTCGACTTCCTCGGCCTGCGCAACCTGACGATTATCGAGCTGGCGGTGGAATACATCCGCCGGATGACCGGCAAGAAGCTGGATCTGATGTCGCTCGGTTTCACCGACCCGGCCGCCTACCAGATTCTGAAAGACGCCAACACGACGGCGATCTTCCAGGTCGAATCGGAGGGGATGAAGAAGCTGCTGAAGAAACTGGCGCCCGACCGTTTCGAAGACATCATCGCCGTGCTGGCGCTCTATCGCCCCGGTCCGCTCGGCTCGGGCATGGTCGACGACTTTATTCTGCGCAAAAAAGGCCAGCAGAAGATCGACTATTTCCATCCCGACCTGACTGCCTGCCTGTCGCCGACCTACGGCGTCATCGTGTATCAGGAACAGGTGATGCAGATTTCGCAGATCATCGGCGGCTACACGCTGGGCGGCGCCGACATGCTGCGGCGGGCGATGGGCAAGAAAAACGCCGAAGAAATGGCGCGCCACCGCGGGACGATCGCCGAAGGTGCCAAGAAGAAGGGCTACGATCCGGCGCTGGCCGAGCAACTGTTCGACCTGATGACCAAGTTTGCGGAATACGGCTTCAACAAGTCGCACACTGCCGCCTATGCCGTCGTCACCTATCACACCGCCTGGCTCAAGGCGCACCACTGCGCCGCTTTCATGGCGGCAACCATCTCGTCGGACCTCGACAACACCGACTCGGTAAAAATATTTTACGAAGACACCATTGCCAACAAAATCAAGGTACTGGGACCCGACGTCAATGTCTCGAATTATCGTTTTGAACCGGTCGACCGCAGCACGATCCGTTACGGGCTGGGTGCCGTCAAGGGCACCGGCGAGCAGGCGGTCAATGTCATCCTCAAGGCGCGGGAAACAGGCGGGCCATTCAAGGATATTTTCGACTTCTGCCAGCGCTGCGACAAGCGCATGGTCAATCGGCGGACCACCGAAGCGCTGATCAAAGCAGGGGCTTTCGACAGTATCGACCCCGATCGCCACAAAATACTGGCTTCAGTCGGCGTAGCAATGGAGTTTGCCGAGCAGGCCGAACGTAACGCCATGCAAACCAGCCTGTTCGATATCGGGACCGCCGCCGAAGAACACGCACCGCAGTACATCCAGGTCAAACCCTGGGGTGAGAAGGAGCAACTGATGCAGGAGAAGACCGCCCTCGGCTTCTTCTTCTCCGGCCATCCCTACAACACCAGCAAGAAAGAGTTGTCGCGCTTCATCCGCCGACCGCTCAACCGTCTGGAGCCATCCAAGGAAATGACGACGATTGCCGGTATTGTGGTCGGCGTGCGGACCCAGATGACGCGGCGCGGCAAGATGCTTTTCGTCCAGATCGACGATGGTACGGCGATGGTTGAAGTTTCGGTCTTCAATGAACTGTTTGAAGCCGAACGTGCCAAGATCGTTACCGACGAGGTGCTGGTCATCGAAGGCAAGGTCAGTTACGACGATTTTTCCGGTGGGAACCGCATTATTGCCGACAAATTGATGACACTCGGCGAGGCTCGCGCCCGCTTTGCCAAATTTCTGCTATTGAAGATGAACGGCAATGCCGATGCCCGTAAACTGAAAAGCCTGCTGACGCCGTTTACACCTGGGCCGGCAACGGTACGCCTCCGTTATCGCAATGCCACTGCCGAATGCGAAATCGTCCTCGGGGAAGCGGTTAGGGTCCGGCTTGATGACGCGCTGCTTGACGCCTTGAGTAACTGGCTAAAAGCGGAAAATGTCGAAATCGTTTATTTATAGCGACAATGGAAAACGGGGCCATAAGGCCCCGCGCTTTTTACGCAATTTCCGGCGTTGACCGCAGCATGCGGGCGCCGATGCGGTCAGACCACGACATCGGCCTTGAAACCAATGCGTACAGCCCCCCAGTGCCGGCCATTGACGATAATGGGCATCGACAAATCGTTGAGAATTTCGCCAGTGTCACGGACATAGGTCTGGAATAGTGACGATTTCTGATTCTTGGCCAGCTTGATGCCAACCGGGTCATTGAAAATCCGCTTGTGTCGGGATTTGAGCAGGTCAACAGCCGGATCACCGGTTGGCGCATTGGAAAACACCCCATTATGTGCGGGTGCATAGCCATTGCTATCGACCGCCAACGAATAGGTCAGCCCCGGCAAATTACGCAACATTTCGTCATAAATCCGGGTCAGTTCGGCATCGCACTGGCTATCGTAACTCGTCGTAAATCGTTTCGGATTGGAGCCCGGGATATCCTTGTAAGCTTGGTCAAAGACATTGACGCCACGGTCGCTGAGTTTCTGCAGGACGCTGAGAACCGCATCGCGAAAGCCGGCACATTTGTCATGCAGGGTGTCGAATTTGCTGTTGCCGGTACGAAAGTCCGACAGCGTGCATTGCAGGTCTTCGGTCGATTCACGCAAGGTCTTGGCAGAATCCAGACATTGTTTCATTCGCCCGGAAATAACGACGGAGTGATTGCGAACCTCTTCCACTTCGTGATGAATGGCCTGATTGCTCTCACGCAAGTTGTGGATCGCACCGGAAATGGTTGCAAGTTGTTCGGTCGTGCGCTTGAAGTCGCCAACCATGGTCGTCAGGTCGGCTGCCGAAGTTTCGATATAACTGTTGGCACGAGTTACCTCGCCAACGATAGTTTGGGTTTTGGCTGACGTATCCGAAACCAGATTGATCATCGACTGGGTATTCTGGCCAATTACTTGAGTCGCTGTCTTGACCTTTTCAGCCAGCTTGCGCACCTCGTCCGCAACTACCGCAAAACCACGACCGGCCTCACCGGCACGCGCCGCCTCAATCGCAGCATTAAGGGCCAAAAGGTTGGTCTGATCTGAAATATCGTTGATCAGCGAGACGATTTCGTTGATTTTCATCGAACTGGTATGCAGTTCGCTGACCGTCGAGGAAAAGTGTTCGATATGCTGATTCGTTGAGCGCATCGTCGATGCAACGGTTTCCATCTGATCCAGCGAGCGTTGAGCCAGATCGAGGTTGTTCCGGGTAGAAGACTGGATGGCATCCGAATTTGTCGCCACTTCACTGACGGCGAGATTAACCCGGTTGCTCGATGCGAAAATATCGCTGGCCAGCGCTTCCTGCCGATTTACGGCGTCACCGGTTAACTGGACCAGATGGTTCATCTGGGCTGCGTCAGAAGCAATACTGACGCTACGCTCTCGGGCGTGTGAAATCAGGCCACGGACACGACTGAAAAAACGGTTGATATTGGCGGATATCCGTCCGGCAGTATCGCCGCCAACACTGCCCACCGAATGAGAAAGGTCGGCATTGCCATCGGCAATGGAGGCCAGATCGCGGTCTATCTTGTTCAGTGCAGCACTATTTCCGAAAAACCCCATTACATGTCTCCTACTTTATAGTTTTATTGCCTGCGGTAATGTTGCTGCAGATCTTTTATCAAAGCGGCCGTTGGCGAGCAGCCACACGCCCGAGCAGGAAACCCTTGATTTCATGGAAAGGAATGGGTTTGCCGAAAACGGTGACGTCAGGCGGCAAACCTTTTTGTGTAATTTCTTCACGTTCAATCGCGCTGACGACAATGATATCCATACGGGCCAGCGTCGGGTTGGCACGCAGGTTTCTGATCATTTCAAAACCATCCATACCTGGCATCATCAGATCGGCGATCAAAATATCCGGCATATGCTGACCGACCTGCAAAAGTCCATCAAAACCATTGGCGACAATGCGCAACTTGATCGGCAGATCCCAGCCTTCCATGGTCAGCTGGTAGAGCATCTGCAGGGTGGGGTCGTCTTCGGCAATCAGAATATCGATTGGCGCACCGGTATCCTGGGTACCAGGCGTCAGGTTTCGACGATTGGCCAGCAGTTTGTTGATTGAGGCAACAGGAATCCGCCGATGTCCCCCTGCTGTTTTCCAAGCCTCCAGCGCACCGCTTTCCACCATATTTTGTACGGTGCCAAGAGAAAACCCCAAGCGCAAGGCGGCTTGCCGGGTGGTAAGAAATTCGGAGTCTGCCATGACCGTTTGCCGATCTTAAAATTGGAAATTCAACAAATTCTAGCCCAAAAATAATGATTTGCAGAAGAAAAAAACCCCGAGGACAAAAGCCGTCGAGGTTTTATTACTCTGCCCATCTTTTCAGCGCACCAGACCCGCTTATAGCTTCCTGGCGTTCTTGGCCAAGTAGGCGGCGACGCCTTCGGTGCTGGCGGTCATGCCGGGCTTGCCCTTGCTCCAGCCGGCCGGACAAACTTCGCCGTGTTCTTCGAAGAATTGCAGCGCGTCGACCATGCGCAGCATTTCGTCGATATCGCGGCCGAGCGGCAGCATATTGACCACCTGGTGCATGACAACACCGGTCTTGTCGATCAGGAAGGAACCACGCAGCGCAACGCCGGCGGCTTCGAGTTCGACGTCGTAGGCGCGGCAGATGTCGTGCTTGACGTCGGCGACCAGCGGATAGCCGACCTGGCCGATACCGCCATCCTTGATCGCCGTATTTTTCCACGCCAGGTGGGTGAACTGGGAGTCGATCGAGACGCCGATCACTTCGACGCCACGCTGCTTGAACTCTTCCAGGCGATGATCGAAGGCGATCAGTTCGGACGGGCAGACGAAGGTGAAGTCGAGCGGGTAGAAGAACAGGACAACCGGCTTGCCCTTGAACTGCGACAGCTTCAGTTCCTTGATTTCGTTATTGCCATAGACAGCGGTTGCGGTGAAGTCGGGGGCTTGCTTGCCAACTAGAACGGCCATGGGATCTCCTTATCGTAATGACTATTGGGGGATTTCGAATTTAACGAAGCTGACATGCTGTGTCAAACGTGGGTTCGAAGCGGCATCGCCGCTTTGGGTCAGCTTTCGCTTGTAAATAGGGTGGGCGACACTGGCATAATCACCGCATGAAAATAATAGCAAAATCGGCGACGGGAGGCGGGACCGGGACGTGCTGAAGGGACTCATCTTCATGCCGGTGATCGGGGCACTGGCAGTCGCCGTTTTGCCGGTGCGCCGCCCCTTGCTGTTGTGGCAGGTGGCCATGCTGTTTTCACTGACGGCGCTGGCTTACTCGCTCTGGCTGGCCGCACATTTCGATCCGGCAGGCGCCGCACTTCAGATGTTTGAAAGCCGGGCCTGGAATGCCCGACTCGGCTCCAGTTTTGCGCTCGGCGTCGATGGCATTTCGCTGGCGATGCTGCTGCTGACAGCGTTGCTGACCCTGATCGCAGTGCTTGTTTCACGGCGCATGGAAGCGGGGGCGCGGCTTTATTTCACGCTCGTTCTGCTCCTCGAATCGGCCATTTTCGGCGTATTCACCGCCCGCGACTGGTCCTTGTTCTACGTTTTCTGGGAAGCGACGCTGCTCCCCTTGTTTTTCCTGATCGACCGTCTGGGCGGGCCGAACCGGCAGCGGGCGGCGCTCAATTTCTTCTTGTATACGCTGGGCGGCTCGGTGTTCATGCTGGTCGCCCTGCTCTTTCTCTATGACGCCGCCCCCGGCCACAGTTTTGCCATGGCCGACATGGCCGAGGGTGGGCGCAGCCTGCCGCTGCAAACCCAGTTGCTGATTTTTGCCGGTTTTTTCATCGGCTTCGGCGTCAAGATGCCGGTTTTCCCGCTGCATGGCTGGCTGCCGCTGGCCCACGTCGAAGCGCCCAGCCCGGTGTCGATCCTGCTCTCCGGCGTGCTGCTCAAAATGGGTGGCTACGGCCTGATCCGCGCTGCCGAGACGCTGCCTGCCGCGCTACTCGCGGCCCAGGACTGGCTGGCGCTGCTCGCCTTCATCAGCCTGCTTTACGGCGGCATCCTTGCTTGGCGGCAGCAGGATCTGAAAGCGATGGTCGCCTATTCGTCCATTTCGCATATGGGCATCGTACTGCTCGGCATCGCCACCCTCAATGTTACCGGCCTGACCGGCGCCGTGATGCAGATGGTGGCGCACGGTCTGACCGCCGGCCTGCTTTTCCTGATCGTCGGCCTGCTTTACCAGCGGACGCACAGTCGCGATCTGGCCGATTATGGTTCCTTGCTGGGCAAGGCGCCGCGCTTCGCTTTTTTCGCCGCCTTCGCGCTGTTGGCCGCGATTGGCCTGCCGGGCAGCGCCGGCTTCATGGCCGAACTGCATGCGCTGGTCGGCGGCTTCGGGCGTTGGGGCGGCTGGATATTGATCGTTTGCCTCGGCATGCTGATCGCCGCCGCCTACAGCCTGCGCGTCATCGGCCGCCTGTGCATGAAAGGACCCGCTATGGCACTGGCCGACATGACGCGAACCGAAAGCGTCGCAGCCGTGATTCTGGTGGCAAGCATTCTGTTTCTTGGCCTTTGGCCGGCGCCCCTGCTTGATCTCGTGGCCGGCAGCGTCGGCCAGGTGACACGGCTGTTTGGTGGATGAAATGAGCGCCGATCACGCATTGCCCATCCGCGAACGCCTGGCCCACTGGGTCGAGCACTTGACGCATGTGCTGCCGGCACAGGCACCGATTCGCGATTTCGTCCATCACAACACCTTGCACGGCTTTCAGCATCTGCCTTTTCCCGAAGCGCTGGCCGCAGCCCATCGGCTCACCGGCGCGACGCCTTACTGGCCGGAAGCCAAATTCCGCGCCTTTTATGCGGCAGGCCGGATTACCCGTGACGATCTATGGACGGCGCTCGACGACGCCGGCTTGCCCAACCTCGACTCGCCGGTGACCCGCGCCTTGACGCGGCGCGATGTCCTGCTGGCCAGCCTGCTCGCTGCGCCGGAAACCCCGGGGGCTCATCGCCTCGACTGGATGCGGCGCGAACGGAGGCTGGCCGACGACCCCGTTTTTGCCCTTTTTTTGGCGTTGACCGCAGCAGGCACAGCGCATCCTTGGGATGCGGCAATGCCCGCCAAACCCTCTCCCGCCGACTGGCGGGCCAGCGCCGTCGCCCGTTGGACCGAGCTTTGCCAGCGCATCGGCGAGGACTGGACGCTGCGCAGCCTGCTCGAATACCTGAGTGGCGAGGATATCCTGGAGCGGGTGCGTCGCATCCTGCAACGCCAGCTTGCCGCCCACCTCGATCTCGGCATTGCCGCCTGGCGCAACCCGGCTCAGGCACAGGGATTTTTCGCCGCCTGGCGGGCCAGCGGCAGCCTCGACATGTTCTGGGAACTGGATGAGTTACCCAATGTGCGCGATGAAATCGTCCATCTGGCCACTAACCCGCTGGATGTCCTGGTCGAAGAGCTATCCCGCCTGCTGCCGGATCAAGGCCTGTGGCAGGGCTATCTGCAACGCCTGAGTCTGGAAATGCCGGGCTGGTCCGGCATGTTCCTCTGGCGCGACCGCAACCCGGCGCGGGGCGACGGCACGCCGGTGGCAATGCTCGATTTCCTGACCGTCCGCATACTCCTGGAGCGCCTGCTTTGCGATGATCTGGTGACTCGATTGACCGGTGCGCCGATGGATGTCGACGAACTCGGTGCGTATTACGCCGCCCACCCGGCCGAATTTTTCGTTCGCGATGCATTGCGCCGGCAAAGTCTGCCGGAGGAATTGCAAAACCGGGTAGCCAGCCAGCGACAAAGCGGACATGCAGGCGCAGAAGCGGCCTGGATCAAACTGGCCGAAACCATCGCCAGCGAGTTGATCGATAGCGAAGCCGATGCCAGCACCTGGCGGCTGGCCGCGCTCAGCCACCAACTGGGCCTGACGCTGGCCGACCTTTCAACCCTCGCCAGCGACGAAATCGCTGCGCTGCTCGACTGCGCCGGCCGCCTGACACCCCTCCAACGCGGTCACGTCTGGCTGCTGGCCTACGAACGCCATTACCGCGAACAGCTGTTTGTTGCGCTGGCGACCAAACACCGGCATCAGGCGACATTGCCCGTCCCGTCGGCGCAGGTCGTATTTTGCATGGACGACCGCGAAGAAGGCAGCCGCCGGCATCTTGAGGAAATCGCCCCGGATATCGCCACTTACGGAGCGGCCGGTTTTTTCGGTGTCGCCATGTATTGGCAGGGACTCGACGATGCCGAAAAAACGGCGCTCTGCCCGGTGGTCGTCCGGCCGACGCATCTCGTCCGCGAATTGCCGGTACCGGGCGCCGAAACCATGTTGGCCGCGCATGCGACACGCCGGGAAAAGCGCCTGCGCTGGCGCGAGCGGCTCTACCAGTCGACCCGGCGCAGCGCCCTCGCCGGCCCGTTGCTGACCGCGCTGGCCGGTGGGCCGGCGCTCGCTTCCCTGTTCGCCGCCAGCCTCGCCCCCGGCTGGTTCGGCAAGACGAGCCAACGCTGGCGCCGCCAACTCGATGGACAGGTCCGCACCGAACTTGGCCTGACGACGGAACAGCCAGCCGCGGCTACACCGGAACAGCCGCAAGGCGGTTTTGCCGATGGCGAGCAGGTCGACCGCGTCGAAGCCTTTCTGCGCAGTATCGGCCTGAGCGACAACTTCGCACCGCTGGTGCTGCTGCTCGGCCACGGCTCGGGCAGCCAGAACAATCCACACCTCTCGGCCTACGATTGCGGCGCCTGCTCGGGCCGGCACGGCGGGCCGAATGCGCGGGTGTTTGCCGCGATGGCCAACCGCCCGGCAGTACGCGCCGGGCTGGCCGGGCGGGGACTGAATATTCCGGCAACGACCTGGTTTGTCGCGGCCGAACACAACACTTGCGACGACGGTATCGAGTGGTACGACCTCGAACAGGTGCCGACTACTTGGCAGCCGGCGCTCGATACGCTGCTCGGCCAGTTGAGCGAAGCCTGCCGGGCGCATGCCGCCGAGCGCTGCCGGCGCTTTGCCTCGGCACCGGATGGCCTGTCGCCGTGGCAGGCCAGACAGCATGTCGTTGCCCGGGCCAACGACCTATCGCAGACGCGGCCGGAACTTGGCCACGCCAACAACGCCGCTGCCTTTATCGGCCGACGCAGCATGAGCCGCGGCCTGTTTCTCGACCGTCGCGTCTTCCTGATTTCCTATGATCCAGGCAGCGAAGCGGAAGAGGGCCGGATACTCGAAAGCATCCTGCTCGCCACCGCCCCGGTCGGCGCCGGCATTGCGCTGGAATATTATTTCTCGACGGTCGATAACGAGCGATTCGGTTGCGGTTCGAAAATCACCCACAACATCACCGGCCTGTTCGGCGTCATGGAAGGAGCCGATTCCGATCTGCGTACCGGCCTGCCCTGGCAGATGGTCGAGATCCACGAGCCGATGCGCCTGCTGGTCGTGGTCGAACAGACGCCGGCCGTACTCGCCGCCATCCTCAATCGCCAGCCGCCGTTGCAGGCGCTGATCAACCACGGCTGGATTATTTTGGCCGCAAAACACCCGTCGACCGCAGCCATTGCACATTATTGCCCGCGCCGCGGCTGGCTGGCCTGGTCGGGCAAGGCCGTGCTGCCGCAAGTGGCGCGTTCCAGCGACTGGTTTGCCGGCGAACGCGAGGCGCTGTCACCGGCACTATTGCTCGGAGCAGCCAGATGATCGACCTGCTCGCGCCTCTCGCCGACGGGATCTGGCTGGTGCCGGCACTGCCGTTGCTGGCAGTGATCCTCACCGGCAGCCGGGTTCTCCTCGGGTGCGCCCGCGGCGATACGGCCGAACCCCTGACCGCCGGTCTTGCTTCGCTGGCTGCGCTGGGCGGCCTTCTGCTGCTGCTTGCCATCGACGGCCTGGCGATATGGCGCGGCAGTGCGCCGGGACATCGCGTACTGGGCGTCTGGTTCGCCAGCGGCAACTGGCAAGGGACGGTTTCCTTCCTGCTTGATGGCCTGTCGCTCAGCGTGTCGACGCTGACCGCGCTGATCGGCTGGCTGGTGGTGCGTTTCTCGATCAATTACCTGCATCGCGAAGCCGGTTTTCACCGCTTTTTTATCGTCCTCAGCTTCTTCCTCGCCGGCATTCAATTGGTGCTGCTCGCCGGCAACGGGCTACTCGCCTTTGTCGGTTGGGAAATGTGCGGCGTCGCCTCCTTCCTGCTCATCGGGTATGCCTGGCAGCGCCCGGTAGCAACCGGCAATGCCTTGTTTGCCTTCGTGACCAATCGCGGCGGCGATGCCGGCTTTTTGCTGGCGCTGGGTTTTGCCGCCGCCTGGCTGGGCAGCTTCGAGTGGCCGGCGCTCATCGCAGATACGCCAATCGGCGTCGCCAATATGCGGCTGATTGCCCTCGGCTTCGTACTCGCGGCACTGGCCAAATCGGCGCAACTGCCTTTCACGCCATGGATCACCCGGGCGCTGGAGGGTCCGACGCCGTCCTCGGCCATTTTCTACGGTGCCGTCATGGTGCACGCCGGCGTCTACTTGATGCTGCGCCTTGAACCGCTATTGCAGCAGGTGCCGGATGTGATGCTCGGGCTGATCGTCGTCGGCATCCTGACCGCCGCCTACGCCTGGCTGTGCGGTCTGGTGCAGACCGATGTCAAGTCGGCGCTGATCTTCGCCACGGTATTTCAGGTGGCGCTGATGTTCGTCGAAATCGGCCTCGGCTGGACGAGGCTGGCAACGGCGCACCTCTGCCTGCACGCCGCCTGGCGGACCTGGCAATTCCTGCTCGCCCCCTCCTGGCTGGTCGTTACCCGTGGACGGCCAGCGCCGCCGCCGGCCTGGCTGCGTCGTAACCAACTACTCTACACTGCGGCACAGCAACATTTCTGGCTGGACAAACTGGGTCATACCCTGCTGGTCGAGCCGACGGAATCCTTTGCCCGCGATCTGCGCCGCCTGGAGGAACACTTCATCGACCATGCCATCGGCGAGCCGGGCCACGGCCGGCCGATTGGTGCCGAACATCCGCTGATTCTGGCCGACGGCCTGCCCGGCCGCGTGCTGGCCGCCAGCGCCGAAGCCTTGCAACGGCTCGAAAACCGCCTGCTGCTGCGTGGCCGGGGCGGTGTCGCCGAACAACTGTTGCAGCGGCTCGGCAGCTACCTGCAAACGCTGGAAAACCTGCTCGAACAGCCGCGCTATCTGATGATGGCGGTGATGGCGACCTTTGTGGTGATTCTCTGATGGGCGCCCTTAGCGAAATTTTCTGGCAAGAGCAATCAAGCCTGCCCTTGCTGATCTGGCTGCAAATGTTGCCCCTGATCGGCGCCGCCGTGGTTTTTGCCTTCAAAGAGCGGGCGACTGCAGTCATCGCCGGCAAGGTCTTCGCTCTGGCCGAATTGCTGCTCGGCATCGTCGCCACCAGCCGCATCGATCCGACCCTGCCGGCGCTGCAACTGGCCGAGCGCTTCGACCCGATCGCCTATCACGTCGCAGTCGACGGCCTCAGTTTGATTTTTTTGCTGGTCGCCGCCCTGCTCACCTTCCTGATGACCCTGTACGGCATGAGCCGCGGCATGATCTCGCCCGGCCGCCTTTTTGCCGTCTTGCTGCTCGCCGAGGCCGGGCTGGTCGGCATGCTGGTCACGGTCAATCTGGCCTGGTTTTGCGCCTTCTCGGCCATCGAACTGTGGGCCGTCTTTTACCTACTCCGGCGCTGGGCCTCGTCGCGGGCCGAAATCCAGGCGCTGGCCCGCTTCATCCAGTATCAGGCCTTCGGCTGGGCGCTTTTTACGGCGGGCTGCCTCGTCCTCGGCTGGGCATATGCCGACGCCAGCGGCGGCTACTGGAGCTTCGATCTCTTCGAACTGGTCGGCACGGTGCCCGCCGGCAAATTCCAGACCGCCGCGTTTTATCTGCTGTTTTATGGCCTGGCCGTCCGCACGCCGCTCTTCCCGCTGCATGGCTGGCTGCCCAATATGGCCCAGCACGGCCTGATCGCCGTTGCCCCGGCGCTGATGGTCGGCGTCAAGGTCGGCCTCTACGGCATGGTGCGCTTCGTCCTGCCGCTGACGCCGGCGGCGGTCCAATATTGGCAACCTTATGTCGTCGGCTTTGCGATGGCCGGCATTTTCTTCACCGCAGCGCTGGCCTTCCAGCAGACCAATCTGCGCCGCCTGCTCGCTTTCGCCGTAGTCAGCCATACCAGCCTGCTCGTCATCGGCGTCTTCAGCCTGCACGAAGCCGGCATTCAGGGCGCCATTCTGCTCGCCGCCAATTTCGGGCTCGCCGCCACCGGCATGTGGTTCATCGTCGGCTTCGTCTTCCGCCGCACCGGCACCACCGAACTGCACGAACTTTCCGGCCTCTTCGAGCGCATCCCCTTCCTCGCCATCGCCTTCCTCAGTTTCGGTCTGGCCATCGTCGGCATGCCCGGCACGCCAGGTTTTGACGCCGCCCATCTGGTGCTCGAAGCCGCCATCGACAGCTTCGGCGCCTTATCGACGGTGGCCGCGGCGCTCGGCAACGTCGCGGCGGCCGGCTTCCTGCTCTGGGCCTTCCAGCGCGCTTTCCTCTCGCCGCGCCGGGAAGGCCGCGAGCTCGACGTCGACCGCACGCTGCCGATGGAATATATCGTCTGCGGCATCGCCCTCGCCGCCATGCTGGCCATCGGGGTTTTCACCGAACCCTGGCTCCGCCTGACGGAAACCGCCAGCCAGGCCGCAGCAGCGAGATTCAACCGATGAACTTGCCCCCCCTTCAGCTACCGCTGCTTTCGCTGCTCATTTTTTTACCCCTCGGCGGCGGCATCGCGCTCTGGCTGTTGCCGGCTCGCGCCACTCGCCCTGTGGTCGCGCTGACGCTGCTTCTGACGCTGGCCTTGGCCGCCACCGTACTCCTCGGCTTCGATCCGGCGGGTGTCCGCTTTCAGCTCGTCGAAGACACGCCATGGATCGCCAGCCTCAACGTGCACTATCGGGTTGCGATCGACGGCCTTTCGGTGCTTTTTTTGCCGGCGACGGCGCTGCTCTTTCTCGGCTCGCTGGTGGCCAGCTGGAATCTGGTCAAGACCGCCGTCCGTCTGCATTACAGCCTCTTGCTATTACTCCAATCGGCAACTCTGGGCATTTTCTGCGCGCTCGATACGGTGCTTTTTTTCTTTTTCTGGGAACTGACGCTGGTGCCGCTCTATTTCCTGCTTGGGCGCTGGGGCGCCACGGCCGGCAGCACGCCGGTGGCGGCACGGTACTTCCTGATCATGCTCGCGGGCGGTATCCCGCTGCTGCTTGCCTTCATTATTCTGGCCACCAGCCAAGCGCTACTCAGCTTCGATCTGACGGCACTGCTCGTCGCGCCCTTGCCGCGCTCGACGCAAACGCTGGTTTTCCTGCTTTGCCTGCTCGGCTTCGGCGTCAAAGTGCCACTGGTACCGCTGCATACCTGGCTACCCCAGTTTTCCCTGGCCGCGCCGGGTTCGCTGACCGCCTTGCTGGTCGGCCTCAAGCTGGGTGTCTTCGGCCTGATCCGCTTTGCCATTCCCCTCGCCCCGGCCGTGGCCCAGGAGCTGCATTGGCTGCTCGCCGGCCTCGGCACGGTAACGCTGCTTTACGGCGCAGTCGGCATCCTGAGCCAGACCAATCTGCGGCTTGCCCTCGCCTACGCCAGCATCTGCCACGTTGGCCTGGCCGTACTCGGGCTGGCCTCCTTCACGGCGCAAGGGGTGCAAGGCGCCGTGGCGCTGCTGCTCAGTTTTACCGTGGCCACCGGCGGCGCCTTCCTGCTGCTCGAATTCCTCCGTCAGCGCACAGGCTCAACCGACATCCACGGCTTGGGTGGCGCAGCCAAAACCATGCCCCTGCTGGCCAGCGGTGTGCTGATTTGCGGTCTGGCCGGCGTCGGCATGCCGGGCACGAGCAGCTTTCCCGGTGAATTCCCGCTGATTCTGGCCGCCCTGCAAAGCCACACCGGCGCCGGCATG
>Ga0207952_1000991_pt1 | contig 14913 bp, 18 predicted proteins | sample SubbioR12Aug_8Ca_FD_184831 | JGI IMG/M metagenome (GOLD analysis project Ga0207952, IMG submission 184831) | Serpentinite rock and fluid subsurface biosphere microbial communities from McLaughlin Reserve, California, USA - CR12Aug_8Ca (SPAdes) | ecosystem: Environmental > Terrestrial > Deep...
GTCCCCCGTTGCCGCGCCGCCATCCCCCGCCGTGCCACCATCGCCGCCACTATCCCCCGTGCCGCCAGAACCGCCGTCACCGCCTCCTCCGCCTTCCGTAGTCGCGGTTGCACCGCCGCTATCCCCGCCGCCATCTCCTTCTGCATACGCGATCATGACCGGCGCATAAAACGCGGTGGTGAGGACGAGGATCGTGATTAAGCTCGCGAGCTTCATCGTCAGTTGGTTAGTGATGTTCATAACGTGTGTTTACGGATGAATAAGCTTCCTATGGAGACCCAAACCTGGCGGCTTCGGTATCCATGAGAAGGAGGGATTATTGATTGCTCTCCAATCCCTCGCATTCCCAATCCGGTTATCGTGACTAGCGAGGGTCGAAGTGAAAACTTGTTTTCACTTCACCCGAACTAGGCAGCGAAAAGACCCGTAGGGTCTTAACGGATGACGCGGATCAAGTTCGAGTTAACGAGATTGATCGTGCCTGCGTTCGAGCGGGCTTCGCCGGTTACGACGAGACCACCCGGTCCGCCTTCACCGCCGTTGCCGCCGTGGCCACCCTGGCCACCCATGCCGCCGTTTGCGTCAGCTTCCGCGTCTGCATCTGCGTCGCCGCAGCCGCAGCCGTGGCTGTCAGCGTTAGCATCGGCATCTGCATCTGCATAGTCGCCGTCGCCTGCGCCGCCGCCGTTATCGCCGTCGCCGCCCTTAGAACCGCCTGCTTCGTTGTAGCCGGTCTTTGCGTATGCGTCCGTGTTGTTGATGACTGCACCGCCGTTGTAGAGCTCGATTTTTACTTCGTTATCCTTATCAACGTCAACATCGTCGAACTCTTCGAGGTCATCGAGGTCAACCGAGTCGCAACCGCAACCCTCAACCTTGATGTCGTTCGAGTTGACGACGTTCAGCGTGCCGGCGTTCGCTTCCGCGTCGCCAGTCGAGACCGTACCGCCGACGCCACCTGCGCCGCCGTTGCCCGCGTCACCGCCGTTGCCGCCATCGCCGCCGTTTGCGTTTGCATCTGCATCAGCATCTGCATCGCCATCCGCGTTTGCAGTTGCATCAGCATCTGCATAGTCGCCGTCGCCGCCATGGCCACCCTCTCCGGCGTCACCGCCTGTCGAGCCGCCAGCGTAGTTGCCGCCAGTCGAAGCCTCTGCCGACGTGTTGTTCACGACGAGACCTTCGTTCACAACATAGATCTTCACATCGTTGTCCACATCAATGTCAGCCTCGCTGTGGCCTCCTGCGAATGCCGGAGTGACTGCTGCCATGGACAACACAAGTGCGACGATCGTTGTGACCGCTGCACCATAATTCATTGTCTTTGTCATATTGTTTTTCAGAATTGTTTTCTGTTAATGCGCCTTGCGGCGCTTCCCTAGTAATCTGCCATTCCGCCCCCGTACGGACGGCGTAATGCCAGCGATCGACCTTTTAGTGAACCTACCCTTCCCGCATCTTTCGACGTGGTCGTGCAGTTCACGGCGCGATCCCTCGGGGGAGGAATCGCGCCGCAGACTTCACGCGCTTCCTCGCTTCCCTACCAACGCCCCACACACGCACTGCGTGTGAAGGGGTAACGCAAAATTGCCGCGACGTGCGGCGTTTTCAAATGAGTGAGAAATAAAATAAACCATGCGACCCTAAAGCCGCTGGTTTCCCTTCGTTGGTTTCCCTTTATTTCTCTGCACTCGTCCCTAACGAGTACCGATTACGCGAATTATCGCATCCCCTCATTAAGAGTCAATGTATTTCCAACTGTGGATAACGATTGGATACAAGAGTGACACCGCGTCAAATGTATTTCTCAACACTGCGGTGACCTGGTAATGCAAAAAGGGGCCGAGAGGAGCCCATGACAGTAGGGAAACCAGCGTAAAGCTGTCTGCCACGGACTCCTCTCGACCCCCTCCCAAAGATCAGTTCAAACTCACCTAGCGGCCCCGGTTGAAGAGGCGGCGGAAGAAATCTCCCACGGCTCCCCATCCGCTGCGCTTCGTCGCTTCTTCGTTTTGCTCCTGCGTCTCCTTCTTCTCCTTCGTCGTCTCCTTTTTCGCCGCCGGCTTCTCCTCTGGCTTCGGGGCTGGCGTTACCGCCGTTGCTGCCGCACCTGCAACCATCGGCATCTTCGTCGACTCGATGAGCGCGTTCTCTTCTTCTGAGAGCGGGAACATCACTTCGTTCTTGCAGTAGATCTCATTCACCTTCTTGCGGGTCGTGAGGTACACGAATCCGGTCGATTCCTTGATGTTCCACGGAGCGAGGATCGTGTCCCAGTACTTCGTCTGGAAGGCGTGGACCGCCGAGAGCGTCGCCTGGTCAAACGCGCCGCTTTCCTCAACATCCGCACCTTCGTAGGCCTTGAGGACATGCTGGAGCCTCATGACTTGCTCTGGATTGTTGTTACCGCCGAACTTGATGAACTCCGTAAGGTACTTGTCGCAGACCGCCGGTGTTGTCGTCCCAAGGACGCTCCCGCCACCGCCTCCGCCCCCACCTCCGCCACCGCCACCGGAGGAATCAGCCTCGTCAGTATCATCTGGGCCGCTGCAGCCTGGGTCGTCGCGGTCGGCCTTTCCGTCGCCATCGTTATCGATGCCATCCGAGCATGCCGGCGTACCCCCACCGCCTCCACCGCCGCCACCGCCGCTCGTATTCGTCTCGTCGTTGTCGTTCGCGTCGGTGCATCCCGGGTCAGCGCTGTCAGTTGCCCCATCGTTATCGTTATCCACACCATCAGAGCAGGCCGGTGTCTCACCGCCACCACCGCCGTTATCCCCACATCCGCTCGCATCAAAGCCTTCCGGGATCGGTTCACCCTGCGCGAGGAGCTCCTCGTATACTTCGCATGTAATCTGTTCTCCGAGGCTTGGCTCGTTGGTATCGCATGGCGTGATCTCGCATGGGTCGACCGGTGTCGGATTGCCACTGCCTTCTTCTCCGCATCCCATACCAGGGAGCTGCGAGAAGATGTCTGCACACGGGTCCACCGGCGCATCATCCGCATACGCTGTTTGCGACAGCGCGAAAACTCCTGCAAGGAGGACAAGTGCGATCGAGGCAAGGATGCCCGCCAGTTCGAATCGATTTACTTTCATAGTAATGCAAAAATTTAATGTTGTTTGTAATTCAGGTGCAAAAAAATCTGCGCGCAGCGTATCCTGTCCCTGACGACGGTCAATCTGGCGGAGCATCAAAAAACATGCCATAACGCGGCCGCTTGACCGCAAAATGCTTTTGTTTTGTGCAGTATTTTCTATACGTCCATTATCTGTTCGTTATTGCGTATCACATCATCGTTCTGTCAATCCGAATGTTCGTTATGGTTATTGATAGTATTTCTATAGGACGCCGAGGAAACCGCATACTGTCCTATAGAAAAATGTGTCTGTCCTACATAACGTTTTTGCCCCGCGCTCACTTGACCCCATTTGTTTTCTGATGCCTATCATGAAGACGCGGTATACTTATGCGTATGGCCCTCTTCGAAGATCTGCGTGCGCGCGGCATTGAGGTGACGCAGGACGCGGGTGTCCTCACAAAATTCTCCCGCGATACGAGCATCTTCGAGCGGAAGCCCGCCGTCGTTGCCTATCCCAAAAACGAGGCGGATATCGTCACTGTTGTGAAGTACGCCGCCGACATGCGAGGAAAGAGCTTTCCCGTCTACGTGACCCCGCGCGCGGCTGGTACCGACATGTCCGGCGGCCCCCTGACCGACTCCATCGTCCTCTCTTTTACGGAAAAAATGAACCGTGTCCGCGATATCGGAAAAGCGTATGTCGTCGCGGAACCCGGCATCTTTTACCGCGATCTTGAGAAGAAGACCCTCGCCGCCTCCAATGGCCTTATCCCCTCATACCCGGCCTCGCGCGAGCTCTGCGCCTTGGGTGGCATGATCGGCAACAATTCCGGCGGGGAGCTCACGCTCCGCTACGGGAAGACGGCTGATTATGTAGAGAGCCTCGACGTCGTCCTCTCCGATGGCTCCCAAGCGACCTTCCGCCCACTCTCACAGTCCGAACTTGCCCAAAAAGAAGCGGGAAGCGGCTTCGAGGCCGAGATCTACCGCAAGGTCCACGACCTCATTATCGAGAACCGTGACGAGATCGAGGCAGCCCGGCCGCAGGTCACGAAAAACTCTGCCGGGTACGCCCTCTGGGATGTCTGGAACGATACAACCGGCCTTTTTGACCTCACGAAGCTTGTCGTCGGCGCACAGGGAACACTCGCCATCGTCACCGCTGCTCGCATGAAATTGATGCATCTCAAGCCCCACAAGGCCATGCTGGTCATCTTCCTCAACGATATCCACGACCTTCCGGAAGTCGTCCATCGCGTTATGAAATTCCAGCCGGAGAGCTTCGAGAGCTACGACGACCAGACCTTCAAGCTCGCCATCCGCTTTTTGCCGCAGATCATCGGCCATTTCGGCATCCTTGGCATGATCCGCCTCGGTTTGTCTTTCCTCCCAGAAATGTGGATGGTGCTTACCGGCGGCGTACCGAAGCTGATCCTCATGGCCGAATTCGCCGAAGACGATCTCGAAATGGCGCGAAACAAGGCGCGTGAAGCACGTATCGCGATTGCCGACGTCCGCCCACGCCCCGTTAGAGGCCGCAGGCTCTCTAATGGGGTCCAGTCCAAGCTCGCGTTCCGTGCGTCCGATGCCCAAAAATACTGGATTATCCGTCGTGAGTCCTTCGCGCTCCTCCGGAAGAACCTCCGCGGCTTCTATGCGTCGCCCTTCATTGACGACCTCGTCGTTCCTGTCGAGAGTTACCCTGAATTCATCCCGGCCTTGAATAAACTCCTCAAAGAGTACGACCTTATCTACACCATCGCGGGACACATCGGGAACGGCAATTTCCACATCATTCCCCTCATGAACCTCAGCGACGAAAAGGCGCGCAAAACCATTCTTGAACTCACTCCCCGCGTCTACGATTTAGTATCAAAATTCCACGGCTCAACGACTGGCGAGCACAACGACGGCCTCATCCGCACGCCCTTCCTTAATAAAATATTCAGCCCGAAGATGCTCGAGCTTTTTAAGGAGGTCAAAAACATCTTTGACCCCTACTGTGTCTTCAACCCCGGCAAAAAAGTCGGTGCGACAGAAGCGGATATCGAAAAATTCATGATCAAGTCGCAGTGATTACCTACGCGTCCGGACAAACAGCATAACCACCACCAAAAACGCAAAGACCGAAAGCGCCATAAGGGGGTAGGTGACATAGCCGAATTCGAAAAAGATGCGCTGGGCGCAGGAGACACCGGTTGCCGGGCATGGAAGGCCGCTCCCGGGAAGCATCTGGAGAGCGTGGTGGTAGAGCGCGATCGCGCCGCCGGTACCAGACAGGACAATGGCGTAATCAATGAGCTGCCTCACTTGGAAGTCCCGCTTCCAAGTCATAAGCCCGAACAAAACCACCTGCGGGTACATGAAAATCCGCTGCCACCAGCAGAGGGGGCACGGCTCAAAGCCGAGTGACTCGTAGTAGAGCGTCATCCCCGAGGCGATAAGTGAGACAAAAAACGCCGCCCACATGCCGACATTCCCCACCGATTCGGCAATATCGTGAAATGCAGCCACCTTCTTCCGCAACAGGAAAACCACCAACAGCCCGACGGTAAGGAGCTGTACCGCTACTGTTCCGAGTGCGAGGAGATAATTGAGGTCGGAAACATCCATAAAAGTATCAAATTACAAGTATCAGGTATCAAACAAGTATCAAGTTAAAAAGTATCAAACGGATTCACTTAATTCCTTGATACTTAATCACCTGTTTGATACTTGCTACCTGATACTTGGTACTTAACCTACTGCGGCATCTCACACCCCGCCTTATCCGCAAGCACCTGCGGCTGCTGTTCGCCGGTCGTCGTCGAGCCGTCGGCAAACACCCACGTCGGGTACTGCTGGATGCCCTTATCAATGCACTCTTGCGTCTGCGTCTTCCCATCCGGCAGCGAGCACTCGACATAGGGCAAGAGTTCCGCCGAGTTGCCAAAGTACCGCTTCTGCTCCTGGCAATGCGGGCACCAGAACGCGCCATAGAAGACCGCGCCCTTGTCTTTCAAGCATTGCGCAAGCCCGTCGTATTTCCCCGGGAGCGTCTTCGCATACATGCTCCAGCCGATGCCGCCGACAATGAGGAGACCCAGCACGATCCAGAAAACCATTACCCCGCGTCCTTTCATGCGCAAAAGAGTAGCATACTGTGGTAGAGTTATCCACTATGTCGCGCGGCTTTACAAAGTGGCTCGAATACTACATCGGGGACATCGTCTACGGCGCAAATGACGGCATCATCACGACCTTCGCCGTCGTCGCGGCAGCGGCCGGCGCGGGCGTCTCGTCCACCATCATCCTCATCCTCGGCATCGCAAACCTCGTCGCCGACGGCTTTTCGATGGGCGCCTCGAAATACCTCTCGCTCGTCTCCGAGCAATCGGTGGAGCGTGCCGGGACGAGCGGCAGGAGCGCGTTTAACGACGGGCTCGCCACCTTTATCGCCTTCGTCATCGTCGGTGCAATCCCGCTTGTCCCCTTCCTCATCCCCGACGCGGCCGAAGACGCCTTTTTCATCGCCACCGTCGCGACCGCAACCACCTTCTTCGTTGTCGGCGCGGCGCGCTCTCTCGTCATCAACAAAAACCCGATCCTCGCCGGATTGGAAATGCTCATCGTCGGCGGCGCAGCGTCGGCTATCGCCTACGGCCTCGGCTCGTGGGTTGAGACATTGATCCGCTAACTTTTCTAGTGTGGTGACTTCAACCCTTTTTCACAAGAGGCGCACTTGCACCCGCCCGGCCGGATGAATTCGTCGAAATACTCGTCGCCGTAATCGATCGTGAGCTCCTCACCAGCCGCGATGTCGCGCACGGCATGGATCTCGATCTGGTCATCCTCGCTGATTTCTGCTTCCGTATTCGGGTAGCAATCGTGGTTGATGTAGCGCGCCGTGTTTTCGGGGACCTCGCCATCGATCGTCCACTCGCTGTCAATTTCAAATAGGTATCTGCCGGGGTGCTCGTCCGCGATTTTCGTCGGGATCTTGTTGCCGATGTAATGCAAAATAAAGTCGCCCTTCTCGATGGGTACTTGTGCAAAGAGGCCGAGGCCGGTGCCGGGGCGTGAGTCCCTGACCTCGAAACGAGGATCTGCAGTCGTCGTGTTCATCCCGTTAGAAATCGGACGCGGACGGTGCCGTGCCAAATTTGATAAGCAATTATTAAAACGAGAGGATTTGCCTCGTCATGCGCATTTCTTAGGCGTCCGCTATTTCTAACGGGACACGTAGGAATCATACTGAATACCACACTATTCCCACAACCACAAATGCATGGCCAGATACGGGCTATAATAGGGCAATGGATCCCGCCTTCATGAGCGCCCTCCCCCTCCTCGCCTGGGCGGTTTTCGCTGCCGCCACCGCCCTCACCCTCTCGCTCGGCGCCCTCCTTACCTACCACTGGTTCCGCTACGCGATGTATCCGGCCGTCTCCCTCCTATCCCTCATCATCTACGCCAGCGTCGCCTTCGTCCTCCTCTCCGGCCTCCTCGCCGCCACCATTGCCATTGCAGCGCTATGAATGAGATACGGCTTTTACCGGAAGAGCGGATCGTCCTCAAGCTCCGCAAGCACTGGGTAATCCTTCTGCGCGACACGATCGGCACGGTGCTCCTCGCCTTCTTCCCCCTCATCCTCCTCGCCATCGTGCAAATAGTGGCGCCGCAGTTCACCGACTTCCCCGGCTACCTCGCATTCATGTCCTTCGCGACGACGCTCTGGCTCCTCCTCATCTTCCTCGCCCTCGCTGTCATCTGGACCGATTTTTACCTCGACCTCTGGATCGTGACCGACAAACGCATCATCTCGGTCGACCAAGTCTCGCTCTTCAACCGCAAAGTCACGACCCTCTCGCACGAGCGCATCCAGGAAATCATCGTGAAAGAAGAAAATTTCATGCAAGCCTTCTTCAAATACGGAACCTTAGACATCGAAACGGCAAGCCCCACGGATGGTGATGCGACGATGGAAGGAATACCGCATCCTGAAAACGTCAGGAAAACCATTTTGGAGCAAACCGTAAAAAAGGTATAGTGTCGCGTATGTCAGGCAAACTCTCCACCGATCCCTACAAAGGCGTCCGCGATTTCTACCCGGCCGACCAATTCATCCAATCCTACCTCTTCGAGCACATGGCGCGCACGTGCGAGCTTTTCGGGTACGAGGAGTACAATGCCTCCGTCTTGGAGCCGACCGACCTCTACCGCTCGAAAACATCCGAAGAGATCGTGAACGAACAGACTTACACCTTCCACGACCGCGGCGATCGCGAGGTAACCCTCCGCCCGGAGATGACCCCGACCCTCGCCCGCATGGTCGCCGCGAAGCACCGCGAGATTGCCTTTCCCGCCCGCCTCTACTCCGTCGCCAATTTCTTCCGCTACGAACAAGTCCGCAAAGGCCGCCAAAGAGAATTCTGGCAACTGAATGCCGACATCCTTGGCGCTCCCGGCATCGAAGCCGACGCTGAAGTCCTCGCGCTCGCGCATGGCATCATGAGGAGTTTCGGTGCCGATGAGCGTAATTTCGAAATCCGCGTTTCCGACCGCCGGTTCCTCGACGCGGCGTATGACGAAGTCGGAATCGAAGGCGAGAAACGCGCCGAAACCACGCGCCTCCTCGACAAGCGCGCGAAACTCAAAGACTTCGACGCCCAGCTTGAAAAACTCATCGGCGACAATGCCTCACAGCTTTCCGATTACCTTGCACGCACGACCTCCACCGCCTACCTCGAAAAGCTCCGCGGCATGCTCGTTAACCTCGGGATCGGCAACATGATCGTGGACACCTCGATCACGCGCGGTTTCGACTACTACACCGGCATGGTCTTTGAAGTCTTCGACGCCTCGGGCGAAAATGAGCGCAGCCTCTTCGGCGGCGGCCGGTACGACAACCTCACCTCGATTTTCGGCGGCGACGCGATCCCTGCGGTCGGCTTTGCCGTGGGCGACGTCGCGATGCGCGATTTCCTCGAGACCCACAACCTCCTCCCTGCCTACACGCCGACGACCGAGCTCATGCTCTGCGTCGTCGACGAGAGCGCGATGCAGCACGCGGTGAAGCTCGCGCAGGATTTGCGCAAAGACGACGTCGCGGTTGCCGTGAATTTCTCCGGCAAGAAAGTCGGCGACCAGATCCGCCAAGCCGACAAGATGAAAATCCCGTACATCATCGCCGTCGGCGAAAAAGAACGTAATAGCGGGCAATACACCATCAAAAACCTCGCCACGGGCCACGAAATGACCTGCGCGGCGGACAGGATCGCGGAGCATTTGTTCTCCTCGATGGGATAGGCTAGTATTTCGCCAGGGGGAACTAATTGAGTCAACACTGACTGGAGAACTCTCATGCGAGACACGAATGAGGAACTTCATGTGCAACATTTGGCTATTCGGGTGTCACTTGCTGGCCCCGATACGCGCCGCGCTGCAGCAAAGTATTGCAACACCTCGCAAACGACGATCGACCGGTGGGCAGCACGAGGTTTTGACTCGTATCCTGACGAGACTCGTGGTTCCGTTGTCGCTGGCGCACGACAAGGGTTGAATCGCGCGCTCGATGGCAACAATAGGATCTGACACGTCGAGCTTCCAGAAGCCTGAAGAAGCTGTCCGTCAACACTGGGCTGGCCCCGATGCCAGCCCTTTTCTTTTTCCCTTCATTAAGTCTCCATGTGACGCGCGTTATTTTTCAAAAAGGCGCACACGATGCGCAGGTATAGGGAGAGTGACATGCCACACAGGTACATACCGCTAAAGCTGCCGACCTTCCGGCACCTTTCCGCCGACGAATGCCGCAACATCGCGATCGAGGGAGCCGTGCCCGAGAATTGCGACTGCGACCCGACACTCCTCAAGTTCGTCCGCGTGGACGGCTCTGTCTACGGCAAGGAACACATTGTCGACGGGATAAAGAGGTTCAAAGTCCTTGATCCGCGGCATAGCCTCAACATGCCCTGATACCTGCCCGTCACTCTCTCTCCGGCTGGCCTCGATGCCAGCCCTTTTCTTTTGGTACCCCAGCACCAAAAATCTCACGGCATTCTTGTTCCTTGTCATCACGCACCGTGATACAATTTCGTGTCTCGCACTTCCCAATTTCGATGATTTTGGTGCGGGGCAAGTACTCTTCATGCGCATTGTTACATTCGATATTGAGACATACGGCGAGTTCGGCTCGGGCGCGAAAGCCTTCGACAACATGGAGCTCACCATCTGTTGCATCCATGATTCTGCAACCGATTCCTATTCCTCATACCTGAAAGAAGACCTACCGAAACTGTGGAAGATCCTTGAGAATACCGACGCGCTTGTCGGCTTCAACAGCGATCACTTCGACATTCCGATTTTGAACAAATACTATCCGGGCGACCTCACCAAAATCCGCTCGATCGACCTCTTGAAAGAAATTTCCGACGTTCTCGGCCGCCGCGTACGACTCGACGCCGTCGCGGAAGGCACGCTCGGCAAGAAAAAGAGCGGCCACGGCCTGCAAGCGATGCAATGGTGGAAAGAAGGCAACATCGAGGCGCTACGCAAATACTGCTTGAAAGACGTCGAGGTGACGAAAGGCATCTTCGACCATGCGCTCAAAAACGGCTCCCTCATCTTCAAAGAACTCGGTATCAAGAAAGAAGTGAAGCTCGACACCTCCAAATGGCTCGCTGCGCCCTCCGAAGCGCCAAGCCTCACCAAAACCCTCGGGTTTTAGGCACCTCGCCGCATTGACACGAATGTAAGGAGTCGCATAGTGGTGTGGGGCATGAGGGAAAGTGTCGTAGGAGTTGCAGCATGGAGATCTTAGCAACAGGAATTGGAATCGCTGCCGCAATAGTTTGTATCGCAGTCCATCCGCCGAGCTTTATCCGCAAGCTCCTCATTGACAATTCATCCGATGAGGGGCATAGTTCAGTCGTCAGCTTCACCACGAGGAGATGAAGAGCATGCAGAAAGAGACGACCTGCGAAGCCGACGTGCAAGAAATGCAGGACCAGTTGACCGACATGCCATGGCCGCCAGAGAACTTCACGCACGGCGACATGGAACCGTCACCTGAAGCCGCTGCGCTCGCCGCAGCGTTCGCGACCGACATCGATCGGATGGCGCCTCGCGTGGCTAAATGCATCGAACCGATGTTCTACAAAGATCACTAATCGGGCGAGCTGATTGTACGCAGGCGGGCACCACACTGGTGACCCGCCTTTCCTTTTTGTATTTTCATTTCCTAATTTTCGTCCCTCCCCGCATGCGACTTTCAGATGGTATACTCTTCCAATTAACCTATTGGCTAAACCCACAACCCCATACCCTATTCATATGGAAACCCTCCAGAAGCTCGCAGTCCCGATATCGATCGTCATAGCCGGCGCGATGATCGCCGTCTCCCTTTACTTCGTCAATACAAAGCCCGCCGTGGCTAACGGCCAGCAGGGCACCGTAGCCGAGGAAATCCGCGAAGTGCAGGACGACGACCATGTGAAGGGCAACCCGAATGCAGACATTGTGATCGTGGAATACTCGGATACCGAATGCCCGTTCTGCAAGCAATTCCACGAGACGATGAACCGCATCATTTCTGAATACGGCGGCGACGGCGAGGTCGCCTGGGTCTACCGCCACTTCCCGATCCCGCAGCTCCACCCGAAAGCACCGAAGCAGGCGGAGGCCCTGGAATGCGCGGCGGAACAAGGCGGTAACGACATGTTCTGGAAATACACCGACAAGCTCTACGCGACGACCAAGTCCAACAACTCCCTCGACAGCGGCATCCACAACAGCCCTGCGGAAGCCCCACTCGGCCCGGATGGGAAGCCGTACTACACGCAAGCGACCCCACGTAGCGCGACCGACGCCGGCCAGATGAGTGACATCGCGAAAGAGCTCGGCCTCGATGTCCAGAAGTTTGAAGATTGCATCATAAGCGGCCGCCACAAGGCGCGTATTGATGCGGATGTCGCCGAAGTCGTCGCAGCGGGCGGCCAAGGCACCCCGCACTCGATCATCCTTGTAAATGGCGACCAAGTCCCCCTCGAAGGCGCGCAGCCCTACGAAACCGTCAAAGGTTTGATTGATTCGTTGCTCTAGACGTGCTTTAATCTTGCCGGGTCGGATTTCGTACCCTAACGCTAGGAGGACAAAGTGTCTCAGACACGAGCCTTTCTCATGGGAATAGCAGTCGCCGTTGCATTCACGCTCGGTGCCGGTGCATGCTTGGCTTATATCCTAAGCCCTGAAAAGGAGCGCCAAGAAGAGCATATAAAGGTCGTTCGCCAAGTAGCGCTAGAAAATGGCGTCATACAGATTGTCGACGACTTGAAGGCGGGTAAGCGCTGTTATGTCCTACATGAGGAGGCGACCAGGAGACTGGTTGGAATTGCGTGCTAGCTAGAGGTCAAAAGATCAGGGGCGCCGTGTGTGCCCCTTTATTCTGCAAGCCCCATCCGGTAAATATCAAACGAATTCTCCCCCTCGAACATGTCGCTCGGGTTCGGCAAGAACTTCTTCCGCCGCGCCAAATCCTCGGTTGCGTCATTCACGAGCTGCCGGAAAAGATTGAATTCCTCCTTGCACTTCCCATACTCGATCACATACTTTTTCATCTGCGGTTTCCCGTCGCGGTTTTTCGTCTTCTTGCACTCGTACAAAATAAACCGCTTTACCGGTTTTTTGTACGTGTGCGTCACGGTGTAGTAATTGAAGAGCGCCTGGATGATAAACAGCGTCTTTTTTTCCGCATGCTTCGAGAACGAATCCACAAACTTATGGTCCACTATGTCCAGTGCTCCGCGGTGCCCGCGTGATTTCACCACAAGGTCAGACACTGCCTTGATGGGAAGCGCAAGTCCGGGCACCTTTGCTGTCGCCTTGATCTCTATATCCACCACATCATGCTTCGGCGGCTTATCAAGGTAAAACCCGACCGCCTGCACGTAATCCTTCTCCATCGCAAGGCGTTTCTCCTTCTGCGCCCGCTTCGACTTCGCAACACCGAAATTGATCTCGAAATCCGGCACCTTCCGTAAATATTCGAGTCCCAATTCGATCGCGCCTTCCTTCGGTATGCCGCCGTAAAAATGCTGGAGCGCAACATGCCCCGCGCGCCCGATGATGCCGGCGGGAGACGACGGCATGTCATACACGCGCTCGACATACCGCTTGTACCAGGCGAGGGGGTTCCGCAGGTACGACATAAGGGACGAATGCGACCAGTGCGAAATGGGGATTGTCGCTTCCGGATCCACATCCTCATACGGCCAGAGCCGCTCCTCGATCGCGCGCTCATCGCCCTCATAGGGCCCATACGCCTCCAAGGGCGGCGTCTCGTCCACTTCCTGCAAATTCACCCAGAGTACCATCGCTGAACTATACCAAAACGCAAGATCTAGCTTGACGCATATAATATTCGTGATATATTGCACGCGGTACACGTCACTCTGGCTATGAGGGGTACAACATGTCTGCGCGATTGAAGCTACTTGGAGAGATGTGGTCCGAGATGTGCTGGCAGTTTCGGTGGCCCGTCGCCATCGTATCCGGCTTTGCAACGGGCGTAGGGATCGCCAAGGCTGAGCCGCAGTTGCTCATCGTGGCGCCACTCTTTGCGCTCTACGCGTACTGGATCATCCGCGGCCGCTAACATCGCGAACGTCCGTGTCATCAGACTTCGGGGAAGGTTCGACCTTCCCCGTTTTTATATTGGATATTGAAATTTGTTTGCTATTGCCTGCCCCGTAGGAAGCTTTGCTTTCCTTCGGGGTCTCTTGGTTATTGGTTATTACTTCAACGCCTCTGGATGCTGATTCGACCACGCTGCAAGGACAACCGCACACGCGACCGACGCATTCAAAGACTCCGCCCGTGCACTCATCGGGATGCGTAGCAAGATATCGCAATGCTCGCGTGTCTTCGCGCGGAGCCCCTCGCCTTCCGATCCCACGACAAACACCGCCGGCGCGTCGAACTTCTCCTTGTGCACTTCGTTCGCGCCCTCGCCCGCAAGCCCGTACACCCAGTACTTCCGCTTCTTCAAATCCTCGATCGTCTGGTTTTCGTTGTTGATCGCAACGATGGGGATCGAAAACACCGTCCCCGCCGAAGCTTTCGCAACGGCGCCCGTAATCTGTGCCTGGTTGTGCGTCGGGATAAGCACGGCCTTCGCGCCGAACGCCGCCGCCGAGCGGATGATGGCGCCCACATTGTGCGGATCGGTAACCTCATTCAAAAGCACGAGCGAAGTACCTGCGTCAGGCGTAAACGAGCGGATAAACCTCTCATACTCCTGCATAAGGCCATCCATCGCCACCTTCGCGATAACGCCCTGGTGCACGATGTCCCCCAGCTCCTTCCGGAAATCATGCTCCGCGAGCGGCTCCATGCGGATGTGGTTCGCGCGGCAGATCGGCGCAAATTCCTTCTCCGCGCCAAAGGAAACAAACACCCCCTGGACACGCTCGGGATGGTTCTCAATCACGCCCCTCACCGCATTTTTGCCGTAGATATAGGCCGTCTGCATGGGGGCAGCATACCATCTTGCATAATAAATGCAATGTGGTATAATCCTCCCGGCGTCAACAACTGGGAGATCGCGCATGAAAACGCGATTCATTCTGATCGAGGAAGTGGTTAATTTTAGCCGTAGGTTCGTCAGCTACGCCGAAAGGCACGTCGCGCTCAAGCTGAGTGCGGATGCGATCAATAGCGTCTACGATTACGCGCGGCTGGCAGAGCAACATTGCCGCCGTGGCGACGTGGACGCCGCAATCGTATCCTTCGCTCATGCGAAGAGTGAGGCGGCAGCGTACGGCTTCCGGCCCTGACCCTTCCCCGTCCCTTCCCAG
>Ga0207952_1000992_pt1 | contig 14891 bp, 13 predicted proteins | sample SubbioR12Aug_8Ca_FD_184831 | JGI IMG/M metagenome (GOLD analysis project Ga0207952, IMG submission 184831) | Serpentinite rock and fluid subsurface biosphere microbial communities from McLaughlin Reserve, California, USA - CR12Aug_8Ca (SPAdes) | ecosystem: Environmental > Terrestrial > Deep...
CAAGGACTCCGTTCCCTACTTTCACAATTCTGCCAACGTTTACAGTATTGCCAACATTCACCCCATTCCCTACTTTCACGATACTTCCTACTAGGACTCCGTTCCCAACAGTGACAAGTATCCCAACTTTTACCCACTTCCCTACACCTACCAGAACTCCGTTCCCTACTTTTACAGCGATTCCAACATTTACTGTATTGCCAACACCTACAAGGACTCCGTTCCCTACTTTTACAATTCTGCCAACCAGAACTCCGTTTCCTACAATTACCGTAACATCAACTCCAACACCATTACCTCTACCAGCAACTGTTGATCTTAAGATTAATGGTCGTGATGACAGAGTTGCCATAGCCGAAGGTTCATTTGCAAACCTAACCTGGACTTCTTCAAATGCTGACAGATGTTTTGCTTCTGGTGATTGGGTAGGCGCAAGAGCTATATTTGGCTCAGAAACAAAACAACCAAGACAAGGACAATATAGATACATTTTAACTTGCTATAACAACACATTTAGCGTCGCCGATGTTGTTTATCTTGATGTCTTACAAGTTCCACCGACACCAACTCAAACACCATCATTAACCCCAACCCCTACAGCAACACCCGTCAAAAATCTATCTGTAAACCTACAAGCTAATCCAAATTCGGGCACGGTTCCATTTAGCTCAATCTTAACTGCTACAGTTACCGGCTCAGCTACTGGCGCCATTCAATACAGATTAGACTGTACCGGAGATGGTATATATGAGAATGTAATTTCAGGAACTTTCGCGAACCCTTACTCATATTCTTGTACTTACCACCAACCTGGCGTTTATTATCCAAGAGTTGAGGTATTAAGAGAGGGACTAACCGCATCAGATTACACAACTATACAAGGTAATGCTATCTACCCAACCCCTACTTACTATCCTTATCCGACAGTAACGTATTACCCATATCCTACTTACTATCCACAACCAAGCTATTATCCATATCCAACATATTATCCTTACCCATACCCCACTTACTATCCTTATTATCAAACAACCGTCGATCTAAAGATCAACGGTAGCGATAGCACAGTGAATACAAATAACGGAAATGGAGTTATCTTGTCATGGAATTCAAACTATGCAAATTACTGTATAGCCACCGGAGACTGGTCAGGTACCAAATCAACTTCAGGCAGTGAGTTAGTTTACCCAAGCTACAATTCTTCTTATAGATTAGAATGTGTTGGCAACAACTCAAGCGCAGTTGATCAAGTATACGCTACTAACAACAATTATCCTTACTATACCTACACCCCTTACCCATACAGCAACTTTAACGTAAATCTAACAGCGAAGAATATCAGCACAAATGGCATAGAAAGTGATATCACTTATGCCAGAGTTGGAGAGACTGTAGAATTTGTAATTCGTGTTAATCAAAACAGTAATACTTCAGCTTCAAATGTAACTATACAAAATATCTTGCCTTCAGGCTTCAGATATCTTGCTGGCTCAACAACAAAGGACGGAAGATATTTCTTCAATAACGCCGACGAGATAACCAGAAATGGCATTTCAATCGGATCACTTGGATCAAACGAGACTTCAGTAATTACATTCAGAGCTATTGCCGAAAATGATGCTACTTTCAACTCAGGATCAAATCTTGTCATCAGCTCAGCTATCGCAAGAAGCAATTCAGCTGGCTCAAACCAAGACAACACATCTGTATATGTAACCAAGACAACTAATGTCGCCAACAATAACGGCATATCGATTGAGAAATTAGGTAAAAATATAACTCAAGGCCAAACCTCACCTCAATCTCAAATATCCGCAAAGCCTGGCGATACTCTTGAATTCTATATACGCGTCCGCTCATTATCTAATATAAGACTTGAAAATGTTACGATACGCGATATCATGCCTTCAGGTATAACATATCTTGCTGGTACTACTAGCGTAAACAACAACCTAGTTGGCGATAGTATCATCAACGGAGGTATCTCAATCGGAAGCCTAGAGCCAAACGCTGAGGTTATTATCCGCTTCAATGCTAGAGTTAACTCAAAAGAAAGCTTTGTTAGAGGCACTACACAGCTCACAAACACCGTCGTATCATCTTCAAACAACGCTTCTTCGAGCTCATCAAACCTAAATATTAGCGTCAATAATGGCAACGCCGTTGTTAACATAATAAAGAAAGCAAGCACTATATCAACTGGTAGCAACATGACAATATTACTATCTCTAGTATTTGCTGGTTTAATAAGCGCACTTTATGTCGCAAGACAAAGAATGCAGTCTTCACTAGTACGCGAGATGAACTTTGTCCGCTAAGCTTAAATTTAACTAAAAAATCAAAAACGCCCAGTCTGGGCGTTTTTGATTTGACTCGTATGATAAATTATGCTATTTTTAGTCAACCTTAAAAATTAAATATAGGAGACAACAATGAGCAAAAGAAATAATACACTTCTTGAATACATAAGACCAGACGGCTTGAGAATAATTACCAAGAGGATGCCCTACACCAAAACTCTAAAATTCGGTGTAATAACCCGCGTAGGCTCTGCCTATGATGATGCTGATAAACACGGTCAATTCCACTTCTTTGAGCATATGGCATTTAAAGGTACTTCAACAAAATCACAACAAGAAATTAACAGATTGCGTGAGAGATATCTTTTATCGCACAATGCTACTACGGGACAATTAGAGACTCAATATTTTGCAAGCGTTCCAGCAAATCGTCTTAAAGAAGTTTGCGATCTAATTCTTGATATTTATCAAAATTCGGTATTCCCTGAAGATGAGATACAAAGAGAAAAAGAGGTAGTCTTAAATGAGATTGCTAGAAATAAAGACAATGACCATAGACAAGCATATTTCGGCTTATGTCAATTATTATGGAAATCTAATGCCCTGAGAAAGCCTGGGACTGGATCTAAGGAAGGTCTAGATAATATTAGTAGAGATTTACTTATTTCAACCAGAGATAAATGGCATGTACCAAACAACACAATAGTTATTGTGGCTGGCAAACTAGTTCATGAAGACGTAATAAATCTAGTTAATCAGTATATTCCACTTAAGTATTCAGCTCTACCATACCACAGGCACTGGGAAGATGAGATTAACGATGATCCTTTAATAAAGATCAACTATGTCAAAAAACCTGATAGAAATAAAGCCATAATATATAGTGGCTTAAAGATACCAGTATCTATATATTCAGACTTACGCCAACTAGGAGTATTTCATATCATGGTTAAGATGCTAGCTCAAGGCACCACAAGCATATTATGGAATGAGATTAGGGAGAAAAGAGGTTTTGCTTACACTGTTAACGGTGGCGGTTTTGGACATGAAAGACTTGGAAAAGGCCTTGTTTTTCAGATAGAAAGTCTACCAAATAGAGTCTCGGATATATGTAGCATGGTTCCTGAGATAATAGTTGATTATAAATTAGACCCTGATAAATTCACTAACAGCAAAGAGGCTCTACTTGATAGATTTAGGATCAGCATGCAAGATCCAGAAAGCTGGTATGACGAGATAGAAGAGACTCTTTTGTGGCATCCTAACTCTACAAACAAGCTAAATAGCTATCTTAGTAAAATAATGAAAAGCTACTCCGCTGTTACTTTTGACGAAGTAGTTGAAATGCGAGAAAGATTAATAAGGCCCGAAAAAATTGCAACATTCGTCATAACTCCCTAAAACATCAAAATGCCCCTTATAAGGGCATTTTTTATTTGTCCACCCCGTAGGATTCGAACCTACGACCTTCTCCTTAAGAGGGAGCAGCTCTACCAACTGAGCTAGGGGTGGATATCTATGCCCTCTCTCACTAACCGCTTCACATTTGGCCTAAAATCTTGGCCTGCGGCTTCATAAAAAAATCTGCGACAGAGAACAGCTATGCCTTAGATTTTTTATTTTACCTCGTCTCAAGCTTTTATAGCCAAATGAGAATGGGTTAGTGAGAGAGGGTACCTATTACAAACATATTAGCATAGTTTAGCTAGTGTTTCAACAAATTTTAAAATGTCTTCTGTCGTAGTCATTCTACCAAAAGATAAGCGTAGAAATCCGCGTTCATATTCTGGTGTAGTTTTTAAGGCCTGTACAACATGCGAGACTGGCTCCCTGCCTACAGAGCATGCCGATCCTGAGGATATATCAAAGCCCACCTGGCTCATTTTAATAACCAGACTCTCACCATCCTCATTGGGCAAAGAAAAAGCCAAGATGTGAGGTGATTGGGATCTGAAGTCTATAATCTTGATATCTTTAAAATTTGCGCTTAAAAGCTCAATGGCCTTCTTTCTTATAATAACCAATCTCTCATATTCAGAAGCTCTATCTTCTTGAGCTTTTTCTAAGGCCAGAGCGAAAGCACTGATGCCTGCGACATTCTCGGTACCAGCGCGATAGCCAAACTCCTGCTCACCACCATAGATCAAAGGCTCAAGCTTAATCCCCCCCCTCTTAACCAAACAACCGGCGCCTTTTGGACCACCAACCTTTGAGCTATTTAGGGCCATGAGATCTAAATTTAAATCTCCAGAATTGATATTAAATAATCCGCTAGCCTGGCAAGCGTCTGTATGAAAAATAGGGTGATTTGTGGATTTGTTGTCAGCGCGCCATTGTCTCAACTCTGCACCAATTTTTCTGATATTTTGGACTACCCCGATTTCATTATTTACATAAATAATAGATATTAGAATAGTATCTTGCCGAATAAGGCTTTTAAGATTCTCAATGTCTATAAGGCCATTACTAGAGACTGGCAATTCCGTAACCTCAAAACCTTCTTGCTCCAAAACTGGCTTTAGATTTCTTATGGACGCGTGTTCTATAGACGACATGATAATATGCCTTCCAAAGACTCTATTTGCCCTTGCAGTACCCAAAATAGCCAAATTATTGGCTTCGGTACCAGATCCTGTAAATATGATGTCTCTAGCCTGACAACCTGCTATCTTGGCTATTTTTTGACGAGAATCCTCCAGGATCTTCTTGGCATTATAGCCACTATCATGTATAGATGACGGATTGGCAAAATATCGGCTGTTTTTGACATATAAATCCAAGACTTCCTGATCCATAGGCGTCGATGAAGCATAGTCCAAATATACCCTTTTTGATTCGTCATTATTTGACATAATTTACATAATAATATATCATGTATCAAGCAACATTACAAATTAAGGGAGGATTTTATGAGAATATTTGGAGCTATCCTTATATTGGCTGGAATAATCTTATTAGTATTAACTAAAAGATGCGTTTGCAGAGATCTAAAAAAAGATCTTACCACTGATCGATTCTGGGTTAGTCCCGCAAAAACCATTACTATGCCCGCAATAATGATTATAGGATACGAACTATCGGCTATAATATTCGGTCTTGTATTTTTATTAACAGACCCTAAATAAAGGAGAATTTATATGAGTAGCAACTACTATTCAACTGTAATCCGCATATTATTTTCTATCGATTTTTCAGAGGAAGACATACAGGAGCTATTCAGAGAGTCTGAGAGAAGATATAAGATAAAGTATCCTGACACGTTTAATACTGAGCTAAAAATAAACATAGGAGTAAATCAACAATTCCTTGTAAATATTAATCCGCCAGTCCCAGAAAGATGGTACGAAATATTTTCATCACAAGCTGGAGTTGTAAATGCTTCCTATAAATACTTTTGCAAGCCTCACGACTAAAGCCCCTTTCGGGGCTTTATTTATTATTTGTGATAATTAAGATCGCAAAAGTATAAAGTGGATTTTGATATTTTGGGATGATTTCACGATTTCTTTCGAGTCTCGGAGCGAGGTGTATGTTGTATACATCGAGTGAGAAGCGCAGAAAAAATCGTGAAAGGGCCAAAAATATCAAATCCCCCTAGGTAGCAAGATAATCTTTTATTATTTAGTTAGCTCGGCTTCGATGACCTGTTTGAAAGCCTCAAATGGCTGGGCGCCGACGACACGTACTCCGTTTACAAATACTGTCGGAGTGCCATTAACTCCAAATCCTGAACCTGACTGAGTATCTTCATCTATGGCAGTACTTACAGCTGGATCCTTCATACATTGCGTAAATGCACCGACGTCATACTTAAGTTGTGAAGCAAAAGTTATCATGTCTTTGTCAGCATATGCCTTTGCGGATACCTGACGACCTTGAGCTTGTAATTTTCTTGCGTCTTCTTCAAATTTAGCCTGCTCGTAGAAAATCTTGTCATGCATTTCATAGAATCTACCTTGTTTTCCAGCACACTCAGCTGCAGTAGCAAAAAGTCTAGCATAAGGATGAAAATCAAGTGGGAAATGTCTAAATATCAACTTGGCTTTACCAGTATCTATGTATTCTTTCTTTATGCCCTGATAAGCGCCTTCGTAAAATCTGCGACAAAATGGGCACTCAAGATCACTGTACTCTACTATCGTAACCTTAGCATCAGCATTGCCGAGTACATGCTCACTATCACCTAACGTAATATCAACTACTGGCTCTGGAGTTGGTTCGATGTCGGCAATATTGGCAGTTCCTCCACCAAAACTATTTGTATAAAATATCGTTCCCGATATCAAAACTGCGCCAAGCAAGACAGCTATGGGCATTAAGAATGGCTGATAGACTGGAGTTGAGCGAGGCCTTTCATCGGCAAAAAAATCTTTTGCATCGTCAAGAAAAAAATCCTCTTGTTCGTTTGGAGTATTATTTTTGTTCATATTGTAGGCATGTTGTGAAATAGATTATCGCCCTAAATTTCCTATTTTTGGCTACGAGCCTTCTGAAATTTTCTCGACGTAGCCCAACTATGCCTCAAAAATTTCATTGCCTCTCGCTCAAAAATAGGAATTTTATGTCAGATACTTATTTCACACCATGCCTATTACTTTTAGCATGCTATCAGATATAATTGCAAATAGTTATAAACAAAAACACCGCAACTATGCGGTGGTTTTGTTTAGTACATCTATTCTATCTCCTTAATCTTCGCTCTATCATTAAGTAGTGCCAAAATTTTCTTGTTATATAGATTACTTGCAACGTCTTCTTTGAGTATATCTACGTTGATTGAATTCAGTGCCTGAGCTGGCAATTCCTTGCTCTCATGAGCCATATAATGCTGAAGCTCAATTTGCATCTGATTGTCTATTTCAGCATCAGTTACCTTGATGCCCTCACGATGACCGATCTCCTGCAACACAAGTCCCATAGACACAAGTTCGACTGCTTTCGGCCTCCATTCTGTTCTCATATCATCTTGAGTCTTTTTAATATGAGCTAAGTATAGACTCAATTCCATACCACGACTATGAAGATCTCTGTCAAAAGATTGCATCATCTCATCAAGCTTCTGAGCAATTAGATATTCTGGTGCTTCAATCTTACTTTTTGATATTATATTCTTGAGGATTGATTCATTTACCTTATCTAACTCCTTGCGTTCTTTCTCTAGTTTTAGGCCATTCTTTATATTTTCTTCCAAATCTGCAAGTGAGCCGAAATTTCCGATGGATTTTGCCAATTGATCATCGATCTGTGGCATAGTTAACTCCTCGACTAAATGAACAGTTACTGAACAATCCAAGCTCTTGCCGGCGATTGACTTCTCGGGAAAATCATCCTTAACATTAATATTAAAGTCCTTGTTATCGCCTGCTCCAAGACCTATTAACTGATCTTCAAATTCTGGAATAAACTGCCCTGAACCTATGACAACTGGATAGTCTTGGCCATTACCACCAGCGACTTCAGTGCCGTCATTTTTAATAATAAAATCAATAGTCACCCTATCACCTTCGCCAGCCTTACGTTCAACAGAGTGTCCTTCGGTACGCAACTTTGCTATATCAATAAGGACCTTCTTAACGTCTTCATCTGAGACCACAATCTTTTTGCGCTCAACTTCTATATTAGAATAATCTCCAAGCTCAATCTCTGGAAAAATTATGAGATCTAGCTCATAGACTAATTTTTCTGATGTATTCTCTTTTAGAGAGAAGTTCTCCTGTTTAATTAAACGAATCTTTTCTTTACTCGCTATATTACTCAATGTTTCGCCAACTGCAATCTGAAGCGCTTCGTCCTGTATTGCCTTTAAGCCAACAGCATTTTTAACAACATCAGCTGGAGCCTTACCCTTTCTAAAACCCTTTAAGTGAAGTCCTTCGGCTATTTTAGCTTCGGCCTTGGCAATAAAGGATTTTAGATCATTACTATCGAGCTCGACATGCAAGAAAAGCGTGCTTGGTGTTTTTTTATCTATTTTATAATCCATAATTTATTTAGCGTACGCACACGCTTTAGTTATTATTCTGATTCAACTTTTTCTGATTCTTCTGCCTCAGGTGAGACTGTCTCGGTAGCCAATATTTCAGGGTCAACCTCGGCTTCTTCTGCTGTCATGGCCTGCTTTGGAGCACGGACGTCGATCTTCCAACCTGTTAGTTTGGCTGCAAGTCTAACATTCTGACCACTCTTACCAATCGCAAGAGAAAACTGATCGTCAGCAACCTCAACAACAGCATGACGGAATTTTTCATTGATTATCTTAACGTCTAGTACCTTGGCTGGAGATAAGGCATTTGCAATATACTTAGAGATATCTTCATTCCACTCAATAATGTCTATCTTTTCACCGCCAAGTTCGTTTATGACAGTCTGTACGCGGACACCCTTTTGACCAACAAGAGATCCGATCGGATCTACTCCTGGCTCGTCAGAAAATACCGCGATCTTTGAACGAGAGCCTGGCTCTCTCGCAATACCCTTAATATGTACTGAGCCCAAATCGATCTCAGGGACTTCAAATTCAAAAAGCTTAACTATGAATTTAGGATGTGATCGACTAAGGATTATGGATTGGCCTCTTACGCCTTCATCGACGCGAACTAGATAAAATCTGTAACGCTGTCCTATTCTATATCTTTCAGTTGATACTTGTTCGATTGGAAGCAATATTCCTGAAGTTCTGCCAAGATCAACAAACACCATTCTACCTTCAACACGCTGGACGACGCCTGAGATAACCTGACCTTCCTTACTCTTAAATTCAGACATAATAGCATCACGCTCAACCTCGCGAATCCTTTGAAGAATTACTTGTTTAGCGGTCATGGCTGCGATACGACCAAATTCCATCTTCGATTCAAGCGGAAAGATAATTTCCTCGCCCACTATAGCATCGGGCTTTATGGCGCGAGCATCTGAAAGAGTGATGTGCTTCTCCGGGTTGAATTTAACACATTTCTCAGCCTCCTCTTCACCTTCTTGCTTAGCTTCTGAAGCTGGCTCATCACGAAAACCCCTGCGCTTTGGCGGCAAAGATTCTTCGAGCATAATATTGGCTGTAATCTCACCTATAACACACTCATTATCATCAACTCCCTCAACTACTATCTTAGCTTGCGTCATTTCAAAGTCCAAAGTCTCAGGATCCATTTTAGCCCTAATAATCTGGCCTCTTTCGCCATATTCTTTCTTGTAAGCGGCGGCGATAGCTGCCTCAATGGTCTCAACTACCTTATCTTGTGGAATACCCTTTTCCTCAGCAATTTGTTGCATTGCTGACACGAATTGTTTTGTATCTAACATATGTGTATCTATTAATATTTCTGTTATTAGACAGATTTTATTAATAGTATTTAATTTTAATAAAGAAGAATCCGCGTCACCGCGGATATCTATCTAATATAATAAGTATAGCAAAACCAAGGCATACAGTCAAGTGTATAACTTGATATGAAATTATGGTTAAAAATAGTAGAGTTAGTTAGATATGTCAGATTTAACACTAAAATCAACTAATGAGCTCGACGAGAAGTTATCTTCTATTGAGTATATCAAAAACGAGGAAGAATATAAGGGCAAAGCACAACAGCTAAATATACCTTATATAAACCTCAAACAATTCCCCATAGACAAGAACAGCGTAGCCATAATAGACAAGTCTAGCGCTATAAAAGGCCAGATTGTTGCTATAGCAAAAACTGGCCAGCTCCTAACAGTCTGCACTTCAAATCCAGACAATATCGAGACTAAACAAATAATAAAAGAGCTTGAAGACAGAGGCTTTAATATTAAACTATTACTTTGCAGTCCTTATAGTTTAAATTTTGCGTATAAAATTTATGATGATCTACCTAAGGCAGTCAAAGATCTTGAGGGTATTTTAACTTTATCTGATGACCTCCTAAACAGTACCGCTGACGAAAATGAGAAAACCGGTGCATCAACAACAATCCTAATAGACACAATAGTATCCAAAGCTCTAGTTAAAAAAGCCTCAGATATTCACATTGAGCCAGAAGAAAAACAAACTAACATCAGATATCGCTTAGATGGAGTCTTACAACCGATACTCACCTTAAATCAAACTCAATACAACAACCTTCTATCTAGGATTAAGGTTATCTCGGGTTTAAAACTAAACATACACGCTGTACCACAAGACGGCAGGTTTACTATCAGAACTCGTGTTAAGGATATTGAAACCCGCGTCTCAATCCTACCTGGTGCTTATGGTGAGTATATAGTTATTCGTATTTTGGATCCCGGATCTATTCAGCGCAAACTTGCCGAACTCGGAATGCATGAGTGGGTATTAAATAAAATGAATAGCTTACTCCAAAAAACAACTGGAGCTATCTTAACCACTGGCCCAACTGGCTCTGGCAAGACAACGACTCTCTATGCATGTATTAATGAGTTAAATGAGCCAGGGTCAAAAATAATAACCATAGAAGATCCTATTGAATACCACATCAATGGCATAGCTCAGACTCAAATAGACGATCGTGCCGGTTACACCTTTGCTTCTGGCTTAAGGTCAATTCTCAGACAAGATCCAGATATCGTTTTAGTAGGTGAAATTAGAGATCAAGAGACGGCCGAAATTGCAATGCAAGCCGCACTAACAGGCCATCTCGTATTTTCAACCCTTCATACAAACGACGCCGCCGGTGCCATACCCAGACTAATAGACTTAGGCGCAAATCCCGTAAGTATAGCGCCAGCCATTAAAGGCGTTATGGCTCAAAGACTTGTTCGTCGATTGTGCCCAGATTGCTCTTCTGTTGAAGTTATCCACCCGGAAGACCTTGATTTAATTGGTAAAAAATTGAATAGTTTGAATGAGGAAAGTAAGAAGCTTTTTAATATTAACGAGAGTACTCAGATCGCCTATCCAAACCCCAAGGGTTGCAAGGAATGCAACAACCTAGGCTATAAAGGACGCATTGGAGTCTATGAGCTGTTCGAAATAGATCCAGAGATAGAGAAACTAATCCTAGAAAAGCCATCCATCTTTGATGTTCTCGAGCTAGCCATAAAGAAGGGCATGATTCCCATGCTTCAAGATGGCTTTATTAGAGTATTAGAAAAAACAACCTCCGTGGAGGAAGTTGTTAGGGTAGTTGGAACTTAGATTTTACAAAACAAAGCCCCTTATATCTGTAGGCAAAAATCTCGCGGTTTCAAGAAAACTACGAGGAAGAATAGTACCGAGGCATAGCCCAGTCTAAACCAAACTATCCGTCTGCGCAACTATTCCATTAAGTTTGAAGCGTGCGTGCAAAACTTAACTGCCTACAGGTATAAGGGGCTTTTTAAATATCTATTGATTATATCAAAATACAACAATAATGTCAAATATTTGGTTTTGGCTTTATTTGGCGCTATATTTCAAGCAAATATTATAACAGACGTTAATTTTATATAAATAGTATAAATAAATCAAGTATGGCCAGCACAATGTCAAAACTAAATAAAAAGGATAACGAAGATAAGGTTGTAGATAACGCCCTAAGGCCTTCTGGATTTGATGAATATATAGGTCAATCCAATACCAAAGACAACCTTAAAATCCTTATTGAGGCAGCAAAAAAAAGAAAGGAAAGCCTTGATCACATATTAATACACGGACCATCTGGACTTGGAAAAACTACTCTATCATATATAGTAGCTCGAGAATTTGGCGCGAATATAAAGATAACATCAGGCACAGCCCTTCAGAAAGCTGGAGATATAGGCTCCATACTATCAGGTCTTTCTGATGGAGATTTTATTTTTATTGACGAAGTTCACCGTCTCAACAAGTCAATCGAAGAGACACTCTATCCAGCAATGGAAAATTACAATTTAGACATAGTAATCGGTAAAGGTGCTTCAGCCAAAACACTCCAAATTCAACTTCCCAAATTCACCTTAATAGCTGCAACTACAAGGATATCTCTATTATCCAACCCCTTCAGAAGTAGATTTGGAGCACAATTAAAATTAGATTTCTATAAAGAAGAGGAAATTGCAAACATACTAGAACGCTCTGCGAAGTTATTAAATGTAAGTATCGAACCTCAGGCATTATCTATTCTTGCTAACGCATCTCGCTACACTCCGAGAATAGCCAATCGCCTACTCAGACGCGCCAGAGATTTTGCTCAAATAAGCGAAACTCATAACATCAGCGCTAAAATGGCGATCGACACACTAAAACTTCTGCATATAGATGAAAAGGGTCTTGAATCTACAGATATCTCCATCCTTAAGACTATTTACAAGCAATTCAAAGGCGGACCAGCTGGCGTAAAGTCCATTGCCGCAGCTATAGGCGAAGAAGAAGATACGATTGAGGACGTCTATGAACCATATCTAATGAGAATAGGCTTTTTGAGTCGCACCACTAGAGGTCGCGTTATTACAGACGCCGGAATCAGGCATGTATTAAATCAACGAGAAATAGTATAATTATATTATGAGCTTTGACAGTATATTCAATTTCATATCCAATGGGATAAGCAACTTACTCGAAATAATTCCTTTCGTTATTTTTATTGCGATCATTATCGGCTATCTTATTGGTTTTAGTTTTATAATCTACCATCTAGTAAAATTTGGTATTGGCATCGCAACTAAATTTTTGGCAATTGCATTTACAGTCATATCCATAATACTACTCACGCTACTTATTAAAAGCTATTTGAGCTTAGACCTAAAAGCACTTTTTCAATCACTTTTTAATTTTATTATTCCATGAACAAGAATATATTTGGTGATCAAAAGCCGTACGAGAATATAATACTCATATTAAGACGTCATCCTCTGGTATTGGTAAGTATAGTCTTTGCTTTTGTCATCACTGGAATCATACCTATTCTAGTCCTAGGCTTCGTTAGCAATCTACTCCCATCACTTCCTGAAGTCCAAGACCTTTTAACTTTCGCTTCAGTTGTCTATTACCTACTTTGGACCTACGGGTTATTCTATGAATTAACTGACTTTTTCTTGGACGTCTGGATAGTTACTGACCATCGCATAGTTGATATACAACAAATAGGTCTCTTTAATCGAGATGTTTCGGAGACAAGACTCGATAAAGTCCAAGATGTAACTACAAAGATAACAGGCTACTTTCCGACATTCTTTAATTACGGCAACGTAATAATCCAAACAGCCGGCACAGAGCGAGAATTTGAATTTCAACAAGTTCCGGACCCTGTATTTGTCAAAGATACAATACTCTATTATTCAGACCAGTTTAGGAGTACTCATATAGACGGTATAGAAGTCCACGAATTCCCTGTCCAGTAGGCAAGTAATCTAGCTATGCACTGGAATCTTATATTTTGCCAGCTTTTTCTGTGGGCACTCCTCAGCGTACTTTTAAAGTACGCTTCTGGTGTGTCCTCGAAAAACCTAGCAAACTCAGCCAAAATCTAAGATCCTATGATGTTCGTTATGTTAGATGTCTGAGAAATAACTTTAATATGATTTGACATAGGGCTTTATTTAATATACAATGTTTAAAGTTCCTATTTTTAGATTAGAAAGGATCTGTCTATGACAAAAAGGCTAAGAATTTTAGCTGGTCATCCAGGTGACTGAATTAATTGCCCTTGGGTTGAACAGTCTGTTCAACCAATTTTACCAAAGACCCATCCCATAGATACTAGCTATAATTGTAAAGGCACAGCTAGCCCAGTATTTATGGAAAATGGTAGTCTAGTGAGAACGCTTGGAAACAAGACCTTCTTACTTGATACCAATAACCCAAATTCGAGAATTGTACAAAATTACATTTCTCACATTAATTAATCTTATAGGGCAAGCTGAGCTTGCCCTATTTTTCTTATGAATTACGAGTTTACCACAATTATTACCTATGGTTTTGCTGGAGCTGGTTTTGCTTTATTAGTTCAAAAAGTACTAAGAGATTTTCCAAAGATAGAAAATAAAATAAAGGCCTATGCGCCTTGGTTTATAACTAAAGCCTTAAATTGTTGGCTCTGCTCTACTTTTTGGTTTACCCTATTAATGATCTTAATGAATGATATCTTTATTTTTACTTATCCCGCTGAATTTTTTATAACATGGATGTCTGCCGGTTTTATAGCAGTTCTATCTCGTTATATTTTTGTAGCAATCCAGCAATTTGTCACTTATGAATTCCATGTCTTAAACGCCGACCCAGACCATACAAAACATTCAAACGACGAGTAAGTTATAAAAAGTATTGATATTTGGGTAAAAATAGATTACTATGCCAGCATTATGTCACTCAATTCATTAATTTTTGCTGGAATAACATTTATTTTGACAGCTGGTATATTATTTTCAACAAGCAAAGGTGATTATAAAGACAAAATATCTACTAATATTACCACTACATCACCCATCATCACGATCTCACAATCTACTATTACAAAAAAACAAGCGTCCAAAAAAGTAACTATAATAAGCTCAACAATCCCAACACCCACTAAAATAATCTTAATATCTCCTAGCGCGAGCTTATTTGTTCAGTCGCCACAGATAACATTCACAGCAACACCAACTCCGACATCTACACCTATAAAAACAGCCTTAGTAGTATCTACACCGACTCCAATA
>Ga0207952_1000994_pt1 | contig 14875 bp, 15 predicted proteins | sample SubbioR12Aug_8Ca_FD_184831 | JGI IMG/M metagenome (GOLD analysis project Ga0207952, IMG submission 184831) | Serpentinite rock and fluid subsurface biosphere microbial communities from McLaughlin Reserve, California, USA - CR12Aug_8Ca (SPAdes) | ecosystem: Environmental > Terrestrial > Deep...
AGATCAAGTAAAAACCCCAAACCCCCGCGTCGCTACGCTCCGACGAATCCGTCCAGGGTGGCAGCTTTCACCGGTTTAGGTGGCAGCTTTCCAGCGGTTTGGGTGGCAACATTCACTGGAATACGCAGATAGTACGTGTATCAACGGTTTTGAGCGCAATGCTGGATGCGGAGTACCTGTACTTGATCGTTTTTAACACGATAAATGACAATATGGTTTTTATGCAAAACAAACTCTTTTGTACCAAAAATACGTCCAGCTTGACCGATCTGAAAAGCCTTTAAATTTTCTATTTTCTGTTTGAGCTCGCGAACAAAGGATTGAGCGCGGACAGGATGATCTTGTGCAATGTATAAGGCGATGTCATCGAGATTTTGAAGTGCACCGCGAGTCCATTTAAGCTCCATATTTTGCAAAGACAGCGGTTACTTCTTCATCCGTTGCGAACTCCCCGTTGTCGGCTTCGGCAATACCCTCTTTAATATCTCGAATTTGCCAACTTTGTTCTTGCAAGTAACTATTTAACGCAGTGAGAGCCACAAAGCTTTTTGTTCGCTCGGTTGCCTTGGCAATTTCCTCTAGTTGCTGGAAAACGGACTCAGGCACTCGAACATTGATGGTGCGAGTCGGTGATTTATTGATAATGGAAGTCATAAAATGCTCTTGTATTACAGCGTTATGGACTGCATTCTATGTGTCACACCCACTATGTCAAGTCGACTTTTGACTTATCGCTGCATTTCATATGATGCAGAACTTTAAACCAATAGCTTTTGGCTCACACAAAATTTAAAGGGTGGGCACGCTTTTTCTGCCCATGCGGAGTTAAGCAATTGCATAAAACTGGGCCGGTAGCGCTAAACCCGACACACAACCTTAACACCCGCAACGGATAATGCAACCATGAAAACCGACAGCCTGTTTTACCGCCTATTTCAAGAATGGCCGCAACTAGCCATCGAACTGCTTGATCTGCCTTACAGTGGCGACAGTTACCAATTTGTTTCCGAAGAAATCAAACAAACCGGTTTTAGAATCGACGGCCTATTCAAACCCATAGCCAACAACCCGGATCAGCCACTGATCTTCGCCGAGGTACAATACCAAGCCAACAGCGATTTTTATGGCCGTTTCATCAGCGAAATAACCCTATACCTATACCGGCAAAAGCCCGGACGGCATTGGCGGGCAATGGTCATCTACCCTTCGCGTAGCACCGAAAAACCGCCGAGTATAGAATTTGCGCCCTTTATGCAATTGACTTGTATACAGCGCATCTATCTGGAAGACTACCGGCAACTCCAATCGGACAATCCGGCTCAATCCTTGTTGAGCCTGATTGCCTGCCAAGAAGAACAAGCTGTCGAATTTGCCCAAAAACTGATAAAACAACGTACCATACACGGCCTTGACATCCTCAATTTCGTTGAAACCGTACTCGTCTACAAACTACCGCACCTGACGCGGGAGGAGATCCAAACTATGTTGGCTTTACAAGACATCGAACTCAAACAAACCCGTTTCTATCAGGAAATTGCCGTGGAAGAGCGGCAGAAAGGCATCAAAGAAGGTATCAAAGAAGGACGAAAAGAAGAAAGCATTACGCTGCTCACCCGCTTGCTCCGCCGCAAATTCGGCCTGCTGCCGGAGCTGGAACCGGTATTGCAACAATTACCGGATATGGAAATAGAAAAACTGGAAGATTTGGCGGATGCCTTACTGGATTTTACGGATATCAAAGACCTGGAAAATTGGTTGGTACCGTAAACCTAAACCCGACAGAAAACCTTAACACTCGCAACGGATAATGCACCCATGAAAACCGACAGCCTGTTTTATCGATTGTTTCTTGACTGGCCGCAATTGGCGTTAGAGCTACTAAACCTGCCTTACCGCAGCGATAGCTATCGCTTCGTCTCTGAAGAAATCAAACAAACCGGCTTTAGAATCGATGGGCTTTTTAAACCTGCAGACGACACAGAATACCCGCTGATTTTCGCAGAGGTCCAATACCAACCCGACAGCGAGTTTTATGGACGTTTCTTCAGTGAAATAGCCCTATACCTTTATCGACAAAAACCAGCACGAACCTGGCTGGCCATGGTGATTTACCCAAGCCGGACTATAGAAAAGCCTGCCAGCATAGCATTTGAACCATTTACCCAATTACCGCAGTTGCATCGAATCTATCTGGATGACTACCAAAACCTAACCACGCTAACGCCGTCACAAACACTGTTAAGCCTGATTGTCTGTCACAATCAGCAAACAATCGAGATAGCACAAAAACTGGTAAAACAACGTACCATACAAGGCATAGACATCCTGAATTTTGTCGAAACCGTACTCGTCTACAAACTGCCGCACCTGACGCGGGAGGAGATTAAAACCATGCTGGGATTAGATACCGAATTGAAACAAACCCGTTTTTATCAAGAAATTGCCCAGGAAGAACGGCAAGAAGGCCGAAATGAAGGTCGACAAGAAGGCCGACAAGAAGGCCGACAAGAAGGCCGACAAGAAGGTCGACAAGAAGGCCGGCAAGAAGGTCGTAAAGAAGAAAGCATTGCCTTGCTAACCCGCTTGCTACGCCGTAAATTTGGTCTTCAGCCGGAAGTAGAAACCGCATTACAACAACTACCCGGCATGAAGCTGGAAAAGCTGGAGGATTTAGCCGTTGCCCTGCTGGATTTTACGGATATCAAAGACTTGGAAAATTGGCTGAGCCTATAGAGTGCGCAAAAAGATTCTTCCCCTTTATTTCCAGCCAAAATTTATCTAACGAATTTGTTCTAAACTACATTAAACAATTTGGTAACTATTCAGCGTAGGTTGGGTTAGGCGCTAGCCGTAACCCAACGCATCGGCTTATGGCATTCACTGAATAGTTACCCAAAAACAATCTAAAAATTAAACAACGGCCCCCAGCAACGGATCATGCAAAACCTGAAAAAAATCGCGCCCGCAAATGTCAATTCACGATTTATCCAATGTTAGTGGATAATAAAAACAGCCCAATCGAGAATCACAGCAACGGATAATGCCTTATGACTCAACCCAGCAAGCCCAAACTAATCTTCATCAACCGGTATTTTTACCCGGACCACTCCGCCACCAGTCAAATGCTTAGCGATTTGGCCTTTGGCTTAGCGAAGCTAGACAATCGGCAATCGATACATATAGTTACCAGCCGCCAGCGTTACGACGATGCGGCGGCCCGGCTGCCGGCATACGAAGTTATTCAAGACGTACATGTGCATCGCATAGCCACCACCCGCTTTGGCCGGCAAAACTTGCCGGGGCGCGCAATCGACTATCTAAGTTTTTACCTATCCTCGTTTGTTTGTTTACTTAAACTCGCCCAAAAAGGCGACACGCTAATCGCCAAAACCGACCCTCCCCTCATTTCCGTGGTTGCCGCCTTAGTCTCGACCATAAAACGCGCGCATTTGGTCAACTGGCTGCAAGACCTGTTTCCGGAAGTGGCGGCGGAACTGGGGGTAAAACTGGCGCGCGGCCTGCCTTATAGCCTATTAAAAACCATCAGAAACAAAACCCTGCAACACGCCGAAATGAACATCGCCATCGGCGAATTAATGGCCGAACGCTTACGCCGGGAAGGCATACCCAGCCATAAAATTACCGTCATCCACAATTGGGCGGACGGCGAACAGCTTAAGCCCGTTCCGCATGAGCAAAACCCGCTGCGCACGGAATGGGGCCTGCAAGGCAAATTCGTGGTCGGCTATTCCGGCAACCTGGGCCGCAGCCACGACTTTTCCACCATACTGGATGCGGCCGAAGCCTTAAAACAGCGGGATGACATCGTGTTTTTGCTGATAGGCGGCGGCGCGCAATTGCCTCGCGTGCAGCAGGAATGCCGGGAGAAAGGTTTATCTAATGTAATGTTCAAACCCTACCAGCCCAGGGAAAAACTCTCGGAAAGCCTGTCCGTAGCGGATGTGCATTTGATTAGTTTAAAACCGGAGTTGGAAAGTTTGATAGTACCGAGCAAGTTTTATGGGGTTTTGGCGGTGGGGCGGCCGGTGATATTTATTGGCGATAAGCAAGGAGAATTAGCCAAAATCATCCAAAAACAAAACAGCGGGCAAATAGTGGAACAAAATGATTATAGCCAACTGATTACCGCAATTAATTCCCAATATGTTAATGAAGTACATGTATCGGAAATAAGGCAGCAATTCGAGCAAAGTTTTTCGAAGACCCGTGCCATTAGAGAATTTTCTGATGTTTTTGAGTTAAATAATTAATAACTAATTAAAAATGGAAAAGTTATGAAGATTTATCACATAATACAGGGAATTAATAATTTATCTGCCGGAACAACCGTTTCGGTAGGCGCTATTACCCACAACCTAACTATTTTGGGTAATGAAGTGTTTGTAGTGGCCACAGGCCAAAAACCGAAAGAATGGCCTTATCTTGGATCATTGAAATTATTTGAAAACAAATTTACTAAAATAGGGCTATTGTCAATTGGTGACATTAAAACCATTCGTTCAGAAATGTTGTCCGGGGAAGCAGTTGTTCATGGACATGGTGTTTGGCGCATAATGAATTTAATGCCGCTAATAATCCCCAAAAAGGCCAAGACAAAAATTATATGGAGCCCTGATGGAATGTTGAGCGAATGGAGTTGGAATTATAAAAAATATATCAAACGGCCATTTTGGTATTTCTTTCAAAAGCCTGCGTTAAATAGAGTGGATTGTTTTCATGCTACGTCGCTTGAAGAAGTTGAAGATATTCGACGTTTGGGGTTCATGCAGCCTATCTCTTTAATTCCAATTGGAGTCGAATTTCCCGAAATTGAAAATCTTGCGCCACAAAAAGAAAATAAATTGGTTTTCTTAAGTCGGATACACACAAAAAAGGGTGTGCACTTGTTGATTCAGGCATGGGGGCAGATCGCAAATGAGTTTCAGGATTGGAGTCTTGTTATTGCAGGAAAATTAGATTCTGACTACGGAAAAGACATGGTTGAATTAAGCAAAACCTTGCATGCACCCAGAATATCATTTGTTGGCGAGGTGCTGGGAGATGAAAAAACTAAATTACTATCATCGGCACGGCTATTTGTCTTGCCGACATTTAGCGAAAATTTTGGTATTGCGATAGCGGAAGCCTTGGCGCATGGTACACCTGTAATAACAACAGTAAATACCCCATGGCAGGATATTCAAACAAAAAAATGCGGTTGGTATATTAATAATACTAAAGAAGAACTGGTTAATACGTTACGAAATGCACTTTCTTTACATAGTAATCAGATAGATGCCATGGGAATAAATGGCCGAATATGGATGGAGCAGGACTTTTCATGGAAAAAATTAGCGGGGAACATGCAAAAAACATACGATTGGTTGCTGAATGGGGGTGACGCCCCAATCGAAATCATAGAAAAAAAAAGCTAATTTACATTTATTACTAAGGTGGGTGTCATGAACATAAATAAAAACAGAAATACGCATAGATGCGCTTTGCTAGTATTGTGCATCTGTTTTCAGATGGTTTGTTATAGTGCAAATGCCCAGAATAAAGCCGACTGTTGGCTAGAAGATAAAAACACAGGTAAGCGTTTTATAATATTCAATGCTTTATTATATGAACAGTTACAAGATTTAAAGAAATATTGCATTGAACCCATTAATGTAATGTATGCATGGGAATTCTTTCCTCGCGGCCCTAAGAAAAATGATTTTAGAATGCCAGAGCCGACCGTGATAGAAAAAGCCATTCAAAAGATAAAAACTAAAAACGAAGTTACGGTAATTGATATAGAACACTGGCCATTAGCCAAGGTTGGCAGTAAGGTATATTTAAAATCCATAAACAACTATTTGGTGACAATGAATATTTTGAAAAAATCCTTGCCGAATATACCTGTTGGATACTACGGGGTTGCTCCGGTTATTGATTTTTCAAGAGCAAAGAATATCGGCAGTAGGGGGCATGGCGAATGGGTAAAAGAAAATAGCCGTATGATGGATGTCGCGCAATCAGTGGATGCATTTTTTCCTTCCTTGTACACCATTAATTCCGATCAACGGGGTTGGCTTGCAAGAGCCAAGGCTTCTATCGACGAAGCGCATCGATTAGGCAATGGAAAGCCGGTTTATCCATTTATTTGGCCAAATTTTCATGAGCAAGGCGGGAAATATCCTAAAGGTACCGAGGTACCCGCGGACTACTGGCGAACACAGTTGAATTTCTTAAGAGAAAATGCGGATGGATTTGTATTGTGGGGCGGATACAAGCAAACGTTTAATAGCGAAATGATGTGGTGGAAGGAGTTGATGAGTTTTATAGAAGATTCTTTTGTGGTTAAAGAAAATATTGGCACGTCAGACCGATAGTGTATTTTGATGGATTCTACTAATTTAATTTTTCAGTTTTATGATAAACAAAGAGAAGAATAAGCCTGATTTTATAATCATTGGGTCTATGAAATGCGGAACAACCACATTGTATAGCGATTTAAGTCAACTACAGTCTTTATACATGCCTTCGGAAAAAGAGCCTGCTATTTTAACGAAATTTTCCGATCAAGATAAAATCAAATCGGAATACTCAAGGCATTTTAAAGGCGCGGCTGACAACCAATTGTGCGGCGAAGCTTCAACGGATTACACTAAACTGCCGATTTTCGAAGGCGTAGTTGATAAAGCATATCAGTTATGTGGAAATAACTTAAAACTCATTATGATAATGCGCGACCCGATTGAGCGCATTTATAGCCACTTAAAACATGACATTGCCGGCGGCTTGATCAGCGCCGATGAAATAGATCGTGTAGTCTTGGAAAATGCCGAGTATTTAGCAATAAGCGATTATGCAAAACAGTTACTTCCTTGGATTTCAAGGTTTGGTATAGAAAATTTGTTATGCGTGTCATTCTCGGATTTAAAGAAACATAGAATTGAAGTGATCAATGATGTCGCCAAATTTTTAGGCGTTAAGATAGATCGGTCAATAGATATTGAGGCGGTTCAAAATAAAGGCACTGAATTGCGACGCACCGGAAGGCTGGCATCATTAGTGGTGAATTCACTGGTTTATCGCCAATATATTAGACCTTTTATTTCGGACAGCGTAAGAGTGCGTCTAAGGAAAATGGTTTTAAGAAAAGTAGCGGTTCCGGATATAAAGTTATCCAAACAGACAGAAGACGTCCTAAGGCAAAAACTGTCGAATGTTGAAGCAGATGTAGAAAGCTTAATAGGAAAAAGGATCAAAATTAATGAATTCAAAAAAAATTGATTCTTTAAGGGTGATTTTTAGGAAAGAAACATTATGGCTATATGCAATTAGGTTTGGCACGGTTTTATTACAGTCAATTACAGTTTTTATAATTGCTGCATTTATTAGCCTTGAGGAATTCGGACGATTTAGCTTTCTCTTTAACGCTTGCAGAATTGTATCCGTCGTAGTGGGCTTTGGCGGCTCGGAATTTCTTATTAGAGAGTTAGCGTATGGCGATGCCAAACACAATGGCTTAGGAAACTATTTATTATTTAAGCATGCTTTTTTACGCAGCTTCTACTTTACCGGTATTTTGCTGATTATAGTTTCGTTGCCTTGGATTTTACTGGCCAACGAAATTAATATCGGCGTGGATATTGATGCTATTTTAGCAAATAGCTATGGTCGCGATGTATTGCAGGCCCTTATAATTATTATTTGTTCCGGTTATTTATACAGCGTATTAAATATAATTGTTTCCGTTGTCCGGGTCTCTAAATCGGCTACTTTTAGTTTAGCCATCAGCGACTGCCTACCTTACCTGTTTTTTTTAATCGGATTTACCATTTGCTTGATGCTGGGGGCATCGTCAGCCAACATGCTTATGGTAGCTTTCAGTGCGTCGCTTTTATTATGCTGCTGTTTTGCTTTTTATTTTGCGATTCCGTATTTAAAGAAATGTAGAGGCAATAAGACTGAAAAAGACAATAAAGAATATTATACGTTTTGGGGCATTTCAATAGTTGGTGCGTTAATTGCCCAATCAGACGTTTTAATTGCAAAAATATTTTTGGATGATACTGCGCTAGGCGTGTATGCCTTACTTCGACGGGCGTCCAATTTAATTTCCTTGCCGCAAGTGATTGTGAATTGGGCTATTAATATTGAAATTGCCCGAGAATATGCATTAAAAAATCTTAGCGCACTTCAGAAATGCGCCCACAAAGGATTGGTAATGGCATTACCCGTTGCCACCCTAATGGTTCTGGTGATTGTTTTACTGTCCCCCTTCTGGTTCGATATTTTTAAAATTGAACAATTATTGCCTAACTACTTAATGCTAATTGTTCTAATGTTTGGGCAGTTAGTAAATGTGATGTCCGGTGCGAATCTACTTTTTGCTTCTTTATGTAAGCAAGAGCTATTTGTATTTAAGTCAAGAATATTTTCCTTGTTGGTTGGCTATATAACAATGGCAATCGGCGCTTTATATTATGGTAATGTTGGCTTTGCGGTTGGCAGCGCAGTAACAATGCTGCTTTTAAACATTATCGTCACTCGCCGCGTGAAGAAAAAAATAGGGGTTATTACATCAATCCCTCTTTTATGTTTTGGCTGAAATTGGTTTTAGACTAACATGTGTTTCATAAAAAATTAACAATTGTTATTTAATATTGCGGCAAGGTTTATTAATGTTTATAGGTGCGGTGCTTTTACTTGCTTTTTTATCGTCACTCTCCTGGGTATGGCAAGGGGTGCCAGGAATTAACCTATTTGCGGTACGCCCGGCCACGGTTGCCGCATTTCCATTGATTATTTTTTACCTTTGGAAGGGCAACAGTTCAATAGGGCCGGTTAAAATTAAAGTTTTGATCTTTTTGTTTTTTAGTTTTTTAGTTTTATGCTTGCCAAGCTATTTAAACAATTACCACCACTGGAGCATTCAAAAAGTTTTTAGCTTGTATATATATGGGTTTCTTTCATATTATGCCGCAAGAACTTATTTGCTTTTGTATCCAACCAGAATCTGGAAAAACTTTTGGCCTTTTGCATGCTTAGTGCTTGTGTTTTCCACAGTAGTTTCTTTTTATTTGGCTTTTGGCACTTTAATTCCTAATACCAAGATTTCTTCCTCGGAAGGATTTATTCATAACTCACTCTACTCGGGCGTTTTTGAAGAGGGCGGCAAGGGGTTAAGACATACCATGGCGATTGTTCCGCTAATCATTGTGGCAATGATTTTTCATAACAAAAGTACGCCCATTTACATAAGCATGCCGGCTGCGCTAATTTGTTTATATCTTATTCTGTATTCTTTTAGCCGTTCGGCATGGTTAATTTTTATGATCATAATAATATTGGCATTTAAGGACGTTTTTAAGAATTTCCACAAAAACCTATTCAAAATTATGTTTGTGGGTTTTGTGTGTTTTATCGGCTTTGCCGTATTTGTTTTCCTTAATCCTAAGTTATTTGACTGGGCCCTTAACCTGTTAAGCGATCGCGTTTCCGATGACAGATCCACTTCCGGACGCTTATGGATAATTGGCCACGTTTTTTCGGATATGAGTATTGTCGAATATATTTTTGGCTATAACAGACCGCAATATTACAGCCCTCACAATATGATGTTGGATGCATTTTTGCAATCTGGCGTATTTGGCCTTGCCGTTACTTTTATTTTTTTAGTTTACGTGTTCAAGATATTCATAAGAGGATTTATAAAAGGCGGTGTTGAAAATATTCAGGCTGCCATATTTATTACGCCCGCATTAATTAGAATGTTCACAGCCGGGAGTGGCATGTTACATTTGGCTGAATTATTTGGGTTATTTGTAGCTGCAAACATGAAATCATCCGACGAGCCGACTCGAAAAGAAAACACATACTACGGCAATGTGTTTAAGAGCCAGAATATTTACAATTAATATTCGTACAACGATGTCTCAATATCTCATAATTAACTGGAGTTATTAAATGAAAAAAATAGGGATATTAACATTCCACTTTGCTGAAAACTACGGGGCGGTTTTTCAGGCTTACGGCTTGGTTACTTGCTTGCGTAATCTTGGGGTTGAAGCGGAAATAATTAACTACCATCCCGATTATGTTGAAGGCGGCGGCGGCTTTAAACTGCCTACCAGTAAAAAGAATATTCGGGCCAACCTGGTAATTGCCTATCAAAAATTAACAAAACTCTATTCGTTGTTGCGAAATAACCACGGCTTGAAAGAAAAGTTCGCCGCGTTTCGCCAGCATTATTTGCATGTATCCGATAACAGCTATAAAAGCCTTGCCGAACTTAGAAACGCCCCACCAGCGTATGATGTATACGTTTGCGGCAGCGATCAAATCTGGAATCCGTCGGAGCAATTCGGCGTCGACCCGGCGTATTTTCTGAGTTTCGGAGACAAGCAAACAAAGCGGGTTTCTTACGCCGCCAGTTTCGGCCGGGATACTCTGGATGAAGGTTGTCATCAGGAAATCGGCGGTTTGCTAGAGGCGTTCGATGCGCTATCGGTGCGCGAGCAAACCGGGGTTGAATTAGCGCGTAAACTATCCGGGCGCGATGTGTATTGGATGCCCGATCCAACCATTCTGTTAACCGATTACACGCCTATCGTTCATGCGCCCGGCAGGCAGAAGCCGTATATGTTCTCTTATGTCTTAAGAAGCGGGGAAGGTATTACGGAAATTCAAGCGCATATTGCCCAAAAGTTATCGCTGGACATTTTAGTGCCGCATAACCCCATGCGGCGCTGGAAAGTTATAGGCGAAACCATATATCCCGGCCCGGAAGAATGGTTGGGTTATATCAAGCATGCCGATTTTGTGGTAACCAATTCTTTTCACGGTACGGTATTTAGCGTCTTATTTAACAAACCCTTTATTACTATCGGGCTTGGCGGCAGCAAAAGCGGTTTAAATGCAAGGGCCAAGGCGCTTTTAAAACGGGTGGGTTTGGAACAGCGTTTATTGACCGATTTAACCGTGGCCAATGCGGAAACTCTGTTGCGGGAACAAATCGACTGGGATGCGGTTAATCAAAAGCTGGCCGATTGGCGTAAAGAGGCATTGGATTTTATAAACAGGGAAATCATCGATTAAGCTCATGTTATCAAAAATTTATAAATTAACGCTTTACCTTAATGAATATATAGCGGACTTTATTAAGGTTATAAAATTTAACTCCTATTCGCCATTTGAAGACCGGCAGAAAAGATTATTTTACAGAATAATCATAAATGCCCATGCAATTGAAAAAGGTCTGTCCTTGGATAATCCCAGGCCTTTATTCGGCCAAGCTAAAATGACCGATTTAATGCAGTTGACCAAGGGTTACAATCCAAGCAGTTACGGCTTTTTTCCTTTGGAAATGACCTTGGGCGCACTTAAGGATTATCATGCGCTGCATGCGGCTAAAAATATTGAAGCGGATTTTTTACATCAGGTAATCGACTGGCAAAATCAACTTGATGCCATGTCTGTCGAACATGCCACAGGCGGTTCGAAACAAGTATTGGGCGACAATAACAATCCTGATTTATCTCATACCGAGTTTTTAACCAGCCGTTTTAGTTGTAGGGCCTATTTGCCTGAATTGGTGTCTACCGAGTTGGTGGCAAAAATAGTTAAGGCGGCACAATCGGCTCCTTCGCAATGCAACAGGCAATCCACACGGATACATTGCTTTCAAAATAAACAACAAATCGTTAATTTATTGACGTTACAGGGCGGCAGTTCCGGTTTTGTCGATTCCGTTGCCAACCTTTTTGTGATTACCTCCGAACAAACGGCTTGGGGCGGCGCGGGACAAAGAAGCCAGTCTTATGTCGATGGCGCGTTATTTTCGATGGCGCTAATGTATGCCTGCCAATCGTTCGGTATTGCAACCTGTCCTTTAAACTTGGCTGTTACCAACAAAAAAGAAAAAGCCATTCAGAAAGCCGGCAATATTCATGAACGGGAAAGATTAATAATGATGATGGCGTTCGGTTATCCGATTACTGAAAATTTAAAGGCCGCCTCTTCGCCAAGATTGCCGACCGAAGATATTTTGACTTTGCATTAATTATTATGAGCGCCGACAAATTTGAGCAATTCCGTTATAAAAACGAATTTTCCCGCTCATCTAAAATAAAAAGATTTATCTGGAATATAGTTTATCTGCTTCTTTTTAGGCCTACGCCGGGATGGGCTCTTCATGGTTGGCGAATATTTCTGTTGCGTTGTTTTGGCGCAAAAGTCGGTAATAACTGTAAGATTTATCCCAGTTGTAGAATTTGGGCGCCTTGGAATCTTGAGTTAGGATCTTTTGTCTGTTTGGCGGAGCATGTAGATTGTTATTCCGTGGCTTTAATTAAAATGGGCTCAAAAGTAACCATCAGTCAACGCTCGTTTATTTGTACCGCGTCGCATGATATTGGTTTATTAAACCGGCCTTTAATTCATAAGCCCATTGAAATTGCCGATCATGCCTGGGTTTGCGCGGAATCGTTTCTTGCGCCGGGCGTAATAGTGGGCGAAGGTGCGGTAATCGGCGCCCGCTCCGCCGTGTTTAAAGACGTGGAGGCGTGGTCCGTGGTAGGCGGTAACCCGGCTAAATTCATCAAAAAACGTATTTTGCGGGACGGCAATTAAATGAAAGCGGATATCACGGCCATTATTCTGACATTTAACGAAAGTCAACATATCGAACGCTGCATAGAAAGCGTGCGGGACTTTTGCAGCGATGTTGTGGTGGTGGATAGTTTTTCGACCGACGATACGCAAACGATTGCCGAAAATCTGGGTGCGCGGTTTTATCAACATGCTTTCGTTAATCATGCCAGTCAGTTTAATTGGGCCTTGGACAATATCGATATTTCCACGGAGTGGATTTTTCGTATCGATGCGGACGAATACGCGGAAGCCGATTTGAAACGGGAACTCGCCGGAGCCTTGCCGCAAGCGGATGCCGAGGTATGCGGTTTTTTCGTGCGGCGTAAATATGTGTTTTTGGGGCAATGGATACGCCGGGGGGCGATGTACCCCATCGATGTGTTGCGGGTGTTCCGGCGCGGCAGCGGACGCATCGAACAGCGCTGGATGGACGAACATATCGTGTTGGAGCGCGGTCGCGCGGCGCGCTTGCAGGGCAATATCGTCGACGACAACTTAAACAGCGTCGGCTGGTGGGTGGATAAACATAATAAATACGCCACCTTGGAAATGCTGGAATTGTTGAATTTGAAATACGGCTTTTTGCCTGGCGACGCCTCGATGGCTCAGCATGTTGCCGGTCAAGCCAAGCTTAAACGCTGGATAAAAACGGTGATTTACGCCAAATTGCCGTTTTTCGTGCGGCCATTATTGTATTTTTTATACCGCTATTTCTTGAAGTTGGGTTTTCTGGATGGCGTAAAAGGCTTTGCCTTTCATTTCATGCAAGGCTGTTGGTACCGCTGTTTGGTGGATTTAAAAATACTGGAAGCGGAACGTTGGATTGGCAAGGAACAAGACGCCGCGGCGATTAAAGAAATTTTAAAACATAAGACCGGTTTGCGGTTATGAGGGATAAATCCCGATTTGTTTTCCGCCGGGATTTTACGGATAGGCGTTATCGATTGTAACGACTCGGCGCAGGTTGGTTAGGCGCCGGCCGTAACCCAACGCATAGTCTTATGGCGGTTCAGTGGCTTCGATTGTCGGGTTACGCTCTATCGAGCTTTTATGCCCTTGAGGGTAAACCCGGCCTACGTTTCTATTTTTTGCAGTCCGTAGGCCGGAATAAGCCGAAAGGCGTTTCTGGCGATTTTAAGTTAACCGGAGTTTCTCCCAACTGGCCGGGCATGGCGACTTTTTTGCCTTTTAGAATCCGCGAGGGGGCTTAGCTGAATTAGCGATTGCGCACTTGTTTGCCGGAAACGCCTTTCGGCTTATTCCGGCCTACGATCTACGAACTAATTAAAGGGGACTGATTCTTTTTCTACTTTTTTGCCATTCGCCTTTTTCGCTCAAGGAGGGGCAAGTACCGGATCGTCACCGTCCCCGGCCGCGCCTCAAGTCAAACACGCAAAGCGCGATCGTGGCAATGGGTTAGGCTTACTGAGCGCGACGATTTTCTTTTACATCTTCAGAAAGCCAGACTTTGATTAACGATTGATAAGGCATATCGCGTTTATTGGCTTCAATCTTTATTTTTTCCAATAAACTTTCGGGTAGCCGCAGTGAAATCGTTTTAGTTGACGGTTTTAGATTAGGCATCGAAACGGATTGCGCTCGACTCCAATCTACATAATCGGTGGAATCATGCGTTTCCCAGAATACCCGTTCTTCTGCTTCGGTTTTAAATGTCGGTATTTTATTGGTTTTGCTCATAAACGGTTCTCTCTTTTCGGTGCATGTCGCGCGCCGAAATAATGCGTATTTGGGTATTGGCCGCACGCAGGGTAAAAGTGATGTGCAAAAGGCGAACATCGTCTGTTCTACCCAGCGCATGAAAGCGAACTTTTTTTGGCTGTGCTTTTTGTCCGCCAAAATCAGCAGCGGCTGGTTAAAAAATACCTGCTCGGCTTAAGATTGGCTAACACTGTGCTTCTCGGCGCTCTTCCTTGCATTGCCGGCATCCCATTCAAATCCAGTTATTCGTACATGATCAATCATGGCTTTATATTATCACCCTATACCGGCTATGCAATTCCACTCAGCCTAAATTAAAGGGGGCAGAACCTGATACTTGTTTGCCGGAAACGCCTTTCGGCTTATTCCGGCCTACGATCTAATTAGTGCCTGAAAGAAAACTCGATTTTTTCATAATTCTGCCGGCTCACTGATCATAATTCCAACAGTTTTTCTGTATCGGTGAGTCCGTTTTTTCTTTTGAGTAGACTCAATGATGAAAATCAGCTAT
>Ga0207952_1000996_pt1 | contig 14834 bp, 13 predicted proteins | sample SubbioR12Aug_8Ca_FD_184831 | JGI IMG/M metagenome (GOLD analysis project Ga0207952, IMG submission 184831) | Serpentinite rock and fluid subsurface biosphere microbial communities from McLaughlin Reserve, California, USA - CR12Aug_8Ca (SPAdes) | ecosystem: Environmental > Terrestrial > Deep...
AGCAGGGATTTTGGTTCCTGTGGAGCCGTCAATGCAACACCACTCCTAAAAACTGTATTTTCTAACTTGTGTAGACAAAACTATTCAAAGACAGTACCTGATGGACAGTTTCGGTGGGGCGCTGTCCTCCTAAAAAGTAACGGAGGAGCCTATTAAGGTTACCTAGTCGCGAATGGAAACCGTGACGATAGTGCATTGGCATAAGGTAGCTTGACTGCAAGTCGTACATGACGAGCAGGCACGAAAGTGGAGCAAAGTGAACCGACGGTCCGCATTAGATGCGACCGAAGATTAACGGATAAAAGTTACTCTGGGGATGGAGCCTGCGTTCTGTGTTCTATACATAGAACAAAAAGGCTCTTGTTGTCCCCCTACAAAGTAATTTGTAGATAAAAACATGGCTTATAACGGTGGACCCGCGTTTAACTCCTCGGCAATTAAGTTTGTCTGGGTTATACGGCGCGCGGAATACCGTGGGAAGTCTTGTGGACTTCAGTAGGGAAGGTGAAGAGTAGAAAGTGTGATGAGAGACCTGACAATGACGCAGTTCGTCTTGTACCTCATTGCTTTGTTCGCCACATCGACGATCGGCTATTTGTTGCTGATCTCGATCATCGGCGGCATTGCAGAGAAACTCGGCTACGGATGGCTTTTCGAGCCAAGACGGCCGACACCACTTTGGTAACTCGCTTCCCGGACACGTCCGAGCCTATTTCGAACGTGTCCCTACTGAAGTCCATAATGACCCCGTAACGACTGGATTCAATTCGCAAAAAATGCGATGCGATGAAGATAGCAAATGTCCGGCTGAAGTCGGAGAAACACCGCTATAAGACGCCATCTCCTAATCCATGTAAGTGGACGGATGAAGATATAGTCTAATCAAAATAAAGATTGAACAGGCTGGTATTGCCTAAGCGTCCAAAGCGACGGCAATGTTCGGCACCTTAACAACGACAATGGGGTGCTATGCGAGTAATCGCATACAGCAAAACTGATTTGTGCTACCTACGTACCGGTACAAATTAGTTAAAATCGTGGCTTATAACGGTGAACTCCACAAGGTATAATTGCCGTGTGGACAACCCCGTGGGAAGTTTGACCCAATTACAGCGATCAATAATTATCGGAAGCCTTCTAGGTGATGGCTATTTACGGATCGTACCGCGCAGAAAGAATGCATTTCTCGAAATCAATCATTCGTATTCCCAAAAAGAGTACGTTGATTGGACATTTGAAATGCTTAAATCAATCTGCAAGAGCGGTCCGAAGATGCGCAACGGAAATGGTAGGCGAATTGCATACCGTTTTACGACGCGACAAATGCCGGAAATCACCGGATTGTTCAAAATGTTTTATGCCAACGGCAAAAAGCAGATTACGAACAATTTAAAATTAGATCCGATAATGCTTGCTGTATGGTTCATGGATGATGGAAGTAAATGTGGAACGAGCAGTGTGTACTTCAATACACAACAATTCAACGCTTCAGACCAAGAGAAATGCATGAAAATGCTTTCAGACTTTGGTATTGAAAGCGGATTGAATAGAGATAAAGAGTATTTTCGTGTGAGGATCAAAGCGTCCTCGATGCAAAAACTCTTTTCTCTCGTCTCCCCGCATATTATTCCGTCCATGACATACAAAATGGGTTATAACCCCGTAGAGACTTACTCCTTACGGAGTAGAGTCGCTGCCAGTGCAGCGGCTAACACGCCACTTCCTTTCGGTTGATCGAAAGGATAAAGATATAGTCCAATCCTTCTGGCAACAGGAGAAATGTTACAAAATGGAGATGAATTGAGCGATGTCGGCTCATCTCAGCGCGGGGCTGAAGAAGGTCCCAAGCGTATGGCTGTTCGCCATTTAAAGAGGTACGTGAGCTGGGTTCAAACCGTTTTGATCGCGACGGAAGTCGTTGTCAGTACGGTTTGAGCCCCGAGGAAAGACATATTCACGGCGGTCTCTCCTAGGAATAGGAGAGAAAAGAAGTTGACTGTATCGGTGGAACTCAAGTTGAGTAATACCGAGGGAAGTTTTCTGTGTCGCAATGGGTGGAGGAGCGAGTGATGTAAGTGCAGCTCGCTGCCGGATGGACCACGTGTCCTTCCCGGACACGCCATCTTGTGATGGCGAGAGGAGCAGGTTAACGCCCTGTCCTTTCTTCTCCGCCTCCCATTGCGATACAGAAGACCCCGTAGAGACTAAACGTCAACCATCCAGAAAGGATGAAGATATAGTCCAAGTGTAAAACAAGATCATTACATAGCGTGAGACAGGTTGGTCTTAATCTGCTGTAGGCGTTGATTCTTGAGGAGATTTGTTTCTAGTACGAGAGGACCGAAATGAACTGACCTCTGGTCTGGGGGCTGTGACGCCAGTCGCAACGCCCCGTAGCTATGTCGGGAAAGGATAACCGCTGAAAGCATCTAAGCGGGAAGCCAACTCCAAGATAAGGAATCGTTATAGACCCGTGGGAGATGACCACGTTGATAGGCACTAGGTGTACGTGCAGTAATGCATTCAGCCGAGGTGTACTAATACGTCGATCAGAACTCTCGTTGGGAATTGTGGGAATGCGTGATGAGTAGCTTTCAGCTGTCAGCTTTTAGCTTTCAGTTGAATGCAAACTCAACGTGTCTATATACATCTCTTTTGATTTCTCGCCCGCCTAAATTTTGCTATGCAAAATTTGAGCGGGTAAATTGTGTCGCTCTTCAGTGTCAATGAGTGAGACGGGGTTGGGCCCCCGTCGCAAGGCCGCAGGAGCTTGGCTCCGAGGCGGGGTCGCGGAACTTTTCAGCAGAAAAGTATCCGTGACGGAATGCTCTTTGGTATTGAAGATTTTGTTCTGGTGATTTGTCGCTAGGGTCACACCCGTTCTCATTCCGAACACGGCAGTTAAGCCTAGTTGAGGCGATGGTAGTCGCAAGGCGAGAGTAGCTAGTCGCCAGAACAAAGTTTTTGATAGTTTGTCGAAGGGGTCGCGCAAAATCGCAGCAGCGATTTATGTGTGACAGAGTAGGTCGTCGCCAACACAAAGTCTTTAATCAAAAACCGCCCGAAAGAGCGGTTTTTGAGTTTCTCGCCCTATACCCTATACCCTATACCCTATATACTATCTTTATGTCTTGGGCGTCACGTCGTCGCTTTACGTATCTTGCGAGCATCTTCGGCATTGTTGCCATACTGGTATCAATACCGCTTGCGATGTGGTACTACGAGCCTGCAACGTGTTTTGATGGTGTCCAAAACCAAGGTGAGACTGCAATCGACCGCAGTGGCCCCTGTCAGCTTCTGGATCCGCGCGCACTTTCGCCACACACCATCCTCTGGGCGCGTGCATTTTCGACGCGGAGCGGTATGCATAATGCGGTGGCCTACGTTGAAAATCCCAATGGCACCGCAGGCGTTGCGCGTGCGCCGTATCGGTTTCGACTCTACGACGAGCGAAACGTGCTCGTTGCGGAAAAAGAAGGTTCGACGTTTGTCATGCCGGGCACGATTACACCCGTCTTTGTTGGAGCCGTTGATACCGGTAATCGCGCAGTTATCCGTGCACATTTTGAATTTACCGCGCCCTTGGTGTGGGAGCGTATGTATGACACGACAAAGCCAATTGTGGTCGTCAGCAAAGAGATGAAGGATGCCAACGCTGCACCGCGTCTGGTGGCAGTCATTGAAAATACGTCTGTCGAGTCGTTCAGAGACATACAATTTGTAGCGAGCGTGTACGACACTGTGGGGAATGCATTTGCCGGTTCGAGCACTGTTGTACCGATATTAGAGGATGGTGAGCGCCGCGAGATTACATTCACATGGCCGGAACGCTTCGAGTACCAGCCGGGGCGCATTGATGTAACCCCGGTTCTCGAACCGTCATACACAGAGTAATTGTTCCTGGCACGCATAGGTGAAGTACGGCACAATGGGCCGATGCGGCTCATGACGCGTACCCCGCGTTTCTTCTACCAGATTGACTGGTTTTTGTTTGCTGCAGCACTCAGTATTTCCATTCTCGGCCTTCTCACGATGCGGCCTCTCTCTTTAGATCAGAATGCTTTTTTCGATCGACAAATGATATGGATCGCACTGTCCGTCGGCGTTTTCCTTCTTGCGAGTATTCCTGAGTATTCCTTCTTGCGTCGCGGCCCCATCGTCATGGGTGTCTATGGTGCTATTGTGCTCATGCTCGGACTGATTTTTGTTGCCGGTACGGTTGTAAAAGGCGCACAACAGCGGTTTGATCTCGGTTTTTTTGCGGTACAGCCGGCCGACCCTGCAAAGCTCGCGCTCATCATCGTGCTCGCGAAGTACTTTGCGCGGCGTCATATCGAGATCGCACACATGCGACATATTTTCGTTTCCGGAGCATATGCGGCACTTATCTGCGGACTCGTTTTCCTTCAACCTGATTTTGGCGGCGCGATCATTATTGCCTCGATCTGGCTCGGTATGGTGCTTGTCGCGGGAATCTCATGGAAACATCTGGCGCTGCTCTTTATTACCGCAACAGTCGCCGCTGGTTCGATGTGGTTCTATGTACTCGAGGATTACCAAAAAGACCGCATTCTCACGTTCATTAATCCGCTGGCCGACATTCAAGGTGCGGGCTACAACGCCTACCAATCAACGGTTGCTGTAGGTTCGGGGGAATTGTTGGGAAAAGGTGTTGGATTTGGGACGCAGTCAAAACTCCGTTTTTTGCCCGAATATGAGACAGACTTTATTTTTGCCGCGTATGCGGAAGAGTGGGGATTTATCGGTGTACTCATTCTGCTTGGTCTCTATGCAGTAGTGATATTTCGCGTTCTTGCTGTGGCACTTCATGGCTCGGATAATTTTGCAGTGCTCTTTGGTGTTGGTGTTGCCTTAATGTTTCTCGCGCACATTGTGGTGCATATCGGGATGAATATGGGGCTGTTGCCGGTGACGGGTACGACGACGCCGTTCATGAGTTACGGCGGATCACACCTCCTTACCGAGTTTCTTGCGCTCGGAATTCTCATGGGATTGCGACGGCAAGCAAGGCCGGTAACGCGGATTGAAGACCAGACCGACTTGCTCTCGGGGAGCCGGTTATAGTGCCTCTAGTACAGTGCGACTGTTTTTTCAACCATCGTGTCGAATGAAAATGTCTTCCGCATACGTAGTAGAAGTTCGTCCGAAAGAGAGCGTGCCAGTGTCGCATCATTGAGAATGCGAGAGATACCGTTTGCGAACGATTGCGCATCGCGCGGCTGTGCCAGAATGCCCGTAAAATCCGGCAGAATAACATCGCGAATACCGGGGATGTCTGATGCGACGACGGGCACGTAGGCAAAGCCAGCTTCGAGGAGTACATACGGCAGACCTTCTTTAAGGGAGCTGAGAGCAAAGATATCGAAGGCTCGGAGGTATCGTGCGGCGTCCGGTACGTATCCGAGAAAGTGCACACGCTCACTGCTCCCACTTTCCTTCGCCTGCTGTTCCAAGCTAGATCGTAGTTCACCGTCGCCTATCAGCACAAGGTGAACATCGGCTTGACGTGCGCACGCATCAATGAGGACGGCGCTATTTTTGTTTGGGTGCAATTCACCGATACATCCGACGATTCGCATTGTCGAGGTAATGCGAGGGTCGATGGTTGCAAGTGCCTTTCGAGCTTCAGCTGGAGCGAAAAAAGCAGGTGATTCAATGCCGTTGTAAATGAGCTTTGTGCGGCGATGAAGTAGTGGGAGGCGATTGACACGCTTTATGGTGTCACTCGAAATGAAGATGGTGCAGTGTGTAAGTATAATCGTAAGCCATGTTGCGATTATGATAAGAATCCTCTGGAATGCGTTACGATCCTCATCGTATGGAAGGCCGTGCGATGTGAAGATGATGCGCGGGACCCGCGCAAGTCGCGCTGCAAGGGCGCCGAGGCCGCCGGCTTTGGAGCTATTGAGATGTACGACTGTAGGTTTCTCAGTCTTGAAGAGTCGCGTCAAGTCTTTCAGTGCTTGATAGTCGTCGACGAGAGATACGTCGCGCGAAAGGCTTTCAATCAATACTGTGCGAATCCCTTTTTCGCGAAATAACTTTGCCAGGCGTCCTTCACCTCCGCCTGGCGGTGGTCCAAACGCAACAACGGGCTCATAGGCGTCAGGAAGATGTGTCGCGAGGTCATACACGTAGCGTTGCGCTCCGCCGAAATTTGATTTTGTAACGACGAAGATGACCTTTTTGCGCATAGAAAATATGGCTTGTTTATTGGCCTATTTAGTGTCATACTACACCCTATGACGCTTGTTCCCAAGCGTGAATATATCATCCTCCTCGTGGGGGATGCGGTCGTATTTACTGCCTCACTCTGGCTCGCCTTGGCACTGCGCTACCTTGAGCTGCCGAATCAAGCACTGTGGGATGCGCACCTCCTCCCGTTCGCCATATTGTTTGTTGCGTGGATTGGTGTTTTCTTTCTGGCCGGTTTGTATGGCAAACACACGCGATTGTTTCGTAGCAGATTGTTTTCGACGATTTTCTACACGCAAATTATTAATATTGCGCTTGCTGCGTTGTTTTTCTTCCTGATCCAATCATTTAATATCGCACCAAAAACCGTACTCCTAATCTACCTTGTGGTCTCGTCGGGTCTTATCGTGCTCTGGCGCGCAGTCGTGTACCCGCGTATCCGTAGCGGACGAAGGCTGCGGGGCGCATTGATAGCAACGGGACCAGACGCGCAGGCACTTGCCGACGAGATAGCGTCCGACGCGCGGTACCCGTTTGCGTTCGAGTATGTCATCGATACGGCGCGAGCGCCTTCACACGAAGTTGTGCAGCACGCGTGCCGCATCGCGGAAGAAGACAATCTTGCGTTTCTCGTTGTCGATGTTTCTGATGCAGCAATTCAAACGGCGTTGCCCATTCTTTACGACGCCGCTTTCCATAAACAACGATTCATGATCGTAAATCTAATGGATATTTACCAAGAAGTATTCGAGCGCATTCCGCTCTCGATGGTGAAGTACGAATGGGTGCTGGCGAATGCAAGTGCATCGTATGCGTATGAATTCTTGAAACGTGCAATCGATATTGCGGCGGGGGTTTTCGGTGGAATTCTCTCACTCGTGTTCTATCCGTTTGTGATGCTTGTGATTAAAATGGATGACGGAGGAGATATTTTCATCACACAAGAGCGCGTTGGCCGTTACCAAAAGCCTATACATGTATACAAATTCCGTACGATGACCGGGAATGATAGCGGTAAATATGGATCGAGTGGGAAGTCAGAACTGCGCGTAACACGCGTTGGTAAGCATTTACGCAAGTTACGACTCGACGAACTTCCGCAACTTTGGAATGTGATCCGTGGTGATTTGTCGATCGTGGGTCCGCGTCCCGAATTTCCATCGCTTGCCGATCATTACAACGCGCGTATCCCGTACTACAACGCGCGATACCTGGTGCCGCCGGGTCTCACAGGATGGGCTCAGATTCTCCACGATCGCCACCCACATCATGGAACGGATGTTCTTGAAACCAAGGAGAAACTTTCATACGACCTGTTCTACTACCTCCGTCGCTCACTTCTTCTAGATCTCTATATCATCTTCCAAACGGTACGCATTGTGCTGACTGCAAAGGGGTCGTAATCCCATCCCGCCGTGCAATTTTGTATGAGTTCCGGTAGTATCGGATCATGGCTCACGGAACAGTTGTCGTTACAGGAGGGCGAGGGTTTTTAGGGTCGCATTTGTGCGAAGGCCTCGTGCGAGAAGGCTATAGTGTCCACGCGATCGACATAACCGACCATGAACTTCCGCATCGCCCACGTTCAAGTGATGCTCGTCTCCATAGTATTGATATTCGAAATGGAGATGCGTTGCGCATCCTTTTTGACAAGCTCGGGACCATAGCTGGGATCTTTCATACGGCGGCATTGCCACGTGTTCAATTTTCGATCGACTATCCTGAGGAATCACATGACGTAAATGTAAATGGAACATTGACGCTTCTTCTTGCTGCGCGTGATCACAAGGTCGGCAAGGTAATCTACTCCGCGTCGAGTTCAGCATATGGCGACCAAGAAACACTACCGCTTCGAGAGCACTTGCTTCCGCGTCCGAAAAGTCCGTACGCGCTCCATAAGTACCTTGGCGAACACTATTGTAAAATCTTCAGTGAAGTGTACGGCGTACCAACGGTGAGTCTTCGATATTTCAATCTCTATGGCCCGGGCGCAGATCCAAGCGGAGCGTACGCGCAGGCGATGATTAAATTTATTCATCTACGAAAGCACAATAAACCGCTCACTATCACGGGTGATGGAGAACAAACTCGTGACGTTGTGCACGTTCGTGATGTGGTTCGTGCCAATATTCTTGCACTGCAGAGCACGAGTGTCGGAAATGGAGAGGTTGTAAATATCGGCTCTGGTACTGCGCCGAGTATCAATATGGTTGCTGACATGATCGGGGGCGAACGTGAATACATTGCTCCACGTATAGAACCCAAACACACACGAGCCGATATTGTGCGTGCAAAAGAACTACTCGGATGGGAGCCGGAAATTTCATTGGAAGAAGGGGTGGCCGAACTTAAAAAGTTGTTCCAGATTGCATGATCATCGACGGGAAACAACTCGCAGAAGACGTCTATGCACGTCTTCCTCAAAAAACATTGAAGCTTGGTATTCTAGTTGGCCGCGGTAATCCGGTGATAGATTCGTTTGTGCGCATCAAAGAGCGGGCAGCTACGCGGCTTGGCGTCATGCTTGTCAAAGAAGAAATCGATGTGGGAACGACTGAAGATGTTGTACTTTCAAAACTGGCGTCGCTTGCAGAGTGCAGTGATGGTGTCATTGTCCAATTACCGCTCCCCGATGGTATCGACACTGAGCGCGTACTTGCGGCGATCCCGCCTGAAAAAGATGTCGATGGTATTGCGCCAAATACTGTGATGCGTCCACCAGTTGCAGCAGCTGTGCGCGCTATATTGGCATACGCGGGCATCGACGTGGCAGGTAAGAGGGCGGTGGTAGTTGGCTCTGGCCGACTCGTCGGGAGCCCGTGCGCACAACTTTTAAGCGAACACGGAGCACTCGTTACTATCCTAGGTCGTGGTGATTCTCTCGAAGCATTGCAGAGTGCTGAGATTGTTATCCTCGGGGCAGGGGACCCAGGCATCGTGAAGCCTGAACACCTGACAAAAGGTGTCGTGCTCATCGATGCAGGCACGAGCGAGTCCGGCGGAAGAGTATCCGGCGATGCGGACCCCTCATGTGCACAGATTGCATCTGTGTTTACCCCGGTTCCAGGTGGGATAGGGCCCATTGCCGTCGCTATGATTTTCAAGAACCTGAGTGATCTTGCAGGACGAGTATCAGAGTGACATAGTGCACACTTTGGTGGCTTAAAACCTAAACGATAGTATACTGGCGCCCAATGCTTAGATACCGACTCTCGGCGTCGCTTATCCTCATCTTCGGGGTACTTTTGGGGTGGTATGTGTACTCGTCACAGGTGAACGGGACGAGGCCGTTTCGACTTGGGCTCGATCTCTCAGGTGGTACCCAGCTTTTGTATAAAGCTGACATTAGCGCGATTCCACCGCAAAACCAAGAAGATTCTCTCAATGCACTTCGAGAGACGATCGAGCGACGTGTAAATCTTTTTGGCGTCGGCGAACCAATCGTACAGCGCGAAAAAGGAAGCTCGATTGCCGGTGAGGGAGAGCAGCGACTCATTATTGAGTTGCCAGGTATCACGGATTCAAACGAAGCAATTCGGATGATTGGGCAAACGCCAGTGTTGGAATTTCGAATGCTCAAAGATGGCGCAGCACCGCCAGCGGAAGGTGTTGTGCCACCAAACACGAGTGAGCTGTTTAACGAAGCGATTTTGACTGGTCGCAACGTCAGCCGCGCAGAATTGCAATTCGGTAACAACACAGGCATCAGCAACGAGGCGGTCGTCGTCCTCCATTTTGATGCGGATGGAACCAAGATTTTTGCGGACGCAACACGGAACGGCGTCGGTAAGTACTTCGGCATTTTCCTCGACGGTGTACCGATCTCGGTTCCTGTCATCCGCGAAGAAATCCCAAGCGGCACCGCTGTTATCTCCGGAAGCTTCACGCCAGAGAGTGCACGCGAATTAGTCCGAAATCTTAACTTTGGGGCGTTGCCGGTCCCAATTGAGCTGGTTTCCACACAGTCGGTTTCAGGCACATTAGGTGGTGCAGCGGTGAAAGACGGTGTTATGGCGGGTCTCATCGGGTTAGCTGCAGTCGCACTCTTTATGATTCTCTGGTATCGCTTGCCTGGGTTTCTCGCGACACTCGCGCTCCTCATATACGTTATTCTTTCGCTTACGCTTTTCATGCTAGTTCCCGTCACGCTAACGGCGGCGGGCATTGCGGCATTTATTCTCTCAATTGGGATGGCCGTGGATGCTAACGTGCTTATATTTGCGCGTATGCGCGAAGAACTCGGGAAAGGAAAGGCAACAGACGTTGCAATTCGAGACGGCTTTGCTCGCGCATGGCTCTCGATTCGCGACTCCAATATCTCATCAATCATCACCGCTATCATCCTTTTTTGGTTTGGCACATCAATCATCAAAGGTTTTGCACTGGTGTTTGGTCTTGGCGTGGTACTTTCGATGTTTACCGCCATTTCGGTCAGCCGCACGTTCCTCATTGCAGTCGGTATAAAGGGTGAGAGTGGCATCGGTAAATTTCTCTTCGGTAACGGCATCAAACTATGATCATCGTCAAATACAGAAAAATCTTCTTTGCGCTTACCGCTGCCCTTACGGCTGGAGCACTTGCGATGCTCATTGTGTTTGGACTCAATATCGGAACGGACTTCACTGGTGGTTCTCTCATTGAAATTCGCTACGGAGCAGAGTCGTCCACAGAACGTCCCTCCTCTGAAGCGCTTCAGGCGGCTCTAACGAGCGCTGGATTAAAGGGGGTGACGGTGCGCGGCGCAGGGGAAGATGCCTATATCGTTCGCGCTGCTCCGCTTTCTCCGGAAGCGCGAGAGGCCTTGCCTGCAGCCGCAGGAGGAACCATTGAGCGTCTGACTGACGTTGGTCCATCCATCGGCAGCGAACTGCGCTCGAAAGCACTCATAGCTCTCGGACTCGTCGCGCTCTGCATCATGCTTTACGTTGCGTTCGTGTTTCGGAAAGTCTCGAAGCCGGTATCTTCGTGGGTGTACGGCCTTATCACCATCGTCACGCTAATTCACGACATCATCGTGCCGCTCGGGGCGTTTGCGGTTTTTGGCTACCTCTGGGGGGCACAAGTAGATACGTTATTTGTAACGGCGATCCTCACCGTTCTTGGCTATTCTGTGCACGATACTATCGTTGTGTTTGATCGGACACGCGAAAACCTCCGTCTCAACCAGGAGGCAAATCGCAAGGAGGACTTCGAACTCGTCGCTGGCCGCTCAATCGAACAAACCTTCGTGCGATCGGTAAACACCTCGATGACAACCTTGATTTCACTCGGCGCACTCTTTTTCTTGGGTCCCGTTGCAACGCAAGATTTTGCTCTCACACTTATTATTGGTGTCCTCGCGGGTACATACTCGTCGATTGCGCTCGCGACACCACTCTTGGTGACTGTTGCGAAGTGGCAGGGCAAGAAAGCCTAGGGCTTCGTTTTCGTCACGTGCTTGCGATGAAGCGTAAGAATGTCATAGATCATGTTTCCGACAAAAGGGATGCGGAAAGGAAGACTTAAAAAGAAGCCGATCACGCCGCCGCGGGCAAGAACATCGCGCATCATACGCGCTCGCTCCGAAATGGTCTCGCCGTCGATCACATACACTGATTTTTCCATGTTGAGGCTGTGTTCGTCGATCATGCGCTGTCCCTCATCCGTATTCATGCCTATAAATTCGAGCTCTTGATGCCGGTCGATTCCATGGGCGACATGCATGCCCACGGTGCACGTGGGGCAGCTGTCGTCGTAGATGACCTTCACACGCTTTTCCATAGTGCCAAACTATACTAATTTCTATCAGCGCGCTAGCATCAACGCTATGGATGTAAAAATAGAGCCGTCGTGGAAAAAGCATCTCGAAGAGGAATTTGGCAAGGAGTATTTTAAGGCGCTCACGGATTTTGTTCGCGAAGAGTACAAGACAAAGAAGGTATATCCATCGCCGAAGGATATATTCCGTGCATTCGAACTAACGCCGTTTGACGCGGTAAAAGTTGTGATCCTGGGACAAGATCCATATCACGGCGGGAACCAGGCACACGGACTCTCGTTCTCGGTCAAAGAAGGAATTTCCGCACCGCCATCGCTCCAGAACATTTTTAAAGAACTTGAGTCTGACCTCGGACGTCAGGTCAACAAAAGCACTGACCTTACACGCTGGGCGCAGCAGGGAGTGTTGCTATTAAACGCGACGCTCACGGTACGCGCCGCTTCTGCTGGTTCGCACCAAGGCAAAGGGTGGGAACAGTTTACAGACGCCGCAATCAAGACGCTGAACGATCAACGTGAACACCTCGTTTTTATCTTGTGGGGCAACTATGCCCGACAAAAGGGAGCATTCATCGATCGCGAGAAACACTGTGTGATTGAAAGCGCCCATCCATCACCATTTTCTGCAACTAAATTTTTCGGCTCGAGACCCTTTTCGAAAGCAAATCAGTATTTGGAGCTGTATGGCGAAAAGCCGATCGAGTGGTAGTTGAAAAAATAGACAACGTCGTCCATACTTCCTACGTTCCCAGTAGCCCTAAGGAGGTGACATGTACACGCGGGAATTCTGGCAGAAAGCCAGGGACCAGGCAAAGGCCATGAGCACGAAGGCCAATGCGCCTATTAGTCACGTAGAGATGCGTGGTGGCCCGGACGGGGACGTTGTCGTCCAAGTTCGAAAGGGCATGAAGTGTGTTTGGACCAGAGTCGACGGATCATGGATGCCTCATCTGGCGCTGCAGTAGTGCCAGAACATGGTCCCGCGAGGAGGTGTGTCGCAGGCCGCGGCCACCTCTTCTCTTTTCTATATGTATTCCTTATACTCTCTCAATGAGTGATTTTAAGCTGATGATCCACGGTGGAGCTGGCGCAGTGCCAAACCCAAGAGACTATGATGCATCGCTTATCCGCGTTCTTGAAGAAGGGAGGCGAATGCTTTCGAGCGGCGCTCACGCTATTGATGTAGTTGAAAGGTGTGTAATTCTACTTGAGGACGATCCGGATTTTAATGCTGGGCGCGGATCTGTACTAACTGAGAGCGGCACCGTAGAAATGGATGCTGCAGTTATGGATGGATGCGGTATGCGCGCTGGATCGGTAGCAGGTGTTCAGAATGTGCGAAATCCGATTTCTCTTGCGCGCCTTGTTATGGACCGCTCTGAACATGTAATGTTAATTGGAGAAGGAGCAATGCGATTTGCTCGGGACAACAGCGTTCGATTTGAAAATCCAAACTATTTCCTTACCGAAAAAAGATTAAAACAGCTTGAAGAGGCGAAAAGAAAGTCAAAAGTTGTGCTCGATCACGCTGACATTGCTACAGACAAAAAAATGGGGACTGTCGGTGCCGTTGCTCGTGATGCAGATGGAAATCTTGCTGCCGCAACTTCGACAGGTGGGATCACGAACAAGAAATACGGACGTGTTGGGGACTCTCCCATTATTGGCGCTGGCGTGTATGCTGAAAACGAAACGTGTGCCGTCTCGTGTACTGGTTACGGGGAACAATTTATTCGCACAGCACTTGCGAAGACGGTTGCCGACATAATCCGCTATAAAAAGAAATCGGCGAAAGAGGCCTCCCAAGAAGCAATTAAATACCTGGTAGAGACAGTTCAAGGCGTCGGCGGATTTATTCTCATAGACGCGCATGGAGAAGCCACTGCAGCAATGTCGACGGAAAAGATGCTTCATGGTCTTGCGACGCAAGAAGAAGTGAGAATCCTTTCTTAGTCTGGGTTGCGCGATGTATATATATAGCTAGGATACGGACAGGGGAGTGCAGAGGGCACGACCCATAATCACGTATCGGAGGACATAGATGATAACGAGCAGGGCAGATGTATATCGAGCCTTGACGAACGGAGAAGCCATCCTCGTTCGTATTCCTATATCTCGCGAACGGGGACAGTCGTACGTGTTCCACCACGGTGCGGTTCTGCGACCAATTCATGCGGACGAACGCATTGCGCAGGAGTCGTTTCTGTTTGGTGAACGGCTCAATACGTGCTTTAGCGTGCGACCGCCGCATGCATGTGTGATGCCGGTGGAGGTCGATCCAAAGACCTATATCATGCACGTCGAGGATCTTCGACGGGCGACCGGCGCGAAGTATCTCGTGTTCGAGGGTTATGCCATCGATCCGAAGGAGGAAGGCGTAGATCTCGTAAACGCGCTTGCAGCGCATTTCGCTGGCAAACTTGAGGTGATCAATCCTCCTGCTAGTGTGGTTGCTCACTGGAATGACAAACCCACATTTCGGCGCAACGTTGTCGATGAGTTTGGCGAGAAGGCAATTCCGTGGGGGACTCGTGTCGAAAACCTCGTAGATGATCAACTTGTTGCTGCGATGCTTCGGGCTCGACAGATGAGTCCTGTTCGCCGTGCGATTCTCAAGATTGGCGGCGCCGGAGGTCTTGGCAATGTCATCCTTGAGGCCCACGATGACGAGACGGCTGCGTACGATCGAGTGGAGTTGCTCAAGAAGACGCCGGTTTGGCGTTTTGCCAAGGACGCCCTTGCAGAGGCATGGGTACCATGGGAAGAAACTCTCTGCTGTTCGTTTTTTGTAACGAACGAGAAATTAGTAATCCCTATGGAGATGTGTTCACAGGTGATTTCTGCCAAAACGGCGGGGGTCA
>Ga0207952_1000997_pt1 | contig 14824 bp, 13 predicted proteins | sample SubbioR12Aug_8Ca_FD_184831 | JGI IMG/M metagenome (GOLD analysis project Ga0207952, IMG submission 184831) | Serpentinite rock and fluid subsurface biosphere microbial communities from McLaughlin Reserve, California, USA - CR12Aug_8Ca (SPAdes) | ecosystem: Environmental > Terrestrial > Deep...
GCTCAGGCCGCGACGATGTTCCGGTTTTCAATCGTGCTCGCCGCGGTGATGACGCTGGTGATGCTGCTCAGTTCGTCGGCGGCGATCGTTGTGGGCGTGGCGGGTGGGGCGGGGGTGCAGGGGTGGGTGGGGCCGAGAGGCCGCCCGTCAACCCGATAGCGGCCCAATCTTAAAGAGCGACAATGGAGAATGCCGAACTCGCCTTTATCAGATGGATTGGCAGCCTCCAAGATCCGGCTCCGGCTCTGCGCGCGTACGCGCGACAGTACCAGTATTTCTCGCTGCATCAAATACGTGCGTTCGCACAAATCATGAACCGACTGCCCGCGACGGATCGCGGTGCGCTCTCGCTCGTGGCGTCTGTGCTGTATGATGAGCTTGGGCAGGGGAAAGAGTCAGAAGTGCACTCGGTAATGTTCGAGCGCTTTGCCTCGTCGATCGGGGTTCCGTCGAGCGAACTGCCGCTATCCGAGAATGACGTCGCTTCCGGGGTCCGCAACTACATCTCGGAGCTATTTGACGCCTTTGGTCAGAATGCCTCGCTGGCGCGTGCGCTCGCCACGTATCTCTTCCTCGAGCGGTCGGCGGTACTCACCTATCAGCCGTTTCTGGACACTCTGCGATTGATGCGGCTGCCGCGTGTCGACTCGCAGTTTTTCGAGGTCCATGCGACGATGGAGATTGGGCACGAGAGGGCCGCGGCTGATCTGGTCGCGAGGTACGCCAGTTCAGACAGTTCTGTTTCGGAGATCGCGAGCCAAACAGCGCGAATGGCAAGATGCTGGCAGGCATTCTGGGCGGACATGCTCGCGCACTGCCAGGCCGCGTCCGGGGGGTCGATCGTTGCCTAAGACCGGCATGCGCAGCCCGGTGTTTCCGATGCTCTGCGATATCGCCAACGGAAACAGCCTGGTAGCGATGACTGGCGCGGGGATTTCCAGCCGACTTGTTGCGCGGTACGGTCCAGGAACTCTGCCCGGATGGTACGAACTAATCGAACGACTGCTGCACCGATTTCGCGCCAAGCTCCCTATCGAAGACGCTCGCGACTGTGACTCGATCTTGCAGGAGGGGACCAAGGCTCCCGGAAGCAGGCTCATCGAGGCGGCCTCGCTGCTTCGCAAATCGTGCGGAGCACGTTTTGACGCGGCGGTGCGTCGAGAGAACACTCCGCGCGTCGGGCAAACGTCGCCGACTCACCGAGCGCTGCTCGGACTCCACCCACGAGGAATAATCACCTTCAACTATGACGACGCGCACGAGAACGCCGCTGTAGGCTTTCGTTCCAAGTTTCGCCTACTCCTCCCTGCGCAGGAACACGCGATTCGGCTGGCACTACGTCAGAAGCTTGAGGGGCCGTTTCTGTTGAAGGCGCACGGCAGTATTCACGGCAGAGCTCCGTTGGTGCTGACGTACGAGACGTATCGCGACCTTCTGATTCGGCAGCCTGCCTATCGCGCTTTTCTCCAGGCCATTCTGACCAACTATCACCTCCTGATTGTCGGCTTTGGGCTGGCCGATCCGGATTTCGACCTGTTCTTGAATACGATCGCCTCGACGTTCGGCTCGCCGTTGCAGGGACACGTGGTCATTACGCATGTGGATAATTCCCTGCCGGGACGAGAAGTTGAATTGAGGCGCCGATACGGAATCCACACGCTTCTCGTGAAAGACTTTGGCGAGATTCCGACACTGATTGACAAGGCGGCAAAGACTGCCGGGCCTCGCCTCAGATCGCTACTGACTCAGGCCATCAAGGGAAGTCTCGGAGAGAGATCTCGCGCGCACGCCGGCCTTCGCCGCCTCGGTCCCGCAGGCAAGGAATGTGCGCAGGCCTGGCTTCGTGGACGTCTCGGCAATGAGCGAGGCGTCCACTATCGGAGCGAACTCGCGTATAGCCTTGGTGTGCTTGATGCCTCTGGAAATAAAGGGGAACTCATGTCGATCGTGGAATCGAGCCGGCACTCTGCTCCCGTCGCACGCGCCCTGACGGTTCTAAGGCCGGTGCTTCGTCCCGGAGACATGAAGCAAATACGTGGCTGGACGAAGAAGTTCCAGGCGAAGCCTCTCCGGGGCGACCCGAAGAACAGGTTGGCGGCGTACTGTGGGTATCTGGAGATCTACGTTCCGTCAAAAGACCAATCCGATAGGACAAGACCGCGAGGGAAGGCGGTGCCGAAGCCGTAGAGAAACTCCTAGTGTCGCGACGGTGAATCCTGGTGTACCCGCATTGCCGCAACGAAGAGCGACTGCGGTTTGAGAGACGGATGATCGCTGAAGGTGGTGGCCGGAGCTAACTCATCGGATCGTGAGAGGCTACACGATGTCGGTTCCAGCGCGTCCGTCGGCAGGCAGTTCTTTCGCTCCGCACTCGAATAGAAACCCGGCGATTCCGTCGTAGAAAGCGGCGTTGCGCGTGACGTCCACCCCTGATCGATCGCCAGAGGGGACAAAGATTGCCATCCCTCGCCGTGCTCGCGTGAGGAGGACCCGGTAGGTGTTTTTCGCGACATCCGTGAAAGAATCACCATTCCAGTCCGCGCCAGAGATCTTATGCGAGGTCCAGTCAGCTTTCCCGCGCCTCAAGTCAGCATCCCAGCAGACGACACAGTAGTCAAGCTCCAGTCCCTGTACCTGAAACTGATTCTGAACCGTTTCAAGGCGTGTCGACGACCGTATATCGCTGTTGGGTGCCAGCATCCACGCTTCGATATCCGGCTTTAGCTGAACGAACAAACCTTCTGCCGCCAGTCTCCGTGCCTGGCCGGATGCGATTAACCCCGCACGCTGCTCGCCAACCGCGAGGCGGCGCGCCCATGCTCGCGCACTCTCAAGCCTGCGGGTAAGCCAGATCGAACTCTCGTTTTCGTCTAGGACTGCCGCTGAGCGCTTTGCGAGCGCAACGTCGCCAGCCAACACTGCATCCGCCCATGTCTCGATCTCGGCGTTGCGATAGAAACGCATCGATTGGCTAAGGTGACCGTTCTTCAGCGGCCTCCGTTTCGGATGGGTCGCCCACTCATTCCGATTCTTGAGTTCAGCAAGCGCCAGTGTCTCGTCGCTGACCGCGAACGTCCAATCCTCTGTGACTGCCGCTTCAAACCAAGCGACGATGCCGCGTTCGCCGCGGTTGATCGCCTGATTGTGCCCGATGAGCGCGAGAACAACCGCTCCGCCAGCGGGATACGCATCGCGCTGAACCTGAAGTACGAGATTCGCCTCATGATCCCTTAGCGGACGACGATTCACGATCCGCCCCTTCTCATAGGTTCGTTGTGCCTCGTCAAAGACGAGAACGCGGCCATCCGTCTGACCGTGAGGCTGATCGAGAGCGCCGAGGAAAGCGTGCGCTTTGACAATCTTGAAGTTCGCCGCGTTGATGACATGCGCAGCGTCCTTGCGCCGATAGCCTGTACGAGTCCAAACCTCAGTGTTCGTAGCTTGCGTCTGATAGGAACCCTTTAGCGCCCGATTAAGGACGTTCACAAGGGGGACGTTTCCGGTAACGAGGACTGATGTGGCGGCGTGATTCCCCCGCATAGCAACATCGAGTCCGACCAAGGTCTTGCCAGCCCCAGGAGCTCCCGACAGAAAAATGATGTGATATCCGCCCTCTGCGAATACGGCTGCAATTTGCTCGTTGATCTCATCGACGCTCCGCTTGATCGCCTCGGCCGGTGCCGCGTGCTCAGCGATCGCGGCGACGTCGTGATTGCCGTACAGTGAGAGGGTGGCGTCAATGATCGAGGAAGACGGGCTGAAATCGGAATCCAACCATTCGCAACGGTCCTTGCAGACCGATGACTTGCGACGCGAAAGGCTAGATGCAATAGCAGAGCCCAGCGTGATCGCATCAGCCTCGAGTGGGCGAGCGGCCAACGATGGCCAGTTGCCTCCTGACACTCCCGGCCACTCCGGAGCTTCAGCGAGATCCGCTTCGGTCAGCACAACAATCGGTACGACCAGGGCGTCGTCTTGTTTACACCACTGCTGAGTGATCTTGTGAAATTCAATGAGGTTCACCGCATACCCCATAACTTGGTCTCTATCGGAAGAGCCGATCTCCGTTCGCTTGAACTCGAGGACAAACAGAACGCCGTCCGCTAGCAGCAGGCAGTCCATGCGAAGCCCGCGACGCTTGAAGTCGAATTCGAGAATGACATGCCGAACTAGTTCCGCGCCGGGTGTCGAAAGGGCTCGCTGCAGGATCGGCAATCCGTCTCGCAGTGTCGCCTGAAGGAGCTCAACGCTGCGTCGCCATTCCAAGGCCTGGTCGGCCTCGATCTCCAGGCTTTCGTCCGCGGCTCGAACAGCCAGTTGGGCCGCAATCGTCTCTCGTGAGGCAACAAGAAACTCCTCGCGAGTCGCGTCGTACCAGGCGCGTGATTTCATGTCAAAGGTTCAAGAGGCGAGGCCCAATCGCAGCCGAACACAGCGATGGTCTGGAGCGGGGACCCTGAATATGACGGCCAATCGACACGGATCGCGAATTTCCATGTTGCGCTAGTGGTGGCGAATGGCCTCGGAAGGCGCGAATGTTTGTGGCGTAGTTGCTTCGTGGCGTCGCACTGAGGCCTGCCGCGTGATTTCGCACATCATTGATTGCGAGCACAGACGAGTCATGATCCGGATGAGGTCGAACGCGCGCACCTTGAAAGCGGGGAGCGCAACACTGGCCACGACCGCGGGTGAGGAGTCGAGTCCATAGTGCGCAAGGGCCCGGTTTTCTTGGCTTTACTTGGAGTCGCCAGCGTCGGCCTATTGCTGCGTTGGCTTCTCGGGGGGCGCCGTCGCGAGACGCCTCACTCATTACCCGAGAAGGGGAGTCTGAAGTCCGAACCAGTTCCGTCGGCTTCACAGACTACGACTGATCCGTGTCCCAGATGTGGCGGGCACGTTGGACTGAGCCGTGCCACGTGTCCGCGATGCCATTGGTCGTCTACCGAACGGCAAGGCGGCAGCGTTCGGCAAGACCATTCCACGGACATTCTACGCGGTGAGTACGACGAGTAGATCTTTCGGCAGCGAAGAGGCGATCAGCTCGCGCGACGCTTCCCGAGGGGCTCGGTTCCTCTTTTTACGGCTCCGAGGAGTGCGTTGCGAATCGCGCCACCGATAGCTTCTGCAACTGGAGGGGGAAAGGCGTTCCCGACTTGGCGATACGCTGCAGTCTTTCCGCCGGCGAATTGCCAGTGGTCGGGGAAGCCCTGGAGTCGAGCCGTCATTCTCAGCGTGAGCTTTGGAGGCTGGTTTGCGGGGCAGGATGCATCGGGCGCAAAGTCAGCGATCCCGCCACCGTCGACCCCGAGTTGTCGCCAGGCCGCCTTAGCCCTTGAGGGGCCAAGATCGGGGCCGCCGTGGAGTTTCGAACCTCCAACGAGCGTCGGAGCGATTCTGTTGGCTCCCTTCGCCCAGCGTGCAGCGCCTTTCCATCCCCTAGCCGACATCAGGTCGTAAAGCAGATCACCAACCGATCGGTCACTTGCTCGAAGCTGAGGCCACTCAAACCGATTGGCTGCGGGCCCTCGGAGGGCCACCAGTACAAATCGCGGCCGCAGCTGGCACACCCCGAAATCCGAGGCCTGCAGCACCCGTCCTTCGACGAACGAGAAGCCAAGGCTCCGAAGGCTCGCCTCGATTCGATCGCGATAGTCAGCGAACTTAGCCTTGGCAAACCCTGGCACATTTTCAAGTAGCACGGCACGGGGTTGGGCTTCCTCAATACGAGCGAGCGCTGCCGGAAAGAGATCTCGCTCATCTGACTCACCAAGCTGCTTTCCTGCGATCGAAAAGGGCGGGCACGGCACTCCACCTGCGAACAGGTCTACACCGCGGTATGAACTCAACGCGTAGTCGCGAATGTTTGCGAGCACGGGGTGCCACGATGGGCGATTGAGCTCCAGTGTCTGGATCGCAAACTTGTCCAGCTCGACTGCGATGCGGTGTGAAAAACCCGCAGCCTCGAGACCCAAGGCTTGCCCGCCCGCTCCTGCGCATATCTCGATACTCGATAGCTCCGCTGTGCTCTTCATGAGCAAAAAGATAAAACGTTTCACAAGAAAAGCGTCATCATTTCATCGCGCCGAGCTCACTACTTGATCGTGTCGGGAACGGCGATGAAGTGTCCTTTCGGCGGGATTGGAATTCCTCGCCGCTCGAGCTCCTGGCGGCCATACCTCGAGCTTAGAATAACCATGCCGCCGAGCGGATCTGTTCGATTCTTATCTCGTCGAAGCCGGCGCATTGGGTCATCCTTGTTGAGTGCGACGGTGTAGAAGGCTTCGCGAGGGATTGGCACGGCCTGAACCAGCGAAACTAGCTTTCGGACCCGCGCTTGCGCGCTCTTCTCAGCGAAAATGGCGTCCCGAGTAATCGGCTCGAGCGTTTCCAGGAAATTGGGTGGCAGCTCGGCGTCTCGAATGAGCCAGTTAACGTCATTTTCAAACGCTCGGCGTGTGAGCGTTCGCTTCCCGTCGCGGTTGCCACCGCGGTTGAGTCGACTCTCCAGAGCCTGGAACAGGCCGACGCTGAATCGGCTACCTTCGTGGGAGAGCCCGATCCCTAGGCACCAAGCGCCGACGTTTTCGGGTCCAATCATCCAAACGAGCGACTTCGACCACTTAATGTTTACATGATATCCGGCGATCTCGGCGTCTTGTTCGACCGATCCGGGTAGACCCAATAGGGCCTTGGCGACAATCTCTACCTTCGTTCCGACGTACGTTTTCTCAGGGTTCGCGAGTTGCTCCAACGACCATCGACCGGTACGCGGTCCATCCACAACTTCATCGATAGCCGTGCGAATCACCCTGGCAAACATCTCTTCAGGAGTCTGTTTAGCACTCCGACAGTGCGCGCGAATGGCTGATGCCAAACGGTCGACGATCGCCGACTCATTCTCTACTGGCGCGGTCACGCAGCCAAGCCCGGCCCGTTAGGGGCAGCAAGTCTCAGCTGCACCTACTGACTCCGCCAATCGAAAACATGTCGTCTACTCGTGGAGTGGCAGCAAAAAAATTGCACAGGGAGGGGCAAGACCACTCCCGGCCGATCTCGAAACATGGCCGCCATTCGATCGACCGGCAACGCCAATACCGACCGGGTGGCCGCTCAGCGGCTTCGAAAGGCAGGTTTTTCAGGTTGGCGCCGACACACCGATCTTGCGCGGAAACCGGTCTTCATGCGGCGCAAACGGCGGGTGGCTGTCTTTGTCGATGGCTGTTTTTGGCATCGATGCCCCTGGTGCCACGTCCCACCTCGAAAAAATCGCAGCTACGGGTGGGCCAAGTTTCGGCGAAATCTCAGCTGAGACAGGGCGGTATCCGGTCTGCTCAGACAGCACGGGTGGCAGGTCAGTCGGATTTGGGAATGCAAGGCATGCTCGGAATCCGTTGTTCCGAGAATCGAGCGGGCACTAGGTTGAGAGTGCCTAACCGCGGCAATGGGAAGCGAGCACGCTTGACGACACACACCGCTGGTCCCATGGTCGGTTGATCGAATCCCTGTCAGAGGAGCATGACCAAATAGGATGGCCCGAGTGAGGCAGGCTTTGCGGACACTTCGCTGGATCGACTACGCGCGCCGGTCGATGCAGCGCCTGGGTTTCCTGAAAATAGTCATCGGTCTGGCGTCAAAGTCCCGATCACAAACGCTTGAATCGCTGACGCGAGCATTTCACGCTACCGTCACCAAGAAGACCCCCGTCCTCGCGGAGAAGCGCGAGGCGTTCGAACGCTACGTGCGCGAGCAGCAACTTCATCGACGGTATCGCGCCGACGATGACACCGCCGAGGCGCAGGATCTCTATCTCTCAGATCCCGGTATTCCTTCGCACTCCGGAGCGATCACAGGTGACTTGGAGCATGCCGGCTACCGGCACTCGGTGTACGTGGAGATCCCGACATGGGCAACGCGACTGCACCTGATTCGCGATCAGAACTACACGCTTACGGATCGAGGGCGAGTTCTCGGGATGTTCGGCCCCGCGACGTGGTCAGAGACTGCCGATCTCGCACCATCGAACCCGCTCGCCATAAGCGCCGCGGAGAGATATGTCTGCCTCTTCGCGCTCCTTGAGGCTGACGGCGATCTATTGACGGCGATGTATCGCAATCTCATCGGGCTCCCGTCTTTCAGTCGCACGACCGCGGGAGATGCCGCCGTAAGCGGGCTGGAGGAGCTACGTGCGAATCGCCTCAAGAGGTTAAGCGCTGGCCCTTTGCTCCAGGCGCGGGCCCGCGTCGACCGAACCCTGGTCGCCGTCAAGAACCAGAAGGTGGGCGGTTTAGGTCCTCGGGAGTCTTTGGCGACGCCGCGAACCGAGCCGTTCGTCGATTGCGGAATTCTTACTAAGACTCGCTATGGATCGTACGAGTATGCGTTCTCAGATTTCGGAAAGACCTTCCTTCGCCGTCTTATCGCTGCCCCTTCGGTCACGCACTTCCTCGAGGATGGACTTGCGATGGCGCTGTCGATTGCTTCGGCGCGGTCGGTAGACGACCGTCCAGACGTTGGTTCGCTCGCACGCGCCTACACACACCTAAAGTCAGGACTCGGGTATGTGTCGTTGCGCGAACTTGCCGTGGCGGCATCGGCGGAGGGATTGCTGAGTGAGTCGGCTCCGCTCTTTGAGATTGCGCACATAGAGGAAGCTTTGCGGCGGGCAGCGGGAACAAATAGTCGCTATGTTCGCCTTGCCCACGGACGATCCGGTGGCGTGTCTCAAGTGCGGATCGATCCGCGAGTGTTTTCCGGTCAGTGACACGCGAGGTGGAGCTCTCACTCTCCCAGCTGGTGCCTGCTGCGGTGATACGAAGCGGCATGCAGCGTGTATTCTTGAATCGATTGCGGCGTGCTCAGAAGCGAGTCAGGAGTGTGGTCGTTATCTCCCCGTGGATAACGGCGGTTACAGACGGCCCCTGCGCGTTTACATCTCTGGTAGAGTTGCTGAAGGCACGCAGGATCCCAGGGTATTTCTTCACCCGGCCACCGGAATCAGCTGCTCACCGCAAGGCGGTCGGGCTTCTTCGGACATGTCCATCGGCGGAGCTTCTCTACAATGAAAACATCCACGCAAAAGTGTACGCTTGCACAGCCCCATCGCCGTTCTCATTCGCCCTCCTGGGCTCGGCGAATCTCACCGCCAATTCACTATCGCTCTACGAGATTGGACTACTCGTGCTCGGCGTGGGGCCGGGCGCTGCAATCGTGGACGATCTAGCCAATTTCGGACTTCGGCATCTACGAACGCGGCCAGAATCAGATGTGGTGAAACAGATTGACTCAAGGAGCCTCCGCAATGACCCATAAGAACACCTCGCTGAAAGACTACTACTTGCTCAAGAATCGAGAATCGCTTTCGATCGATCCGTGGCGCGACAACGAGCAGTTCTTTGGCGCGAGCGAGCTCGGCAAGCGAATCGCGAAGCGTTTGGAGAGCGACTTTGTGCAGCCAAGAAGTGTTCCGAAGTTTTTTGTTCACGGATCGTACGGATCGGGAAAGACCCACACCCTTGCTCACATTGAGTTTGAGCTAAAGCGCTTTCAGATGTACAAGACCGAACCCATCTACATTGATATTGCACCGCTGGTTGCGAAGGAGCGTTTCGAGAGAATTCACGGGCGGTTGCTCGACTCGATCGGAATGGATCGGATTCGAGACGCGGCGGAGCGCGTTGCAGACGGGTTTACAGGACCGGACAAGGTTGCCGCGTTTCTGACGTCGGGCGCACTCCCCTTCGGTGATCAGGCGCTCAAGACGTCTCAGGCAAATGTGTTTCGCAACCTACTCTTCGGCGGACGACAGGCGCAGATGTCGTGGGAGTGGCTCAAGGGGCGTAAGACAAACGTAGATGAGGCGCAAACGCTCGGAACCCAAAAGCAGCTCGTTGACGCCCAGGACTTTGTCTTCAGCCTCTTGAACGTTGGCGCTCTTTTTTATCTGGGCTGCAAGAAGAAGCTCGTATTCTTGATCGACGAAGCCGAGGCTTTTCGATCTGTCAGTCATCCGGACTCTCAGTCGGAGCTCAAGCATGCGCTAAGGCTCATTCTCGAGAATGCAAACACCTTCATTGGATGCGTGTTGGCGATCCAGGTCGAAGGGGGGCAGGAAGATATCGGAGACTTCTTTCAAAGTGATGACATCCGTCGTCGTGTTGATTATGACCAAGGGTACATAGACCTGAACGGTTCGATCGGCGACTCGGCGAACACGCGCAAGTTTATTGAACAAATGCTGTCTTACCTTGTTGATCAGTCGCGCGCCGCAGAACTGATTCAATCAGAGGGACTCGAGACGACATCCGCGTGCTTTCCCTTCGAAGAGGCTGCGATCGATGCGATCACAGCTCACGTAGAGGCGAATCCGGAGAGAGCGTTGCCCGCAGCAATCATTTCGTGGATGAGCAATGCCACGATCGAGGCGTGGAGGAGGCGAGAACTGTCTGAGACGCGACAACTCGTTACTGCGGAGATCGTGGAAGCGACGATCTTCCCAGAGGGCTGAGCCTGAGCGTCTAGATGCCTCACTTCAAGGTTCAGCCACCCATCGGTCGGGGCACCCGAGCAATCAATATTGGCGGAGAGGCCAAGAGTTCGCGGACGCTGCTCGGACGTCTTGCCGAATTCGGACCTCAGCGCGAGGTGTGGCTCGATCTCGACCGCGAGCACGTGATTGCCATTGTAGGGAAGCGCGGTTCTGGCAAGACCCATACGCTGGGTGTGCTGGTCGAGGGTCTATCAATGGCAAGCGGCTCGAGCCTGAGCAGTGTCACGCCGAGCCGTCAACATGCGATCGTCGTGTTTGACACACTGAACCTATTCCAGTGGGTCGATCTGCCGCTTGCCGAAGCAAAGGGGCCGGTCGCGGAAAATCAGCGACGACTTGCAGCGCGCTGGAAGCTTCAGCCGGAGGCGCTCAACCCAACATTCTGGCATCCGATCGGAAGCGAGCCGGCGACCACGAAGTCTCGGCCGTTCTGCATCAATCCGACCGACATGAACGCCCAGGATTGGGCGCGCCTGCTGAGCGTTGACATTGCAACGGAGCCGATGGGGCAGCTCCTCAACGAGGTGCACGCGAAAGTCAATGAGGCGCGGCGAGGCCGCTCAACGTCACGGCCTTTCAGGTATAGTGTTGACGACATGCTGGATGTGCTCAGGACGGATGCGGATATTCAGGCTGACTATTCGGCGGAAACGATCCGGGCGGTGCGGCAGCGGCTGTCAACCTGGTCGCGGTCACCTTTGTTCGATCACACGCAGCCAGACTGGACCACGGCGCTCGCCCCTGGCCACGTCTCGATCTTCCTTCTGGGACGCGTTCCAGAGGACCTCAGGTCCGTTCTCGTCTTCTTGGTAATTCGGCGACTGCTTGAGTCTCGTTCCGCAGCGTCGGAAACGCAGAAGCACTCGGTCCTTACCGGCGAGCCGAGCGAAGGCACCCACGTGCCGCCGACTTGGTTGGTGATCGATGAGGCACAAAACATCATGCCGGCTCGCAGTGCGTCGAATGCGAATGACATTCTGACACGCTTTGTGCGAGAGGGTCGCAACTTCGGCTTGTCTCTGGCGATCACGACGCAGCAACCCTCAGCGATCGATCCACGTGTCATGGCGCAAGTCGATACCCTCGTGGCGCACAACCTGACCGTTCGTTCTGATCAGGGCTACATACTATCCAATCTCAAGTCTGCGGATCCCGAAACGATTAAGCACGGCGCTCGCGAGCTCCAGCTCTCCGATGCGTTACGAATACTGGATCCTGGTCAATGCATGATTTCCGCTGTCGAATCTCCACGCCTGGTGTTCTGTGAGGTGCGGCCGCGGCTGACTGTGCACGGTGGGTTCGAGGCGTAGCTGGTCGATGACTTCACCGCCCGATGAAGGCTCCACGCTCGAGCGCCGCCTCGCGGCGCTCGAGGAGACCGTCGCGCGCCTCTCTGCTCTTCTGGAGCCCTCTCTTTCGGTCAGCAAGCTTGCCGCCCCAATCGCAAGTGTCGCACTGAAGGACTCCAGTCAGCACCAATTCAGTTCGAAGTTCTTCGCGCTTCTCGACCTCGGAGAATCGTTGCTCAAGTACGGAGCTGCGCTCGGATTGGCAGATGCGGTCGCTGCAGGGCGAATGTCCGCGGAATCGGTGGCTCTGCTCTTTCGAGCACCCCCGAGCTTGGGCAAGCTCGCAGAACTGCTCCGCACGCAACTGGATGACACGTCGAGCGCTGGATGGACAATCGATCGGCTCCGCGAGGCGTTTCGCCGACCGGCCCGGCGTCCAACGCCGAACGAAACTGCGAGATACCTCTTTGAAGAATTCCTAAACGTGCGGAACACGGTTCGGGGGCATGGTTCGCAGCAACCTGAAGGGTACTACGAAGGACTCTATTTGAAACATCATCTGACCGTGCACGATTGTATCAAGGCGTGCAAGTTCATTGAGTTGCCTCTCGTAAGCATTCATGCGGTTGATAATGTCGATGCGCAGCATGAGTATCGGGCCGCGATGCTTCTGGGAATTACTCCTGAGTCCATTCTGCTGAGATCGCCAACAAGGGTGTCAGTCGGCGACACGTGCGTATGGGATCACGGCTCCCGCTTGCTGCCCCTTATTGATCTGGTATCGTTTCGCTACTGCCCTGTCTGTTCACTCGAACATGTGTTCTTCGCCGAGCAGATTACAGCGGACCGGATCTACTTTCACTCCTACACGGGCAACCATCGCTTTGATGTGCCGAGGGCGGCACATTGAGCGACGGCTCGAACGTGGATGGAATGGGATTTCGTTACTGGCCTTTTGACCTCGTTCCGCGGCCAGGTGAGCGTCTCGTGTGGGCGGCGCGACCCGGGCTGAAGAAGGAAATCGACCGACTTCGTCTACGCCTCGGCCGACACCAGGCCGTATCGCTTCATCTCCTTTGGGCAGACTTCGGCGCGGGCAAGACCCATACGCTTCTCTACATTAAGCAAGAAGCCGATGCGGGTCGATTCGGTGAAGTCCTGCCGCTCTACAGCGTGCTTCCGAAGGGATGCAGGGAGTTTATCGACATCTATCGCGCCGTCGTCCGGGCTATACCTCCCCGGCTCATTAGGAACGCCTACCAGGCCGCGCTCCAATCGGTCGGTCGCGAGAAGCTGGATGAGACGCTGGCGGATGTCTGGCTCAGCCTTCCCAAGTGCTTTCAAGCGATATCGATTGGGTCGGAGCCGCAGCAACGCGTCGCACTGGGGTGGCTCCATGCCGAGACGGGTGTCACCGCCCGCGACCTTCACGGTCTGTCAATCCTTGGAAGGATCAGATCAACGGACGAAGCCGTTCTAGCGCTCTGTGGAATCGTCCGACTATTCAATCTGGCGGGCAGTCGCCGCGTACTGCTCATGGTCGACGAGTTTCAGCGAGTGGAGACACTTCGGCGACAGCAGCAGGAGGATATCAATGCGGGCCTGCATGGGTTTTTCAACGCATGCGGCCAGGGAATGTCGCTCCTCCTGTCGTTTTCGTTCGGCGTTGAGTCCAACATCAGACACTTCTTGAATCCCGAGCTTCTCAGTAGAGCCGACCCTCTTCGCATCAGCATTCCCAAGCTCTCGATCGAAGAGGGAGAAGCGTTTCTCACAGACCTCCTTGCTCAAGCGAGGGATCCCGAGGCACCGCGCGTCTTCGGGGCCGATCTAGTCCCGACGATCGTTTCAAGTGTTGCCGCGAAATTTGCGCTGACCCCCCGTCGCTTGGTGAAAGCCGCGGGTCTTGTCTTCGAGCTCGCGAGTATCGAGTTCGATGATGGGACGCTTGCAGAACTGGAGGGCAGATACGTGTCTCAGCTTGTGGCTAATGGTGAGTTTGCTCGCATCGACGATGAGGAGGACTCTGCCGATGGCATTTCGTGAGTTCGCGAAGAACAAGAGCGAGACCGTCCGCGTATCAGCGACGGAATGGGAGGGGCACGATTTGATCAACATTCGTGTGTATGCACTGAATCGTTCTACCGGCGAGATCGGTCCCACTAAGAAGGGAATTTCTTTGAACATCGATACCATTCCAGAACTGATCGAAGCTCTCACATGGGCTCTAGGGCAGCCCTGCTCGCCGGAGCCGACGGCGCCCGAGCGGCACCTCGCGTCGGATGATGCAGAAAGGCTCGCGAAGACCGCCTGGGAGGCGCTTCGAAAGCACGGTACGGCGATGCATTGGGATTCGGCGGAGAAACTGGTGCTCGGCGGACTGAAAGAGTTCTCCAAGTGGGACCTTCATCGAGTTCTCGCCACACGCTCGGACCTCTTCGAGAGGGTCGATCAAGGCTGCTTTCGGGCGCGAAATCTCGGAGTCTAGGCCTTCGGGTACGAGGGCGACTGACCAACTGGGCAGTGCGTATCTTGTCCGCTACAAAGCGATTGAATCACAGTTGACGGTCCCCTTGCGGCTTCTCCGAGTTTAGGCCGACAAGTGGGCGATGAATTAAGGACACTGCTGGGCGAACTCGGACGCGGTAAGTGGGGCGAAGGCGCGGTGCGGTCGGCGCCGCAACGCACCGCTTGGGGCCCCATTTGGGACGCGCGCTCAATCCACGCGGCCCCGCGCGCTACTCGCTAAACTCGCACAGCACGCCGTCGTTCCCGTCCCCGCGCGGCACCACGAGTTCAATCCGCCCGCGCCGCCAGTTGGCCACAATCAGCCACGGATACGAACTCCCCGCGTCGAACCAGGTGAGGTAGATCGTGCGGTCTTCATTCTCGTACTCCCCGGCGAAGACCTTCGAGTAGTCATAGGCGCGGCCGGACTCCACCACGCGGATGTCCACGATCAGGTGGTACGAATGGTCGCGACGCAGGG
>Ga0207952_1000998_pt1 | contig 14789 bp, 10 predicted proteins | sample SubbioR12Aug_8Ca_FD_184831 | JGI IMG/M metagenome (GOLD analysis project Ga0207952, IMG submission 184831) | Serpentinite rock and fluid subsurface biosphere microbial communities from McLaughlin Reserve, California, USA - CR12Aug_8Ca (SPAdes) | ecosystem: Environmental > Terrestrial > Deep...
TGGAACGCACAACGGCCCGGAGCGTCTACCACCGCCCCGGGCCGCTGCGTTTTCCGTGAACCGTCTACCGTGAGCCGTAAACCGTTCAGTCCTCTTCCGGCAGCGCCGCGAACGGCGCCACGCCCTCGCCCAGCGGCGTGCCCAGCAGCCCCGCACCAAGCGCGTCCGAGCTGAATGACGGCTCGACCGGCATCGGCGGCGGCTCGATGTCCATGTCCACCTGTTGATAGCGGTACATACCCGTACCGGCCGGGATCAGGTGGCCGATGATGATGTTCTCCTTGAGGCCGAGGAGGTTGTCCTTGGCGCCGCGGATCGCCGCATCCGTCAGCACACGCGTCGTTTCCTGGAAGCTCGCGGCCGAGATGAACGACTGCGTCGTCAGCGAGGCCTTCGTGATGCCCAGGAGCAACGGCTCCGACGAGGCGGGCTTGTTCTTCTTCTTCTTGGCCCGGTCGTTGGCGTCGCGGAATGCGCCCTTGTCCACGTTCTCGCCCTCGAGCCATTCCGTATCGCCCGGATCGAGCACGCGAACCTTCTGCAGCATCTGGCGCACGATCACGCCGATATGCTTGTCGTTGATCTTCACGCCCTGCAGGCGGTAGACCTCCTGCACTTCGTTCAGCAGGTATTCCTGCACTGCGCGCGGTCCCCTGATGCGCAGAATGTCGTGCGGATTGACCGGGCCTTCCGAGAGACGGTCACCGGCGCGCACGCGATCACCCTCGTGCACGCGCAAGTGCTTGCCGGCCGCCACTTCGTACAGCTGTGCCTGCTGCGTCTCGTCCGGCGAACCGTCCGTGCGCAGCGGCTGGACAAAGATCTCGCGCTTGCCGCGCTTGATCTCGCCAAACCGCACGATGCCGTCCACTTCGGAGATCGTCGCCGGATCCTTCGGACGACGCGCTTCGAAGAGTTCAGCCACGCGCGGCAGACCGCCCGTGATGTCGCGGGTCTTGTACGCCTCACGATTGACCTTGGCGAGCACCGTACCCGCCGTGATATCGTCGCCATGTTCCACGGTAAGCTGCGCGCCCACCGGAATGACGAAGTCGCGAATGCGCTTTTCCTTTCCGCCCTTCGTCTGCCAGATCTCGATGTGCGGGTGGAGCTTCTTCTCGCGGTCCTCGATGACGACGCGCTGCCGGAGGCCGGTGAGCTCGTCGAGCTCCTCGGCAAACGACTCGTCCTCGACGAGATCCACGAACCGCACTTCGCCGGCCACGTCCGAAATGATTGGATTGGTGTACGGATCCCAGCTGAAGACCACCTGCTCCTTGGCCACTTCGTCGCCATCCTTGACGGCGAGGATGGCGCCGAGCGGCACCTGCAGCCGCGCCGACACCGGCGAATGCTTGTCCTTCGAGGCGCGAATGAAGATCTCGCCCTCGTAGGACGTCACGATCTGCACACCTTCGCGGTTCGTGACGTTGATCAGGCGGTCGCCGAACTCGATGATGCCGGCCACCTTCGTCTTTCGCGCCGTCTGCTCGGCGATACGAGCCGCCGTGCCGCCGATGTGAAAGGTGCGCAGCGTGAGCTGCGTGCCGGGCTCACCGATGGACTGGGCCGAGATGATACCCACGGCCTCGCCGATATCGACCATCTGCATCGTGGCCAGGTTCCGTCCGTAGCACATCCGGCAGAGGCCGCGCTTGGCCTCGCAGGTGAGCACCGACCGGATCCTGATCGTTTCAATGCCCGACTCTTCAATCGCACGGGCCGTGTCTTCGTCGATCATCGTGCCCGTCTCCACCAGCAACGTGCGCCGGCCGGACTCGTCGAGCAGCTGCGGATCTTCAACGTCTTCCGCCGCCACGTTGCCGACGATACGCTCGGAGAGCGGCTCGATGATGTCTTCGCCTTCCTTCAGTGCGCCGATCTGCAGGCCCATGATGGTGCCGCAATCTTCCTCGGCAATCGTCACGTCCTGGGCAACGTCGCAGAGACGCCGCGTGAGGTAGCCGGCATCGGCGGTCTTGAGCGCCGTGTCGGCCAGACCCTTCCGCGCGCCGTGGGTCGAGATGAAGTACTCGAGCACGGAGAGACCTTCACGGAAGTTCGACTTGATCGGGCTTTCGATGATTTCACCGATACCACCCGTGAGCTTCTTCTGCGGCTTCGCCATCAGGCCGCGCATACCGGCGAGCTGACGGATCTGGTCGCGCGAGCCTCGTGAACCCGAGTCGAACATCATAAAGACCGGGTTGTAGCCGCTCTGCGATTCCCGCATGTGCTTGATCATGGCGTCCGCGATGTCGTTGTTCGCGTGCGTCCACGTATCGATCACCTTGTTGTAGCGCTCACCGTTCGTGATGTTGCCGGTCTGGTAGGCCTTCTGGAAACGCTCCACCCGAGCGGTGGCTTCTTCGAGCAGCGATTCCTTCTCTGCCGGAATCTCGAGATCCTCGATGCCGATGGAGACGCCGCCGCGCGTGGCGTTGCGGAAGCCGAATTCCTTGAGCCGGTCGAGGAACCCGACGGTCTGCGTCAGCCCAGCCTGCCGGTAGGACTCGAATACCAGTTCCGAGAGCACCTTCTTTTTCATGTCGCGGTTCTGGAACCCGATGCCGGGCGGCACGATCTGATTGAAGAGCACCCGACCAACCGTCGTGTTCTCCCAACGCTGCTTGCCGTCGGTCGTGATCAGGAACCGGATGGCCGAGTGGATGTCGACGCGCCCCATGGCGAGCGACATTTCGATTTCCACGGGCGAGACAAATGCCCGGAGCTTGGCCACCTGCTTTGGATCCTTGATCAGGTCGTCAAAGCCAGGCGGGGCCTTGGTGGCGAAATAGCAGCCGAGCACGATGTCCTGGCTGGGCTCCGCCACCGGGCGTCCGTCGGCCGGCTTGAGGATGTTGTTGCTGGAGAGCATGAGCACGCGCGCTTCGAGCTGCGCTTCATATGACAGCGGCACATGCACGGCCATCTGGTCACCGTCGAAGTCGGCGTTGAACGCCGCGCAGACGAGCGGGTGAATTCGAATGGCCTTGCCTTCCACGAGCACGGGCTCGAACGCCTGGATGCCCAGACGGTGAAGCGTCGGTGCGCGGTTGAGCAACACCGGGTGGTCGCGAATGATTTCTTCGAGGATTTCGAAGACTTCGTTCGACTCGCGCTCCACGATCTTCTTGGCGCGCTTGACCGTCTCGGCGATGCCCTTCTCCACCAGCTTGTGGATGATGAATGGCTTGAAGAGTTCGAGCGCCATCGCCTTCGGGAGCCCGCACTGGTGCAGCGCAAGTTCCGGACCCACGACGATGACCGAACGCCCTGAATAGTCCACGCGCTTGCCGAGCAGGTTCTGACGGAACCGGCCCTGCTTGCCCTTGAGCATGTCGGAGAGCGACTTGAGCGGACGCTTGCCGCGGCCCCGGATCGCCTTGGAACGGCGGCCGTTGTCGAAGAGTGCGTCCACCGCTTCCTGCAGCATGCGCTTCTCGTTCCGGAGAATGACTTCCGGTGCGCGATGCACGATGAGCTTCTGGAGGCGGTTGTTGCGATTGATGACGCGACGATACAGGTCGTTCAGGTCCGACGTCGCGAAGCGTCCGCCGTCGAGCGGCACCAGCGGACGGAGATCGGGCGGGATCACGGGGATCACGTCCAGGATCATCCATTCCGGCTTGTTGCGCACATCGCCGTGGTCGCCCGAGTTGCGGAAGGCGTCCACCACCTTCAGCCGCTTGAGCATCGCCTTCTTCTTGTGCTGCGAGGTCTCGGTGAGCACCTGCGTACGCAGGGTCTCGGCGAGCTTGTCGATGTCAAGGCGCTTGAGAAGCTCGCGCACCGCTGGCGACCCGATGTCCGCGTTGAAGGCCGTGTCACCCTCTTCACGGGCCTTGGCGCGCAGCCACAGGTACTGGTCTTCGTCGAGCAGCATGTTCTGCACGACGTCGCGCATTGTGCCGGGGATGGCGGCATTGGTTTCCGGCACTTCGGTCTGGTTGCCCGGCTCCAACACGACGTAGTTCGAGTAATAGACCACCTTCTCGAGATCACGCAGCGTGAGGTCGAGGAGGTTGCCCATGGGACTCGGCAACGTCTTGAAGAACCAGATGTGCGCCACCGGCACGGCCAGTTCGATATGGCCCATGCGGTCGCGCCGCACCTTGCTGAGCGTCACCTCGACGCCGCAGCGGTCGCAGATCACGCCGCGATAGCGAATCCGCTTGTACTTGCCGCAGTGACATTCCCAATCCTTGACCGGACCAAAGATCCGTTCGCAGAAAAGGCCGTCCTTCTCCGGCTTGAACGAGCGATAGTTGATGGTTTCGGGCTTGGTGACCTCGCCCCAGCTCCACCACGAGCGAAGGCCGGCCATCTCCAGGCGCTCGCGTTCCTTGGAGTCGCGGGGACCACGAATCTCCTCGGGTGACGCGATGCGGATCTGGATGTAATCGAACGCTGCAGAGCGCGTCTCGCGCGCATTTCGGAAGTCAATCATTGGTTATTCCTCGCTCCCATTACCGAAGGGAGAGTTGTAGCCATCGGCATTGGCTTCCATCGTGACGTGGATGCCCAGCGCCTGCAGTTCCTTGACGAGCACGTTGAACGACTCTGGCGTGCCCGGATCCGGCAGGTTCTGGCCCTTCACGATCGCCTCGTACACGCGCGACCGTCCGTTCACGTCGTCCGACTTGACCGTGAGGATTTCCTGCAGCGTGTGCGCAGCGCCGTATGCCTCCAGCGCCCACACTTCCATTTCTCCGAAACGCTGGCCGCCGAACTGCGCCTTGCCGGCGAGCGGCTGCTGCGTGACGAGCGAATAGGGTCCAATGGACCGCGCGTGGATCTTGTCGTCCACGAGGTGGGAGAGCTTGAGCATGTACACTTCGCCCACCGTCACCGGCGTGCTGAAGCGCTCACCCGTACGGCCGTCGCGCAGGCGAATCTTGCCGCCCGGCTTGAGCCCCGCATGCAGCAGCAGTTCCACTGCGGCAGCGTCCACGTCCGCGTCGGTCTTCTTGGTAAGCATGGCAGCCAGCGCCGGGAGACCGAGGGCCTCCAGGATATCCGCACCGCTCATGGCCGCCTGCTTCTCGGCCTCCTTCTGTGCCTTCTTGAACTCCGCCTTGCGTGATGCCGCGAAGTCCTCGCTCTCGACGGCCTTCTCATTGAAGGATACGGCGTGGGTGAGGGCTTCGAGCTCGCGGTCGGCGAGTTCCTTGGCTGCGCCCGCGATGAAGTCGCGGATGCCGTGGAACACGTCGCGCGATTCCTGCGACATGGCGCGGCTGCCCAGGTCGTTCAGCGTGGCATCAGCCAGCAGTTCGACCTTGCCCACCGACCCGACTTCGGGCCGGATGTCCGCCATGAGCGTCTTGATTTCCTTGTCGGACGGCAGCGGGGCCGGCGACTTGAGGCGCAGGGCACCCTTGATCCAGTTGAGGCCGGCCAGCTTGAGCAGCATGCCGATCTCGCGCTCGTTCGCGCCCTGGAACACCGGCGTCTTGGCGTAGAAGCCCAGGATCCGCGCGGCCCACCCGAGGTGGGTCTCGAGAATCTGCCCGACGTTCATGCGGCTGGGCACGCCCAGCGGGTTGAGGACAATGTCCACCGGCCGACCATCCGGCAGGAAAGGCATGTCTTCTTCAGGCACGATGCGGGCAACGATACCCTTGTTGCCGTGACGGCCGGCCATCTTGTCGCCCACCGAGATCTTGCGCTTCTCGGCGAGGTAGACCTTCACCAGCTGGATGACGCCCGGGGGCAGTTCATCCGGCTGCAGGATGCGGTCGATGCGTTCTTCCGCCTTCTCCTCGATCTTGGCCTTCACTTCGTTGGCCGCGTCGATGATCTCGCGGATGGCGTCGTTGACCTTCTTGTTCTCGACGCGGAAACTCTTCAGGTCGATGGTCGCCAGCCGAAGGCCGTCGAGCACCGCGCCGTCGAGCCTGGTGCCGGCCGGAATCGCCTCTTCCACCGTGCCGGCCTTGAGCGCCATTGCCACGGTCTGGCCGTCGAGCAGCGCCTTCAGTTCGCCGTCGCGCACGTCGTTGACGCGCACCTTTTCCTCACCTTCAAGGCGGCGCACTTCGCCGATCCGCTCGCCGCGGTCCTTCTCGACGACCTGATCTTCCACACGCGAGAAGATCTTGCAGTCGATGACGACGCCTTCGACGCCCGGCGGAACCTTGAGCGATGAATCCTTCACGTCCTTGGCCTTTTCGCCGAAGATTGCCGTGAGGAGTTTTTCTTCCGGGGAAAGTTCGGTCTCACCCTTCGGCGTGATCTTGCCGACGAGAATGTCGCCTGGCCGCACGTGCGCGCCGATGCGGACAATACCGCGCTCGTCGAGGTCCACGAGCGACTCTTCCGAGACGTTCGGGATTTCACGCGTGATTTCTTCCTGCCCGCGCTTGGTGTCGCGCACGTGCAGTTCGAGTTCCTGGATGTGGATGGACGAATACACGTCCTCCTTCACCAGCCGCTCGGAGAGGACGATCGCGTCCTCGAAGTTGTGGCCGTACCAGGGCATGAACGCCACGAGCACATTCGAGCCGAGGGCCAGCTGGCCATGTTCGGTTGCCGCACCGTCGGCCAGCACCTCGCCCGCCTTGACGTGCTGTCCACGACGGACAATCGGGCGCTGGTTGATCGCGGTGTCCTGATTGGTGCGCCAGTACTTCCGGATCTTGTAGCGATCCTGCTGCGTGAGCCGCGCCAGCGGCTCGTCGGCGCCCTTCTTGCCCTTATCCACCGGCCCGGCGTCCACGAGGATTTCGTCGGCCGTGACGCGGGTGACCACACCACCGCGCTTCGCGATGACCGTGGCGCCCGAGTCGCGAGCGACCGTCTCTTCGAGACCGGTGCCGACGAGCGGTGTCTGCGGATTCAACAGCGGCACAGACTGCCGCTGCATGTTCGAGCCCATCAGCGCGCGGTTGGCGTCGTCGTGCTCGAGGAACGGAATGAGCGCCGCGGCAATCGACACCAGCTGCTCCGGCGACACATCCATATAGTCGATACGGTCGGGCGACAGCAGCGGGAAGTCCGAGCCATGACGGCAGAGCACCAGCTCGTTGACGAACGTGGAGTCGTCGTTGAGCTTGGCGTTGGCCTGCGCGATCGTCGAATCCTCTTCGCGGTTGGCGTCGAGCCAGGTGATCTCGTGCGTCACCTTGCCGTTCTTCACCACGCGGTACGGCGTTTCCACGAAGCCCAGGTCGTTCACCCGCGCGTAGCAGGCGAGCGACGTGATCAGTCCGATGTTCGGACCTTCGGGCGTTTCAATCGGGCACATGCGGCCGTACTGCGAGTAGTGCACGTCGCGGACTTCGAAGCCGGCACGCTCGCGCGTGAGGCCGCCAGGTCCAAGCGCCGACAGCCGACGCTTGTGCGTCAGTTCGGCGAGCGGATTGGTCTGGTCCATGAACTGCGACAGCTGCGACGACCCGAAGAAGGCCTGGATCACGGCCGAGACAGTGCGCGCATTGACGAGGTCGTCGAGCGCGATCTTCTCGGTGTCCTGGTTGATGCTCATCCGCTCCTTGACCAGCCGCGCCATGCGCGAGAGGCCAACGGAGAACTGGTTGGCGATGAGTTCGCCCACCGAGCGGATACGACGGTTGCCCAGGTGGTCGATGTCGTCCACATGCCCGCGACCCTCGTGCAGTTCCACGAGGTAGCGGACGATGGCGATGAAGTCGTCCTTGGTGAGAACCGTATGGTTCGCCGGCGTCGAGAGGCCGAGGCGCTGGTTGATCTTGTACCGACCCACGCGACCGAGGTCGTAGCGCTTGGGCGAGAAGAAGAGTCGCTCGAGCGCGGTCTTGGCCGTTTCCTTGTTCGGTGCGTCGCCCGGACGGAGCAGCGAGTAGATGGCCTTGAGGGCCTCGGCCTCGCCGAACTCGGCGTCGGTCGAATCCTTGTGGCCACGGCGACGACGCGATTCGTCGTCGAAGTGGATCGGGTTGGTCGGATCCTTGGCGAGCGTGTTCTTGATCAGCGTGCTCTCAGCCCGCCCACTCGGCACAAGGCAACGCACCTTGTTGAGGCCGTGCTTGCGCAGCCGCTTGGCGAGCGTCTCGCTGAGCTTGTCGCCGGCTTCGGCGACGACTTCGCCGGTCTCCGGGTCCACTTCGTCGACGGCAATGATACGCGGCGTGGTGCGCTCGCCGCGGTCCATCAGTTCGAGTTCGTCACGGAGGTCCACCGCGGCGTAGCTGGCGAACACCTTGATGGTGTCGATCTTCAGGCGGCGGAGGCGGTTGAACACCTCTTCCGTCAGCTCGTCGCCTTCGCGCACGACCAGTTCCGACTCGGCGCGCTCGCGTTCTGCCCGGGCTTTTTTGGTCTTGAGCTTGGGGGCGTCAGGCACCGCATCCTCGCCAGCCAGCGAGATGTTCTGCGCCACGATCGCGCCGATGACTTCGCGGTTCTCCGCGCGGCCTTCACGCTTCTTGGTGAGGTCGAGCTCGCGGACGGCGAAGAAGAGGCGGAGGATGTCCGAGTTGGACCCATAGCCGAAGGCGCGCAACAGCGCCGAGGCCGGGAACTTCTTCTTCTTGTCGATGTGGACGTAGATCACATCGTGGATGTCCACGGTGAACTCCACCCACGACCCGCGGAACGGGATGATGCGGGATGAGATCAGGCGCTGTCCGTTCGGGTGCGTGGACTCCTCGAACACCACGCCCGGCGAACGGTGCAGCTGGCTGACGATGACCCGCTCAGCGCCGTTGATGACGAAGGTGCCCAGCTGGGTGAGCAGGGGCAGCTCGCCAAGGTAGACCTCCTTCTCGATCTGGTTCTTGACGCGCTTCCGCTTGTCCTCGGGCGACGTCTCCTCGAACACCGTGAGGAACAGCGTCGCCTTGAGGGGGGCGGAATAGGTCATGTCGCGCTCGATGCACTCCTCAACGGAGTACTTCGGCTCGCCCAGCGTGTACTTCTTGAAGTCCAGGAGGAAGTTCTCGTGGACGTCGCTGATGGGGAACAGGTCCTTGAAGACCCGCTCCAGTCCAACATCTTCGCGATCGTGCGCGGCGGCGTCGAGCTGGAGGAGTGACTCGAAGGCGCGAGTCTGGATGTCGAGCAAGTGGGGCATTTGCATGCCCTTCTCGAGCTTTCCGAAAGAGATCTGCTTGATCATGTCGGTCCGGGGCTCACCCGGGAGGTGTACTGGCAGAGAGCGTTACAAAGCGCCACGCCCCGGCATCCGAACAGTGATTCTGTCGGATGCCGGTGCGCGTGCAATTCAACTACGGGTATTGCGGAGGAGCGAAAGAGTCACGTATCGAGGGCAAGTGAGGGAGTGAGTGCCGATGCCGCGCGGAAGCCACTGCCTCGCGCGGACATCGGTGAACCACAACCCCTACTTGACCTCGACCGTCGCGCCCTGCTCTTCGAGCTTGGCCTTGATCGCTGCGGCCTCGTCCTTCGTGGCACCGGCCTTCACGACCTGCGGCGCGCCGTCGACCAGGTCCTTGGCTTCCTTCAGGCCAAGGCCGGTGACTTCGCGCACGACCTTGATGACCTGAATCTTCTTTGCGCCTGCGTCCTTGAGCGTGACGGCGAACTCCGTCTGCTCTTCGGCCGCTGCGGCTGCTCCGCCACCGCCAGCCGGGGCGCCCGCGGCAACGGCCGCGATCGTCACGTTGAACTTCGTCTTGAACGTATCAATGAGCTCGGCGAGCTCGACGACCGACATGCTGCCGATCGCGTCGAGGATTTCGTCCTTGCTCAGAGTGGTCTTCGTCATTGTCCTATTCTCCGTTGGTATTTCCCAGGGTTTCCTGGGGCGTGTGTGTCAGGCAAACGCCTGGGGAATCAAGCTGCTGCGGTCGAACCTTCTCCGGCCGTTCCAGACTCGAGCTGCGTCTTCCGCGCCTCGAGGGCCAGCGCGAACATCGCCAGCACGCTGTTGAACGCGCCGAGGAGCTGCGAGAGCGCCTCGTTGCGGGTCGGCAGCGACGCCAGCTTCTTCATCAACGCCTCATCAACGACGGCGCCCTCATACAGACCTCCCTTCACCGCCGGTCGCTGCTCGTTCTCCTTGCGGAAATCGCTCAGCACCTTGGCAGCCGTGATGCCGTCCTTGGCCACCACGACGCCGGTCGGGCCCTTGAGGCGCACGCCGGCCAACCCGCTCTCATTCACTGCCTTGAGGGCGAGGGTGTTCTTGATGACGACGTACTCAATGCCCGCCTTGCGGAGGCGCCGGCGAAGATCCGTCATCCGCTTCACGTTGAGGCCGGTGAAGTCGGTGTAATAGACGGATGTTGCGCCCTTGAGCTTGTCCTTGAGCTCGGCGACGAGCTGTTCCTTTTCGGGTCGCTTCATGGCTCGTTACCGGTAGGGGGTCGTGTCGATACGAACGCCCGGGCCCATGGTGCTGGACACCGCAACCGTTCGCACGTAGACGCCCTTCGTCGCGGCCGGCTTGGCGCGGACGATGGTGTCCATGAAGGCCGAGAAATTCGTTTCGAGCGACTCAACCGGGAACGACACCTTCCCGATGGCGGCGTGCACGATGCCCGCCTTGTCCACGCGAAACTCGATCTTGCCGGCCTTCGTTTCCTTCACGGCCTGACCGACGTTCATCGTGACGGTGCCCGCCTTGGGGTTCGGCATCAACCCGCGGGGGCCGAGCACGCGACCGAGCTGGCCCACCTGGCCCATCTGGTCCGGCGTGGCAATCATCACGTCGAAATCGGTCCAGCCTTCCTTGATCTTGGCGATGTACTCGGTGCCGACGAAATCGGCGCCCGCTGCTTCGGCTTCCTTCGCCTTGTCACCAACTGCGATGACGAGCACGCGCACCGACTTACCGGTGCCGGCCGGGAGCACGACGGTGCCACGGATGGCCTGATCGGCGTGCTTCGGGTCTACCCCGAGGCGCACGGCGACGTCCACCGTCTCGTCGAACTTCGCAAAGGCGGTCTTCTTGACGAGCTCGAGCGCCGCACGAGCCTGATGGCTCGCGGTGACGTCCCGTCCCTCGACGGCCTTGCGGTACTTCTTGCCGTGGGTACGCATCAGTCGCGCACCTCCACGCCCATCGAGCGCGCCGCGCCGGCAACCATCGCCATCGCGGACTCAATGGTGTCGCAGTTGAGGTCGGGCATCTTGAGCTCGGCGATCTTCTTCACCTGAGCCTTGGTGATGCTCCCGACCTTGTTGCGATTGGGCTGACCCGAACCCTTCTCGATCCCCGCTTCCTTCTTGACGAGCACCGCAGCTGGCGGCGTCTTCAGGATGAAAGTGAAGGACTTGTCGGCGTAAATCGTGATCTCGACCGGAAGGATCGTATCCTGGCCCTGCGTCTTTGCATTGAACTCCTTGCAAAAGGCCATGATGTTGATGCCCTGCGGACCGAGCGCGGTGCCGACGGGAGGGGCCGGGTTCGCCTTCCCTGCAGGAATCTGCAGTTTGACGAAACCGACTGCCTTCTTTGCCATGGTACTCCTCTTCGCAGTAGCGGGCGCTGCTAGCCCGCTGGCTCCCACTGTGTTTTAGCGTCGGAGTGGTCGCCGACGGTACTGCAACTACAACTACGGGTAGACGGTAGACCGTAGGGCGTACGCGGTAGCAGTAGAACTACAACTGCAACTGCTCGTGTGGTTCGATCCTGCCTCGCGATTGGTTCTACTGCTACTGCCTACGGTCTACTGTGTACTGTCTACTGCTTATGTCGCTCTAGTGGGCGCGCAGCTGCAGGTAATCCAACTCCACCGACGTTGGCCGACCAAACAGCGAGACGCTCACCCGCACTTTCCCCTTGTCCGCCAGCACTTCCTCGACCGTTCCATTGAAATCCGTGAACGGCCCTTCCGTGATGGCCACGGCCTGCCCGACGAGGAACGGGATCTCCTCTTTCGGCGCTTCCTCTTCCACCGCATCCGCGATGCCGAGGAGGCGATTCACTTCATCCGGGCGCAGCGGCTGCGGATCGCGATCCTTGCCGACGAACTTGATCACGCCCTGAATCGAATTGATGGTGTGCAGCGTTTCCTGATCGACTTCCATCTCGACCAGCACGTACCCTGGAAACACCTTCCGCTCGACGGTCACCTTCTTGCCGCCCTTGATCTCAACCACCTGTTCCGTCGGGACGAGCGCCTGCCGGATCTGCCGCTGATCGGCGGCCACCGGATCGGCGTCGATCTTGCGCTGGATCAGCGAGCGGACCTTGTTCTCATGGCCCGACGTGGTTTGGATCGCGTAGAACCGATGCATCATCTAAAGAGCGCCGGAATTCCCTGAACCAGCACAAGGCGCAGAATGTTGTCGAGGATGAAGATCACGATCCCGATGAACAACGCCAGCAAGACGACGCCGATGGAGAGCTGGCGCACCTGCGGCCAATCGGGCCAGGTGACCTTCTTCATCTCGGCCATGACGTCGTGATAGAACGTCACGGTCCGCTGCATCAGGGTCGCCTTCTCGACGACCTGCACGGAGGACGACACTTACTTCGTCTCCTTGTGCGTCTGGTGCTTGTTGCACCGCGGGCAGTACTTCTTCCACTCCACCCGCTCGGGGTGGAGTCGCTTGTTCTTCATCGTGAAGTAGTTCCGATTCTTGCACTCGCCACAGGCGAGGATGATTTTTTCGCGCGGCATTGCCCTTTCTCCTCAGGTCTGCTGCATCTCAACTGCTCTTTCGCTTTCACCAGATCCATCTGCTGCCACCAGCGCTCACCAAGCACGCGACCGGGATCGAACCGGTGACCTCATCCTTACCAAGGATGTGCTCTACCGACTGAGCTACGCGTGCAATCCCTGCCTCGATCCCGCGCTTCACGTTCCGGTCCGGAACTCACCCTTCAACATCAGACACCATGCAGAGCGGGAGACGGGGCTCGAACCCGCGACATCAAGCTTGGAAGGCTTGCGCTCTACCAGCTGAGCTACTCCCGCGTGTCCCGCTTCTCCCTCCCTCTGAACCCTGAACCCTTCACCCTGAACTGCTCCATGGTGGGGGAAGGATTCGAACCTTCGAAGGCATAAGCCGGCAGATTTACAGTCTGCTCCCGTTGGCCACTTGGGTACCCCACCTCAACCAACCGAATCCACTGCTGCCGATCGAATCCGCCTCCACTGCTTGTTGCCTACGAACACTCTCGTACTCTTCACAACCGCCGACGACAGAGCTGACGGCCAGAATCGAACTGGCAACCGCCTGATTACAAATCAGGTGCTCTGCCAATTGAGCTACGTCAGCACGCCACGCATGCACCAGAACGAAACGCAAAACGACGAGCGGTTTTTCGCGAGCCTTAAAAAGTATCGCAGGCGCGAAAGCTGGTCAAGCCGTTGGGCGACAAGTTGTTAGGCCCTGCGGGCTCGCAAGCACATTTCTGCGAGCCGGGCGCGAAAAAAGGCGGCTAGCGCACCTTCTTCCAGCGGGTTCCGGACGGGGAGTCCTCGATAGCTATCCCCTTCTCCTCCAACACTTTCCGGATTCGGTCGGCCTCGCCAAAGTCACGCCGACCCCGCGCGGCGGTGCGGTCCGCAAGCTGCCCCTCCACCCAGGCAGCGAGTTCCGAGTCGTCATTCCCGCGATCGGGCACCAGATCCAGCACCGCATCCACCTGCCGAAATGCGTCCCGGGCCCGGGCCAGGGCATTCGGGTCCGTTCCCTTTGCGTCGAGTGCGCGGTTGGCCGCATTGATGAAATCGAACAGCGCGCCAAGCGCGCGCGGGGCGTTGAGATCGTCACCAAACGCCGCGGTCGCTTCCACCGCAAGCGTGTCGGCGGCCTCAGCCAACGCGGCATTACCAGCGCGCTCGCGACCAAGCCGGTCGGCAAAATCACCGACCCGTCGCACCGCCTCCGTACTCGCCTCGAGCGCCGCGCCCGACAGGTTGAGCTGCTTGCGATAGTGCGTCGAGAACACGAAATGCCGAAGTGCCGCGGCGCTCACCCCTTCGGACTTGAGGTCAGCCACCGTGCTCACATTGCCGACGCGCTTGGCCATCTTGGCGCCGTCGGTGAGCAGGAACTCGCCGTGGCACCAGAAGTTCGCAAAGGGCTTTCCTGTCGCCGCTTCACTCTGGGCGATCTCGTCCTCGTGGTGCGGAAACATCAGGTCCACGCCGCCGGCGTGGATGTCGAGGGTCTCGCCGAGGAGTGCCATCGCCATCGCCGAGCACTCGAGGTGCCAGCCGGGACGGCCCCGGCCCCAGGGCGAATCCCACGCAGCGCCGCAGGCTTCGTCCTCGGGCTTCGCCGACTTCCACAGCGCAAAATCCTGCGCGTTCTCCTTGGCGTAGTCATCCTGAGCCACGCGCGCCCCCGCGCGAATTTCGCGTGTGTCCAGGCGCGACAGGCGCCCATACCCGGGAAACTTGTCGATGGCGAAATACACAGAGCCGTCGTCAGCCTTGTACGCCACGCCGTTCGCCTCGAGTCGTTGCACGAGCGCGATCATCTCGGCGATGTATGCCGTGGCGCGCGGATAGTGCTCGGCGCGCTGGATGCGGAGGAACTCGCGGTCCGCGTGGAAGGTCTCCACCACGGGATCGGTGAGTGCGGTGATCGACAGCCCACGCTCCGACGCGCGCTTGATGATCTTGTCGTCCACGTCGGTCAGGTTCATCACCTGCTCAACGGCCCACCCGCGCGTCCGCAGCACGCGCCGCAGCAGGTCTTCAAACAAGAACGTCCGGAAATTGCCGAGGTGCGCCGGGTTGTAGACCGTCGGCCCGCAGGTGTAGAGGCGCACGGTGTTGCCATCCGCCGGGGCGAATGGCTCGACGCTGCGGGTCAGCGAGTTATAGAGGCGAAACTCGGGCACGTCCCAAAGTTAGCGTATCACGCCGCCGTCGCGGGACCGG
>Ga0207952_1000999_pt1 | contig 14774 bp, 10 predicted proteins | sample SubbioR12Aug_8Ca_FD_184831 | JGI IMG/M metagenome (GOLD analysis project Ga0207952, IMG submission 184831) | Serpentinite rock and fluid subsurface biosphere microbial communities from McLaughlin Reserve, California, USA - CR12Aug_8Ca (SPAdes) | ecosystem: Environmental > Terrestrial > Deep...
AGGAAACTGGTCGAGAAACTCGCCGGCGATGATCCGGTCGCAGGCAAGAACGATCGCGTCGGCAATCACGGGATCGAGCACGCCAAGATCGCGGTTGGCCAGCGCCGCGGCTTTTTTTACATAGCCGAAAGCCTGGATGAAAAAAGGCTCAAGCGAAATCGGCAGGCCGGTGATCTTGAAGTTCTCGATGCCGCGCAGCGTCTGCACGCCGTAATAGACGTTGTCCGGTATCTCACGCTCGCCGAGGAAGTCTTTTTCGATGCGGTACGACATTTGCTGTTGCTCCTGGTTGAATGTAGTGCTGACCGGTCAAGCGCCGGCCATGAAAGTACGCACGCCCGAACCGACGAACTGGACGCCGATGCAGACGAGAAGAAACCCCGTCAGCCGGGTGACGACGTTGATTCCCTCATCGCCCAGCCAGCGCGAAACCAGGCGCGCCGAACGCAGCGTCGCCCACATGACGAGACAGGTCAGGGCGACACTGACCACCGTTGCGCCATAGGCTGTCGCGCGCATCGGGCCGCTGGCCAGTTCGGCAATTTCCGTCGATACGCCGATCACTGTGGCGATCGTTCCGGGGCCGGCGATGCCCGGCAAGGCCAACGGAAAGAAAGCGATGCTGTGCCGCGCCGGTTGCGCAACGATGGCGTCGGCCGTGCCGAACAGCATGCGCTGCCCGAGCAAGGCGACGGTGATACCGCCGGCAATCCGCAAGGCGCCATAGGAAATGCCGAAGGTGTGCAGGATGGCGACCCCGGCGAAAAGCGCCGAGACCATGACGGCAAACGAATAGACGCACGCGCGCAGGGCTTCATCGCGCGCCGCTGTGGTCGACATTTCACTGGTCAGGGCGAGGTACATCGGTATTTTCGACAGCGGATTGGTCATCGTCAGCAAGCTGACCAGACCGCCGGCGAGGAAGGTGGTCGCCAGTTTCAGCAAGGGATCATCCATGCGTTTTTCCTCTACCCAGCGCTTGCTCAACGCTCAAGCGAGCGGTGAACCTTGCCTTTCCGGGCAAAGCCCTCCCCCTGACGAAAACCAGCGTCATGATCGAATCCCGATGAAATGGAGTTGGACGGCCAGCGTGGCTGGCTGCCGCCCTGGTCAGTGGTGCAGGATCTTCGCCAGGAACTGCTGCGCGCGCTCGGAGCGCGGGTTGTCGAAGAAAACATCCTTGCTGTCGTCTTCGACGATCTTGCCCTGATCCATGAAGATCACCCGATTCGCCACGCGCCGGGCAAAGCCCATTTCATGCGTCACGCACATCATGGTCATGCCTTCCTGCGCCAATTCGGTCATCACGTCGAGCACTTCGTTGACCATCTCCGGGTCGAGCGCCGAGGTCGGCTCGTCGAACAGCATGCAGATCGGATCCATCGCCAGCGCGCGGGCAATCGCCACGCGCTGCTGCTGCCCGCCGGAGAGCTGCCCAGGATACTTTTGCGCCTGGGCACTCAACCCGACCCGGTCGAGCAGTTTGGAACCCTTGTCCCGCGCCTCGTCCGGACTGCGTCCGAGCACCTTGACCTGGGCAATGCTCAGGTTCTCGATGATCGACATGTGCGGAAACAGTTCGAAGTTCTGGAACACCATGCCAACGCGCGAGCGCAGTTTCGAGAGATTGGTCTTCGGATCGCCGACCGAAATCTCATCGACGACGATCTCGCCGCTCTGAAACGGCTCAAGGCCGTTGACGCACTTGATCAGCGTCGATTTACCCGAGCCCGACGGGCCGCAGACGACGATCACTTCGCCCTTGTTCACGCTCGTCGTGCAATCGGTGAGCACCTGGAAGGTGCCGTAGTGCTTGCTGACATTCTTGATTGAAATCATCTTCCGTCTCCTGGAGTCAATATCCCAAGCGGCATCAGGCCGTCTTGAGCTTTTTCTGGTAGTGGCGCACGAGTTGCGAAGCGGCAAAGCAGATCACGAAATAGACGGCACCGGCGAACAACAGCAGTTCGACCAGACGCCCGTCGCGGTCGCCGACCTTGTAGGCGGCGCCGAAGAAATCGGCCAGTGCCGAGACATAGACCAGCGAAGTATCCTGAAACAGGATGATGCCCTGCGTCAGCAGCAGCGGCACCATGTTGCGGAAGGCCTGCGGCAGGACGACGAGACGCATCGACTGCCCGTAGGTCATGCCCAGCGCGCTGGCGGCGGCCATCTGCCCTTTCGATACCGACTGGATGCCGGCACGGATGATTTCCGAGTAGTAAGCCGCCTCGAACAGCGCGAAGCCGGCAATCGCCGAACCCAGACGCATGTCGCTGCCGCGCGGAAAGCCGAGCAGGCTCTCGAGCAGATGCGGAATGATCAGGAAGAACCAGAGCAGCACCATGACCAGCGGCACGGCACGGAAGAGATTGACGTAGCCGGCGGCAAACCACGACAGGACGGGGAACGACGACAGGCGCATCATCGCCAGAATGGTGCCCCAGACGATGCCGAAGATGACGGCGATGAAAGTGATTTGCAGCGATACCTGCATCCCTTGCCAGAGATAAGGCAGCGCACCGGGAATAGAAGACCAGTCGAATTCGTACATGTCATTTACCTCCGATATAGCCGGGAACGCGCACCCGCGCCTCGACCCAGCGCATGCCGAACATCACGACCACGTTGATGATCAGATAGGCCACCGTCACGGCAATGAACGATTCATAGGGCTGCGCCGTGTAATCGACCAGCTGACGCCCCTGCGCCGCGAGTTCAAGCAGTCCGATCGTCGAACACACCGCAGAGTTCTTGAAGATATTCAGGAATTCCGAAGTCAGCGGCGGCACGATCAGCCGCGAAGCCATCGGCAGCATCACGAAACGGTAGGTTTGCGCGAGCGTGAAACCCATCGCCAGGCCGGCGTTCTTCTGGCCGGGCGGCAAGGAATTGATCCCCGAGCGCACCTGCTCGGCGACCCGGGCGCTGGTGAACAAGCCGAGACAAAGCATCGACGCGAGGAACTGCTGAACGAGCGGGTTGCTTTGTTTGTAGGCCGAGCCGATACCTGCGGGGACCAACTCCGGCAAAACGAAGTACCAGAGAAAGAGCTGCACGAGCAAGGGAATGTTGCGGAAAACTTCGACGTAAGCCGAGGCAAATCCGGACAGCCATTTGTTCGGAACGGTACGCAAGACACCGATCACCGCACCGAGCAGCAGCGCGATCAGCCACGCCGAAAGCGACAGGGCGATCGTCATCTTGAAGCCGTAGAACATCCAGTCGAGGTAGTTGTCGCCCCCCGAACCCGTCGGCTGCAGGAACACACTCCAGTTCCAGTTGTAATTCATGTTTGAAGCTCCTCGAAGAAACGGGGGAGGGGTGAAAAAACCGGAAACGGCTCTCCCCCCGCCTGCGCGAACGATGCGATCAATACTGCATGAAAATCCGTTGCAGCTCGCGGCTGTCCTGCGTTGCGCTCAAGGCCACCGAGGCCAGGATGCGAGCCTTTTGCGGATTGAGATCGTGCGCCACGACCCAGTCGTATTTGTCGTCAGGCTGCTCGGCATTGCGCAGCACGAAACCACCGGCATTGACGTGCGACGAACGGATGATCTGCACCCCCTTGCCGCGCAACTCCTGCAGCACCGGGACCAGCGTGCCGCTCACCGAACCGTTGCCCGGACCGGCATGCACGATGGCCTTGGCGCCGGCGTTGGCAAAGGCACGATACGCGGTATCGCTGACATTGCCGCCGGCATAGGCGATTTCGACCAGCGGCAGCGCGTCGATCTTTTCGATGTCGAATTCGGAGCTCAGCGTATGGCGTTTGTCGAGCCGGCGGAACCAGTAGTTCTTGCCTTCGACGACCATCCCGAGCGGACCCCACGGACTCTTGAAAGCCTCGACCTTGATGTTGATCGTTTTGGCAACGTCGCGGCCGCTGTTGATTTCGTCGTTCATCACGACCAGCGCGCCCTTGCCGCGCGCATCCGCGCTTCCGGCAACGCCAACGGCGTTATACAGGTTGAGCATGCCATCCGCCGACATGGCGGTCCCCGGGCGCATCGACGCGACGAGGACGACAGGCTTCTCGCTCCTGATCACCAGATTGAGGAAGTACGCCGTCTCCTCGGTCGTATCGGTACCATGCGTGATCACGACGCCATCGACATCGCCCTGCTTGAGCAGCGCCGCGACGCGCTTGCCGAGCACCAGCAGATTGTCATTGCGGAAGCTTTCCGAGGCGATCTGGAAAACCTGCTCGCCACGCACGTTGGCGATCGCGGCCAATTGCGGGATGCCGGCAATCAGCTTGTCCACCGGCACTTTGGCGGCCTGATAGGTGGCGCTGTTGGTCGCGTCGGCACCGGCGCCGGCGATGGTGCCGCCGGTGGCGAGAATGACGACATTCGGTTTGCTCTGGGCCAGCGCAGCGCCGCTGACGAAAACGGCCGAAACGACGGCGAGCACCCAGCGCATTACAGTTTTCTTCAACACGTTCTCCTTCCTGAAGTTCCATGAAGGCGGGCACACGACAGCGCGCCCGCCCGTCCGCTTACTCGAAAGCCTTGTCGTTCGGCGCCTTGTACAGCGCCTTCATGGCGTCGGAGAGCGGGAAGCCGAGATTCAGCCCCTTCGGCGGAATCGGCTGCTGGAACCACTTGGTGTAGATCTTCTCGGCCTCACCCGAGGTCATGGCTTTGGCCAGCGCGTCGTCGACCAGTTTCTTGAACGCCGGGTCGTCCTTGCGCAGCATGCAGCCGTAAGCTTCGTACGATTGCGGCGTGCCGACCACGACCCAGTCGCTGGCCTTCTTGGCCTTGGCCATTTCGCCGAAGAGCAGCGCATCGTCCATCATGAAACCGACGGCACGCCCGGTTTCCAGGGTCAGGAAAGACTCGCCGTGATCCTTGGCGCTGATGATGTTCATACCCATCTTCTTGTCTTCGTTCATCTTGCGGATCAGGCGCTCGGAGGTGGTACCGGCGGTGGTCACGACGTTCTTGCCGGCGAGATCGGGGAAGTCCTTGATGCCGGCGTCCTTCTTGGTCATCAGCCGCGTGCCGATGATGAAGATGGTGTTCGAGAAACCGACCTGCTTCTGGCGCTCGGTATTGTTGGTCGTCGAACCGCACTCCAGATCGACCGTGCCGTTCTGCACCAGCGTGATGCGGTTGGACGAGGTGACCGGCATCAGCTTGATGTCGAGCTTGCTCAGTTTCAGGTCGGCCTTGATCGCATCGACCACCTTGAGCATGAGCTCCTGCGAGTAACCGATGACCTGCTGCTTGTCGTCGTAATAGGAGAAGGGAATCGACGATTCGCGGTGACCGAGGGTAATGGTGCCGGTCTCCTTGACCTTCTTCAGCGTACCGGTCAGCTCCTGGGCAAACACCGGCGCGGACAACAGCGTGGTCGCAAGCAGTGCAGCGCCAGCGAAACGGGTGCTAGGTTTGAACATTTTTGTCTCCTTCAGTCTTGTCGATAAGATGGGTCAGCGGGCATCGCCCTGACCCGACAGACTATGCATGACCCATGCCACCCTGAAATCAACGCGCAAGCAATTGATTCAACGGCGATTACGATAGATGCAAAGGCGATACACAATCGGAAATCCGAACATGACGCCGTTTCAGCGTTCGGCTTCCCGAACAATCGGTGCCTTGTTCTGCCCGGTCGCTCGATTTCGCTTGCGGTTTACCCGATTCCGAGCGCAAGCCGATGTTCGTCGCAAAAAGCCTTCCCTGCCTTGTTGCCCACCGCATAGAGGCGTTCAAGGTTGGATTCCGACCAGTCCATCACTTCGGGCAAAGCCGATTCCGGCAACGAACTGAGCAAGGGCACCTTGAGCAAACGCCGCTTTTTCGTTCCGTCGGGATTGCGGTTGTGCTCCAGATCGAACAAGCGGATATCGTCGCGCGCGATTTCCACGAGCGGGGTGATGATCGACTGCACCCATGCGCCATAAAGGTTGCGCGGCGTGCGGATCAGCTTCTCCGAACCGAGGATGTCGAACACGACGAGCGTGTCCAGATCGTCATGCAAACCCTGCTGCTGTTCCTTGCCGCCGCACAGGAAGGATTTTGGCGCCCTGCCGTCGCCGTTGGCCGTGCGTTTTGGGCGTTCCGCCAGCAAGGCGCGGAAGTTGATGGTATCGATGGCGGCGCCCTCGATGTAGTCCTCGCCGTTGATCGTGTAGGGCGGATAGATCAGGGGAAAGGAGAGCGCCGCCCGAAAATGTTCGGGCGTCACTTCGTGCTTTCCCCAGATCGTCATTTTGCCCCGAGTGACATTGAAGGCGTTGATATAAAACTCGCTCTCCAGGGTGGGCAGCACGCCAAAGTCGATGACTTCCTCGGCGAACGGTACGTGTGCGCACAGACCCAGGCTCTGCGGCCCGACATTGCTGGGGGTCAGCGTTGCCCAAACGAGTTGCAGCCAGTCGCCGAACAGCCGCTGCGCCGCAGTCTCGCCATCCTGGGCAAGAATCTGGCGAGCGAAGGGATTCATACTCAGCATCTGGCGAAACGCGTCGGCAGCGGAACCCGGCTTTGAGAACACCTTGTAGTTGACCGGCAGCCAGTCATAGATCCGGTCGGAAATGCCGAGTTTGACGGTGGCTTGTAGTGCTTTTTCGGGATTGCCGGCACGCGGTGCGCGGTAGAGCAGGCCGAGCAGCGCGCCGGCTCCGGAGGTGGAAACCACATCAAACTCGACGCCACGCTCGATCATCGCGACCAGCGCCCCGGCCATCAGCGTCGCATTGGGCGCGCCGCCGCCGATGAGAAGGGCTTTGCGCTTGGCGGGAACTTCTTTGGACAGGGCTTGCATCATCATGGTCTCCTTAAAAACGCAGTAAGCGCCCGGCTTGAACGGGCATTCCAAAGTCCGGCCGCAAGAATGCAAGCGACACGGCACGAAGATTTTGTTGGCCGCCAATGCTCTGGCGAGTTGACGCATTTTCGGCATCACAAGGAGAATCGCCCGGGCAGTCAAAGCGGCTCTTCGAGGCGCTGCTGCTTGATCGGCAGATGGATGCGAAAAGTTGTTCCACAGCCGGGTTCGCTGATCACTTCAATCGTGCCATGATGCTTCTGCACGATGCCATACGACAGCGACAGCCCCAGCCCGGTGCCCTGACCGACCGGCTTGGTGGTGAAGAAGGGGTCGAAAATGCGCAGCAGATGCGCGGCGTCGATGCCGCTACCGGTATCGGCGATCTCGATCCACACCCCGTTTTCTTCGTTGCCGGTGCGCAGGGTGATCACGCCGCGTTTGGCGATCGCGTGACCGGCGTTGACCAGCAGGTTCATGAACACCTGATTGAGTTCCGAGGGCAGGCACTCGATCTCGGGCAGTTGTCCGTATTCCTTGCGCACCTCGGCCTTGTACTTGAGCTCGTTCCAGACCACATCGAGGGTGCTGTCGAGCCCCCGGTGCACGTCGGCGCACTGCCAGTCGGTCTCGCCCACGTGAGAGAATTCCTTGAGCGCCTGGACGATCTTTTTTACCCGGTCGAGGCCGTTCATGGATTCGCGCAGCAGCAGTGCCACATCTCCCTTCACGTACTCCAGTTCAACCGCCTGCTTGACCATCTCGATTTCCCGGGCCGCAGCCAGGTGCTCCCGGAGCAGGGGATCATGCCGTTCGTAGGTGTCGAGCAGGCGCAGCAGACCCTTGACGTAGCCGTCCATGGTGCCGAGGTTGGCATTGACGAAGGCGATCGGGTTGTTGATTTCGTGGGCGACGCCAGCGGCAAGTTGCCCGATGGAGGCGAGCTTCTCCGAGTGGAGCAACTGCTGGTGGGTCTCTTCCAACTGCCGGAGGGATTCCTTCATTGCCTCATTGACGCGGGTGAGTTCGATCGTACGCTCGTCCACCAGGCGCTCGAGGTGTTCCTGGTAGCGCGCCAGCGACGCGGTTTTCTCCTGCACCGTCGCCATCATTTCCGAAATCGAGGTGCTCAGGAACTCGAACTCGGCGATCCCCTCGTAGTGCGGTGACTGTCCGGCCTGCAAATCGCGGATGATGCCGGCGATCGGTTTGCGGGTGATGGCGCTGAGGTAGAACATGAACAGCGCGGCGGCGACCGTCAGGGTTCCGCTCGCGAGCCATGCTCCGCGCACCAGATCCTGCTCGATGGCCTCGTAGTCCCGGCTGTCCTGGATCAGCGTAACCTGCCAGTGCCAGGGCTTGAAGGCGAAAGAATAGGCGTTGTAAGCGGTGCCGTCGGATTCGAACTGACGGACACGCTCGACGCCGCCACCGGCGGGAAGCTTGACCTGCAGCTCGCCAAATTCCCGCAAGCGTTGCGTAGCTTCGTCGAGAACGACGATGCGCAAGCCATTGCGCCGCGCGAAATCGTCGATCGAGATCAGGGCATGAACCTTGCGGTCGCGCCGGGCGCTGGCGTTTTCGGTCAGTCCGGTGCGCTGCAGTTCGTCCTCGTGGTCGTCAGCGATCTGGCGCACGGCGTCGGCGCGCCAGCGCAGGTTGTTCTCCGTCTGCTCCTGGGCAAAGCGGGCAGTGGCGAAAAGGACGACAGTGATGACCGCAGCGCCGAAGACGAGCGAAAAGCCAAGGATCGGCAGCAGAACACGAGTTGCCAGGCGGCTGTGGAACGGCCTCATGGCTGGCCTATTTGCGCACGACGGCCGGGGACGTGCGCAAGGCCTCCGGCCAGACGATCTCGCGGCGCCCTTGTTGCCATTGCACGATGAGGGGAAAACGTTTCATTTGCATGCCCGTCCGATCCACCGTGTAGCGACCGAGCAGGGCGTTGGTATCGAGTTGGGCGAGGCTGTCGCGCAGCAGCGAGCGATCGAGGCGACCGGCCTGGAGCAGCGCCCGCTCCAGAATCTGGCAGGCGGCATAAGCGTGGGCGGCGAGGAAGTTGGGCTTCTCGCCGTAGGCCGCGACGAATTCGCGCAGGAATTCAGCCGTTCCGGGCAGTTTCAGATCTTCGCGGGGCTCCCAGGTGGTCGTCGCAAAGGTGTCCTCGGCGGCGCTGCCGAGGGTGCTTCCGTATTTGTCCAGTCCGGGGCCGACCGAAGCGTAATAGGCCGCCGGCGTCCAAGCAATGCGCTGCAGCGCGCGGCGCATGTTCACTGACTCGGCGAAATGCCCGGCCATCAGGAGAGCACGGGCGCCGGACTGCTGTGCGACACGGGCAAACGGCTCAAGGTCGGCGCTGCCGAGGGGGATTTTCTGGAAGGAGGTGATGCGCACCCCGTATTCCTCGGCCCATATCCGCGTACCCTCGGCCACATCGCGGGAAAAGATGTCATCCGCCTGCACCACCGCCAGCGTGTCGACGCCAGCGTCGGCCAGCAAGGAAAGAAAACCGATGGTGTGCCGTCCGGCAACCGGGATGATCCCGAAAAGGTTGCGGTAACCTTGCTTCCACAGGGATTCGGCAGCGCCTCCCGGCGACAGCATCGGATAGCCGTGCCGATCGGCGATCGGGGCGACGGCTGCGGTAATGCTGCTGGAAAAAGGCCCCATGACCAGATCGGCGCCGTCGCGCAGGATATAGTCCTCGTAGATGAGGCGGGCCGTTGCCGCATCGCTCTTGTCGTCGCGGATGATCATCTCGACGCGCCGGTCGAGGATGCCGCCGCGCTGGTTGACCTGGTTTGCCCAGAGACGGTAAGCCTTGCCCTGCATTTCGGCGTCGGTGGCGTAAACTCCGCTCAAGCCGAGCGAGACGCCGATGCGCAACGGCGCTGTGGCCGGTGCTGCCGCCGCGCACGGCACTGCCGCAACCACCGTGGCGGCACAGAGGGCGCCCAGTACGCGCCGCCTGGTGAAGACTCCACGATGCATGGCGTTTTTCCTTTCGCATCACATGGCGTTTTTCACTATCTCATTCCAAAGGCATCGTTGGCAAGGTGTTTTTCAAATGCTGCACGACTGCATTGCGATGCCGGAGTTTGCTGCTTGAAACCAAGAGCAATCAAGATGCCGAGTGAATTGCGCGCTTGCACAAGCAGTTCGTATCATTGTGTAATGGCAAACTCAATGATATGACGAGAGTAAGTTGATCGTCATTACGCTGGAGATCTCCGCGGATCTCCAGGAAATAAATCGCCATGCGGTATATCCTTGCGTCGATCCGCAGGCAGTCACTGGAAACTCGTATCGGCCCCGCCGAAAACGGCGACGGATGGAAGAGGTAAGGCATGAGCAGAGCTAGAATTCTGATTGTTTCGGATGAGACTGTGGTCGCTCGGGATCTTGATCGACGGCTACAGGCGCTCGGGTACGAAGTGACGGGAGTTGCGGTGAGCGGCGACGAAGCCGTGCGCATGGCCGAGGAAACGCGGCCCGAGCTGATTCTCATCGAGCTGATGCTGCGCGGTCCGATCGACAGCGCCGAGGCGGTACGGCAGATCGCCGAGCGATTCGCGCTGCCGGTGGCCTACCTTGCCACGCGCTCCAATGCAGCCGCAGACGCCGATACGGCCGAGCGGACAAACGAGATCGAGCCCCGTATCTATATCCACCATCCATTCATTGCGCGCGAGCTGTCGACCGGCGTCGAGATGGCGATGCATCGCCACCGCGCCGAGCGGGCGCGGTGGGAGGTCGAGGAGCAGCTACGCGAGAGCGAAGCAAAATTCCGCGCCATTTTCGAGTCCGCGGCCGACGGCATCTTCATTTCGGATGCCGAGGGGCGCATCGTGATGATGAACCGTCAGGTCGAGGCAATGTCCGGTTATCGCCGCGATGAATTGCTCGGGCAGACAATCGACGTTCTGGTGCCGGACCACTCTCGCCAAGGACACGCCGCGCAGCGCCAGGCGCACTACGCGTCGGCTCGCTCGCGCATGATGGGTGGGCAATCGCAGATCCAGTTGCGCCGCAAGGACGCCTCGGAACTCGCCGTCGATATCAGTCTGAGTCCGTTCGAGGCGGCCGGCGGGCGCCTGGTTACCGCCATCGTGCGCGACATCTCCGAGCGCCGCCGGGCCGAGGGCGAACTCCAGCGCCTTGGCCGGACACTGAAAGTGCTGTCCGAATGCAATCAGGCTCTGGTTCGAGCGACCAGCGAGCCGGATCTGCTGGCGGCCATCTGCGCAAAGCTGATCGAGCACGGCGGCTACCGGCTGGTGTGGGTGGGCTACGCCGAGCACGACGGGGAGAAAACGGTGCGACCAGTGGCGCATGCCGGCGACGTGGGCGATTACCTCGCCCGGCTCGCCATTTCCTGGGGCGACAACGAACGGGGGCGCGGCCCGACCGGGAGCGCCATCCGTGAGCGGCGGACGGTGGTCTGCCGCAGGCTGCTCTCCGATCCGCAGTTCGCGCCATGGCGCGAGGCGGCGCTCGCCAACGGCTACGCGTCGTCGATCGCCCTGCCGCTGTGCGATGGCGAGAAGGTACTCGGTGCTCTCTCCATTTACGCCCCCGTCGAAGGTGTCTTCGACAGCGAGGAACTGCAACTTCTCGAAGAACTGGCCGCAGACCTCGCTTTCGGCATCGTCGCCTTGAGACGCGAGGCGGCGCGACAAAACGCCCAGGCCCAGCTCGACTATCAAGCCGATTACGACGTGCTGACCGGTCTGGCCAACCGCCACCTGCTGAGCCAACGCTTGGCCCAGGTGATCGCCCTGAGCGAGCGTTCGCAGCGACACCTGGCGGTGCTCATCGTCGATGTCGACCGATTTTCCACGATCAACGCGTCGCTCGGCCATCTGGCCGGCGATACGCTGCTCGGCGGTGTCGGTCGGCGCCTTGCCCTTTGCGTGCGCGACTGCGATACGGTGGCCCGCCTGGAAGGCGACCGTTTCGCGCTGGTTGCCACCGATCTGGCCTGTGTCGAAGATATCGACCTTGTGTTGCGCAAGGTGATGACTACTTTCACCGAGCCGTTCATGCTCGACGGTCGCGAGATCGGGCTGACGGCGAGCGTCGGCGTGGCGGTCTATCCACTCGGCGGGGCAACCGCCGAACTGCTCCTCAAGAACGCCGACGCGGCGGTCAATCGCGCCAAGCAGCAGGGGCAAAGCCAGTTCCGCTTCTACACCGAGGATCTGAATGCCGGCGCGCTCGCCCGGCTTGAACTGGAAGCGGCACTGCGGCAGGCGATCGAGCGCGACGAACTGGTCCTTCACTACCAGCCTAAAGTCGACCTGTACACCGGCCGGGTGAGCGGAGTGGAAGCCTTGCTGCGTTGGCAACGACCGGCGCACGGCTTGGTGGCGCCGCTGCAATTCATAGCGTTGGCGGAAAAAACCGGCCTCATCGTCAGTATCGGCGCTTGGGTCATCGATACGGCCTGTCGCCAACTCCGGAACTGGCTGGACGCCGGCTTTTCCGACATCCGGGTCGCGGTCAACGTTGCGGCGCGCCAGTTCCGAGCCGGTGACCTCAAGTCGGTAGTCACCCAGGCGCTGCAACGGCACGGCATCGCTGCGCAACATCTGGAACTCGAACTGACCGAGAGCACGTTGATGGAAAGGCCGGACGAGGCCGTGGCGCAGCTGCACGAACTAAAACAACTCGGCATCAAGCTTTCGCTCGATGATTTCGGTACCGGCTACTCAAGCTTTGCGTACCTGAGTCGTTTTCCGATCGATGCGCTGAAGATCGACCGCTCCTTTGTCACAAACATCGTCAGCGAACCGGACGCCGCTTCCATCGCCAACTCGATCATCGCCCTGGCCCACCGCATGCGGCTCAAGGTGGTGGCCGAAGGGGTGGAAAACGCGGCTCAACTGGGCTATTTGCGACAAAACGGCTGTGACGAGATGCAGGGCTACTATTTCAGCCGGCCGCTAACCGCCGCAGCCCTCACCGAGCTGCTGCGCGAAGGCAAATCACTTCCCGGCGGCGAGACGGCCGCCGGGTCAAGCGCACATACCTTGCTGGTGGTCGACGACGAACCCAGCATCCTGTCTGCGATCCAGCGCGTCCTGCACAAAGAGGCGTATCGCGTACTGACCGCCGGCAGTGCTGGCGATGCGCTGGATCTCCTGGCCAGGAACGCGGTCCAGGTCATCCTTGCCGACCAGCGCATGCCGGAAATGAACGGCACCGAATTCCTCCGCCGGGTCAAGGATCTTCACCCGAATACGGTGCGCATCGTCCTCTCCGCCTATGCCGATCTCGATACCATCACGCACGCGGTCAACGAAGGCGCCCTATACAAATTCCTGGCCAAGCCGTGGGAAGACGATCTGTTGCGCGAGCAGATCAGGGATGCGTTTCGCCATTACGACGGCGTTATCCGTCCGCGCACCGTGCTTGCCTGACAGCCGACTCCTGCCGCCCCCAATCCCGATGCCCTCCCCGATCCGCTACACCATCCGTCCGAGCAATCCCGAAGCGCACCTCTTCGAAGTCAGCTGTACCGTGAGCGGAGCGGACCCGGCCGGTCAGTGCTTCGCCTTGCCGGCGTGGATTCCCGGCAGCTACCTGATTCGCGATTTTGCCCGGCATATCGTCTCGATCCGTGCCGAAGCCGGCGGCAAACCGGTTCGCCTGAGCAAGATCGACAAGCACAGCTGGCGGGCGGCGGCGCTCAAAACCGCCGCCCCGCTGACCGTGACCTGCGAGGTCTACGCCTGGGATCTGTCGGTGCGTGGCGCGCACCTTGACCAGAGCCATGCCTTCTTCAACGGCAGCAGCGTTTTCCTCTGCCCGCTTGGTCACGAAAGCGCGCCGTGCCTGCTCGACATCCAGCCGCCGCGCGACAAGGCGTACGCGGGTTGGCGCGTCGCCACCGCGCTCGATCCGGCGCGTGCAGAAAAAAGAGCGGCCAAACAGCATGGCTTTGGCCTCTACCGCGCCAGCAACCATGACGAACTGATCGACCACCCGGTCGAGATGGGAAACTTCACGCTGGCGAGCTTCAAGGCCTGTGGCGTACGCCACGAAGTCGCCATCACCGGCCGCCACGATTGCGACCTTGAGCGGCTTGCCGCCGATCTGAAACGCATCTGCGAATGGCAGATCCGCTTCTTCGGCGAACCGGCGCCAATGGCCCGCTATGTCTTTCTCGTCACCGCCGTCGGCGAGGGCTACGGCGGCCTCGAACACCGCGCCTCAACGGCCCTGCTCTGCGCGCGCGACGACCTCCCGCACCCCGGCATGGTCGGTTTGCCGGAGCGTTATCGCAGCTTTCTCGGGCTGTGCAGCCACGAGTATTTCCACACCTGGAACGTCAAGCGCATCAAGCCGGCAAGCTTCACCCCCTACGACCTCAAGCACGAGAACTACACCACGCTGCTCTGGGCCTTCGAAGGCTTCACTTCGTACTACGACGATCTGGCACTGCTCAGGAGCGGCGCGATTGAAATCAGGGACTGGCTGGAACTGACGGCAAAGACGATCAGCAACGTGCAACGGACGCCCGGCCGCCTGCGGCAAACGCTTGCCGAATCGAGCTTCGACGCGTGGAGCAAATTCTACCGGCCGGACGAAAACACGCCGAATGCGGTGGTCAGCTACTACGCCAAGGGCGCGCTCGTGGCACTGGCGCTCGATCTCACGCTGCGCAGCGAAAGCAAAGGCCGTTGCTCGCTCGATGCGGTGATGCGCGCCCTCTGGCAGCGCCATGGCAAAACCGGAATCGGCGTTGCCGACGACGACATCCGGCTGATTGCCGAGGAGCTGTCGGGCCTGGATCTCAAGCGCTTCTTCGCCAATGCCGTGCACGGCACACGCGACCTGCCACTGGCCCGGCTGCTTGCGACCGTCGGCGTCAAGCTGGCATGGGAAACGGCGAAGGCCCCCTCCCCGTCGCTGGGCGTCAAAACAGCCAACGAAAACGAACGCGTCAAACTCGCCAGTGTTTTTGCTGGCGGCCCGGCGCAAGCCGCCGG
>Ga0207952_1001000_pt1 | contig 14743 bp, 18 predicted proteins | sample SubbioR12Aug_8Ca_FD_184831 | JGI IMG/M metagenome (GOLD analysis project Ga0207952, IMG submission 184831) | Serpentinite rock and fluid subsurface biosphere microbial communities from McLaughlin Reserve, California, USA - CR12Aug_8Ca (SPAdes) | ecosystem: Environmental > Terrestrial > Deep...
GCACAGAACTTCGGGCATGACATGGCTTACGATCGGCAGGTTGAAGGCCTCGGCCATGGCGGCGACCTTCATCCACTGCGTCGGACCGCCGACCCGCGCGATGTCGACCATCACGATGTCGACCGAGCGCGCCTCGATCATGTGACGGAAGGGCACGATGCCCCAGACATATTCACCGCCCGCGACCGGGGTCTTGAGTGCGGCCGTGACGCGCGCGAGGCCCGCGTAGTCGTCGGCCGTCGTCACGTCCTCCAGCCAGAACAGGCCGATACCCGCCTGCTCGACCCGGCTGCCGATGTCTATCGCCTGCTCGGGCCGCCAGCGCTGGTTGATGTCGCACATCAACGGGATGTCGGGACCGATCGCGTCGCGCACGACCCGCATGCGGCGAAGCTCGTCGGCCGGCGTCGGATCGCCGGGCAGCGCCATCTGGGTTTTCATCGAGCGGAAGCCCTTCTGCACCAGGATGCGCGCGGCCTGCTCGGTCTGCTTGTCGGTGAGGCCTCGGCGCAGCGAGCCCGATGCATAGGTCGGCACCTTCGCGCGATGGCCGCCCAGCAGCTGCCACAGCGGCTGGTCGAGCGCCTTGCCCCTGATGTCCCACAGCGCCGTGTCGATCGCCGACAGGGCGAGGGTGAAGATGCCGCCCGGTCCGCCGGTATCGCCGGCGCGCAGCTTGGCGAGAAGCGCCTCGTTGCGCATCGGGTCCTCGCCGACGATGCCCGCGCACAGGTCTTCCATCATCGCATGTAGGCTGCGCGTCACGCGGCCGCCATAGAGCGTGACACCGATGCCCTCGATGCCGCTGTCGGTGCGCAGGCGCAGGATCACCGTCGGCCGCTTGCGGTTGGCGTCCTCCGGCATGTTGGCCAGCGGATCGTCCTCCGGCACGGCGAGTGTCATGACCTGGTAACTGGCGATTTTCATTACGCTTTCTCCATCTTCCCGTCCGCAAGCCGGAACCGGGCTGCGCCTGAATGCCCGTTCACATTGGCACCATTTTCAGCCAGAGTCCGCCGCAGCACAAAGGGAGAGAGCGATGGACTTCGAATACTCGGATCGCAGCAAGGCGCTGCTCGAGAAACTCAACAAATTCATGGACGATGTCATCTATCCGGCCGAGCCCGTCTACGAAGAGCAGATGGAGAAGGCCAAGGACCGCTGGCAGCTCCCGCCCGTCCTCGAGCAGTGCAAGGCCGAGGCGAAGAAGCGCGGCCTCTGGAACATGTTCCTGCCGGCCGACCGCGAGACCGGCGACACCCACGGCACGATGGGCCTCAGCAACCTCGAATATGCGCCGATCTGCGAAGTGCTGGGGCGCTCCTCGATCGCCTCCGAATCGGTCAACTGCTCGGCACCCGACACCGGCAACATGGAAGTGTTCGCCCGCTACGGCACCAAGGAGCACAAGGAGAAGTGGCTGAAGCCGCTGCTGAACGGCGAGATCCGTTCCTGCTTCGCCATGACCGAGCCCGCGGTCGCCTCCTCGGATGCGCGCAACGTCGAGTGCCGCATCGAGAGCGACGGCGACGACTATGTCATCAACGGCCGCAAGTGGTGGTCGTCGGGCATGGGCGATCCGCGCTGCGCCGTCATCATTTTGATGGGCAAGAGCGATCCCAATGCGCCGGCCTACCGCCAGCAGTCGATGATCGTGGTGCCGCGCGACGCCAAGGGCATCAAGATCGTGAAGATGCTGCACGTGTTCGGCTATGACGACGCCCCGCACGGCCACGCCGAAGTGGTCTACGACAACGTGCGCGTGCCGAAGTCGGCGATCCTCCTCGGCGAGGGCCGCGGCTTCGAGATCGCCCAGGGCCGCCTCGGCCCCGGCCGCATCCATCACTGCATGCGTGCGATCGGCGTCGCCGAGCGGGCGCTCGAGATGGCGATCAAGCGCGCCAAGAGCCGAGTCGCCTTCGGCCAGCGCATCTCGGAGATGGGCGTCACCAAGGCCCATGTCGCCGACATGCGCATGGAGATCGACATGGCCCGCCTTCTGGTGCTGAAGGCCGCCTGGGCAATGGACAAGTTCGGCAACAAGGAAGCCCGCCAGCAGATAGCGATGATCAAGGTGGCGGTGCCCAACATCACGTCGAAGGTCGTCGATCGCTGCCTGCAGCTGCACGGTGCCGGCGGCGTCTCCCAGGTGTTCAAACTCGCCAGCATGTACGCCCACCAGCGTACGCTGCGCCTGGCCGACGGTCCGGACGAGGTCCATCGCGACCAGGTCGGCCGGCTCGAGATCGCCAAGTACAACTAATCCAGGCTTGACGAACGGAACCAGGGCGCGATCCTTCGGGGTCGCGCCCTTCTTCGTTGCATCAGGGGAGAGATCGATGGAAGGCCCGCCGCAGAAGAAGAACCCGCACGTCACCGAGCACCTCGCCAACGAACGGACCATCCTCGCCTGGATCCGCACCGCCATCGCCGTGATGACGCTGGGCGTCGCCATCAACCGCTTCAGCCTCTTCCTGATGGAGGTCCATCAGATCGTGCCGGGCTCGAACGCCGCCAACCGGCACGTCGAAAAGCTCGGCATCGGCCTCGTCATCCTCGGCATCGTGATCATGTGCGGCGCCATCACCCACTACCTGCACGTCGGCCGGACGATCGAGCGCGAGACCTACCGGCCCGCCAACCTTTTCCTGGTGGTGACGTCGATCGCCATCGTGCTGATGGGCGGCTCGGCGCTGTTCTGGCTTTTCTAGGCGCATTCTGATGCGCCGGCGGGCGGCAGCGCCTTCACAGGCGCGAGAGCCCGCTCCGCGCAGAAAAGACAATGAGCGCGACTGGAGGCGCGCGCTCCCAGCAAAGAGTTAGCGCACGCCCTTCGCCGGCGGCGACTGCGGCGCGGCCGCCGGGCCCTTGGGCATGTCGAGCAGCTCGCTCTCCGGCGCGCCGGCCTCGTAGGCCCGCACCAGCGCCTCGGGATCGAACACGACGCCGATCGGGTTCTTCTTGAACTCGGCCGTCTGGAAGTAGGCCGCGGTCGCCTCCTTGGTGGCGTAGCGGTCGACCTGCAGCTCGACGCCGTTGCCGTCGGGATCGCGATAATAGATCGACACGGTCGGCCCGTGATGGATGCAGCGCGCCGGTGCAATGCCGAGCTTCTTCACGCGGGCGTAAGTCGAGAGCAGCGTGCCGATGTCGGCGAAGGTGTAGGCGACATGCGCCAGGCCGGAGTTCGTCGCGTCGGGCGCCTTCAGCCCGGCAGCATTCACGATGCCGAGACGATGATGCTCGTCGTCGTAGGTCAGGAAGCAGATGTAATCCGTCCGCTGCACGACATGCATGTTCAGCACCGCCGAGTACCAGTCGATCATCGGCTGCATATTCGAGGAACGCAGCACGAAGTGGGCGAACAGCACCGGCGCGACCGGCTTGGGATTGAGCGCGCGGCGGTTGCGCGAGGTGGTGTCGAGTACGGTGTCCATGGTTGACCTCCAGAAGCCCACTTTAGAAGTCCACTTTACCCCCGGAACCCCGGTAGGGGGTCTTGCGTTATAACTAACTGACTGGTAAGTTAGTTATATGAAAACCACCAAACAACGCCGTGCCCCCACCGAACGGCCGCAGGAAATCCTCGATGCGGCGCTGGCGCTCTTTGTCGAAAAGGGCTTTGCCGCCACGCGTCTTGACGACGTGGCCGAGCGCGCCGGGCTCTCCAAGGCTGCGATTTATCTCTATTTCGACGACAAGACCGGCCTCTTCCTGGATGTCGTCCGCCAGGCCGTGGCGAGCAATCTCGACATGGTCGAAACCATGCTGGCGGCGCACCGCGGGCCGGTCGCGCCGCTGATCCCGCGCATCCTGGAATTCATGGCAACCCGCATCGAAGAGACGCCGATGGCGTCGGTGGCCAAGGTCGTGATCTCCGAATCGCGCGCCTTCCCCGAGATCGGCCGCTTCTATCTGAAGGAAGTGATCGGCCGCGGGATGCCGTTGATGGAGGGGATGATTGCCCGCGGCATCGCCCAGGGCGAGTTCCGCAAGGTCGACCCCGGACTCACCGTGCGCACAATGATCGGCGCCATGCTGCTGGGCGGCCTGTGGCGCACCGTGTTCGAGCCAATCGGCGCCGAGCCTCTCGATGTCCGTGCCCTTGCCCGCCATCACGCCGACCTGATGCTGCATGCGCTGCGGCCTGTTGTGGAGGCGCCATCATGAAGCGCGCGCGCATGATTGCGGTCGCCGCCATCGCGGCCATGATCCTCGTCACCTACGGCGTCTGGGGCGACCGTGCGCTGGCCCTCCTCGGCCTTGGTCCCGACCCGTCGCGCTATCTCGGCTATGTCGAAGGCGAGACCAGCCTGATCGCGCCGCCGATCGCCGGCCGCCTGATCGAGCGGCCGGTCGAGCGCGGCCAACTCGTGAAGAAGGGCGACCGGCTGTTCGTGATCGATCCCGTGGTGGCCAAGGCCGAGGTGGCGCGCGCCGAAGCCACGCTTGCCGAGGCCCGGGCGCGCTACGAGAACCTGCTGACCGGCAAGCGGCAGGAGGAGCAGGACGTGATCCGTAGCCAGCGCCGCGAGGTCGAGGCATCGATCGCTCTGGCCGAGACCGAGCTCAAGCGGCAGACCCAGCTGCTCGAACGCTCGATCACGACGCGGCAGGCCTATGACCAGGCCGAATCCCAGGTCCGTCAGCTCAAATCGCGCGCCGCCTCGCTCGCCGCCCAGGAGAGGGTTGGCGATCTGGCCGCCCGGCCCGACGAGATCGACGCGGCCAAGGCGCTGATCGGCCAGCACCAGGCCAACCTCGAGCAGGCAAAAAAGCGGCTCGACGATCTGATGCCGGCGGCGCCCGAGGATGCGCTGGTCGAGAACACCTTCTTCAATACGGGCGAGTGGGTGCCGGCGGGCACACCCGTCGTCTCGCTGCTGCCATCGTTCCGCGTAAAACTGCGCTTCTTCGTGCCCGAGGAGGATGTGGCGCGGGCCAAGATGGGCAAGCAGGTCGGCTTTACCTGCGATGGCTGCCCGCCGGGCCTCAAGGCCACCATCATCTATGTGTCGCCGCGGGCCGAGTTCACGCCGCCGGTGATCTACTCCCAGAGCGCGCGGACCAAGCTCGTGTTCCTGGTCGAGGCGCGGCCCGAGCTCGCGCAGGCGCCGCTGTCGCCCGGCCTGCCGGTCGCCGTCGAGCCTTTTACGGAGTAGCAGCCGTGACCTTGGCGATCGACGTCCACGATCTGGTCAAGCGCTACGGTCCGCGCACCGTCGTCGACCGCTTCAGCCTGGCCATCGAAGAGGGCCGCATCTGCGGCTTCCTCGGCCCCAACGGCTCGGGAAAGACCACGACCTTGCGCATGATCTGCGGCCTGCTGACGCCCGACGGTGGCGGTGGCACCTGCCTCGGACACGATCTCGTGCGCGACCGCGAAGCGATCAAGCGCCAGACCGGCTACATGACGCAGCGCTTCGGCCTCTACGAGGATCTCACCATCCGCGAGAACCTCGAATTCGTCGGCCGCGTCTACGGCCTCGATCGCGGGCGCGAGCGCGTCGACCAGTCGCTCGAGCGACTGGGCCTCGCCACGCGCCAGGGCCAGCTCGCGGGCACGCTGTCGGGCGGCTGGAAGCAGCGCCTGGCGCTCGCCGCCTGTGTGCTGCACGGGCCCAAGCTGCTGCTGCTCGACGAGCCGACGGCCGGCGTCGACCCCAAGGCGCGCCGCGCCTTCTGGGACGAGATCCATGCTTACGCGGCCTCCGGCATCACCGTGCTGGTGTCGACGCACTACATGGACGAGGCCGAGCGCTGTCACGAGATCGCCTATATCGCCTACGGCGAGCTGATGGCGCGCGGCACCGCGGCCGACATCGTCCGCCAGTCCAACCTCTCCGCCTTCATCGCCACCGGCCCCGGTGCCGACCGGCTGGCGATGAAGCTGCGCGACGCGCCGGGCGTCAGTGCGGCCGCCGCCTTCGGCGCCACGCTCCATGTCTGCGGCCCCGATCGTGCCCAGCTGGAGCGCGCCATAGAGCCGTACCGGGTCGACCCCAACATCGTCTGGCAGGAAGCCGAACCGACGTTGGAAGACATCTTCATCCACCTCATGGGACAGGCGCACGACAACGCGCCTGGTGCATGATCATGGTCCGCCTGAGCATGGGCCGCGGATTCCTGCGGCGGCTTGCCGCCATCTTCATCAAGGAGGTGCTGCAGCTCAAGCGCGACCGGCTCACCTTCGCCATGATGTTCGGCGTTCCGATCATGCAGCTCCTGCTATTCGGCTATGCCATCGATGCCGACCCGCACCGCCTGCCGACCGCGGTCATCGCCGCCGACCAGAGCCAGATCACACGCACCGTCCTCTCGGCACTGGCCAACACCGGCTACATGAACTTCACCCACCGCCCCACCTCTGAGGTGGAGGCCAATGCGCTGCTGCAGCAGGGCGAGGTGCAGTTCGTCGTCACGATTCCGTCGGACTTCACGCGCCGGCTGGTGCGCGGCGAGCGGGCGCAGATCCTGATCGACGCCGACGCCACCGATCCGCTGGCCGCGGCCAATCCGCTGGCCGCAGCCGGCCCCGCCATCAACCAGGCGCTCGCCCGCGACTTCATCGGCCCGCTCGCCGGCCTGCGCGGCAAGGCCGACGCCGTCGAGCTGGTGGTCCAGCGCCGCTACAACCCCGAGGGCAAGTCCAGGCTCAACATCGTGCCCGGTCTGCTGGCGGTGATCCTCACCATGACCATGGTGATGATGACGGCGCTCGCCGTCACCCGCGAGCGCGAGCGCGGCACCATGGAGAACCTGCTGGCCATGCCGGTGCGGCCGATCGAGGTCATGATCGGCAAGATTGCCCCCTACATCGTCATCGGCGCCGTCCAGGTGGCGGTGATCCTGCTGGTGTCGCGATTCCTGTTCGACGTCGTGATCGAAGGCAGCGTGCTGTTGCTCGCATTCGGCACAGCGCTGTTCATCACCGTCAACCTGGCCATCGGCTTCACCATCTCGACGGTGACGCAGAACCAGCTTCAGGCCATGCAGGCCTCGGTTTTCACGCTGCTGCCCTCGATCCTGCTGTCGGGCTTCATGTTTCCCTTCCGCGGCATGCCGGTATGGGCGCAGTGGCTGGGCGAGGCGCTGCCGGCGACGCACTTCATGCGCATCGTGCGCGGCGTCATGCTGAAGGGCGCCGACTTGGGCGACGTCTCGGCCCCGCTGATCGCGCTGGTCGCCATGTTGCTGATCGTCTCGACGCTCGCCATCAGCCGCTACAAGGTCACCCTCGACTAGTCCACCTTGACGCCGGTGTACTCGATCATCTTCTTCCAGTAGGCGAGGTCGTCCTTCTGGCGCTTGGCGAACGCCGCTGGTGTGCTGCCGATCGGGTCGAAGCCCAGCGTCTTCCACTTCTCGAGCGAGTCGGGGTCCTTCAGCGCCTTGTTGATGTCGGCCGACAGCTTGTCGACGATCGCCTTGGGCGTCTTGGCCGGTGCGAACATGCCGTACCAGCCGTCGACCACGAAATCGGGGAAGCCTGCCTCGACCATGGTCGGCAGGTCGGGCGCCGAGGGCGAGCGCGTGGCGCAGGTCTGGGCCAGCGCCTTGACCCTGCCGGCGCGCGCCTGCGGCAGCGCCGACGGCAGGTTGTCGAACATGTAGGCGACGCGGCCGGCGATCAGGTCGGGCTGCGCCTGCGCACTGCCGCGATAGGGCACGAGCGTCGCCTTGAGGCCAGCACGCTTGGCCAGAAGTTCGGCTGCGATGTGCTGGCTCGAACCGGTCGCCGCGGCATAGGCAACGCCATCCTGCTTCTTGGTCCACTCGACCAGCTCCTTGGGACTGCTGGCCGGGATGCTGTTGGGAATCACCAGCGCCATGCAGGCGGTGCCCAGCAGCGTCAGCGGCTCAAAGTCGGTGATCGGGTCGTACGGCAGGTTGGGATAGAAGATCTTGTTGGAGCCGTTGGTGCTCTGCGTGCCGAGCATGATCGTGTAACCGTCGGGCGCCGCCTTGGCGGTGAAGTCGGTGCCGATCGCGCCTGCCGCGCCGCCCTTGTTCTCGATGACGATGCCCGACTTCCACACGTCGCCCAGCTTGGCCGCCAAGATGCGCGACAGAGTGTCGGTCGGACCACCGGCCGGGAACGGTACCACCCAACGGATCGGACGGTTGGGATAGGTGTCCTGGGCGGCGGCCGGCACCGCGGCCATGAGTATGCTGATGAACCACAACCCAAACAGGCGACGCAGCATCCCACGCTCCCTTGCATTTGAATCAGCATGGCGACCTTACGCTGAGCCGAGGAGAAGCTGACCTGCAAAATGCGTGGGTTGACCCCCGTTCTTCGGACAGGCAAGCCCGACGGCTGATGTCCGCTCCCGCCGCCGACGCCCCCGACGCGCTGTCCCAGCTCATTCCCTCGCGCGTCGCGCGCGGCTTCTTCCTGGCCGTGGTGTCCGGGCTCTTCTTCACTCTGCTCAACGTCTCGGTGAAGGAACTCGTGACCGAGATGCCGCCGCTCTTCGTCTCGTGGGGACGATGGATCGGCGGCATCGTGCTGATCGCACCCTACCTGCTGTGGCGCGTCGGCCCGGCCGGCATGCGCACGCGCGACATGAAGCTCCACTGGATCCGCGGCCTCTTCCACACGCCGGGCTATGGCCTGTGGTACGAGGCGGTGGTGTGGCTGCCGCTCGCCACCATGGCGGCACTGGGTTTCACCGGCCCGATCTTCGTCACCCTGGGCGCCGTCCTGTTCCTGCGCGAGACCGTGCACTGGCGGCGCTGGCTGGGTGTCGCGGTGGGCTTCGCCGGCATGCTGGTGATCGTCCGTCCCGGCATCGTCGAGATGAACCCCGGCATCATCATGATGATGCTGGCGGTGCCGTTGATCGCCGGCTCCAACCTCATCGCCAAGGTCGTGTCGGGCCGCGACAAGCCCGCCGTCGTCGTGCTGTGGCAGAGTGTGGTCGGCGCCATCTGCTTCACGCCCTTGGGCATCTGGTACTGGCAGACGCCGACGTTGCTGCAGCTCGGCCTGTTCCTGTCCGCCGGCTTCTTCGGCACCATGGGATACTTCTTCATCACCTGGGCCTACCGCCTGCTCGACATTTCCGCCCTGCAATCCATCACCTTCCTCGCCATCGTGTGGGCCGCCTTGATGGACATGGCGGTCTGGGGCAAGACGGCCGACGTCTGGACCTTCGTGGGGGCCGCGATCATCGTGGCGGCCACGACCTACATCGCCCATCGCGAATCGCGCGCCGGGGCAGTCGCGGGAGGAAAGAAGAAATGACGGATCGTCTGGCCGGCAAGGTGGCCCTCATCACCGGCGGCGCCTCGGGTCTCGGCGCCAATGCGGCCGAACTCATGGCAAAGGAAGGCGCGCGGGTTGTGGTGGCCGATATCGCGGCGGATCGCGGCAAGGCCGTGGCCGACCGGCTGGGTTCTTTTGGGCATTTCGTGAAGCTCGACGTCACCAGCGAGGACAATTGGCAGGCCGCCATCGCCGAGACGGTGAGCAAATTCGGCGCGCTCCACGTGCTGCTGAACTCCGCCGGCATCGGCCTCAGCAAAACCGTCGAGGACATCACCCTGGAGGAATGGCGCAAGGTCCACGCCATCGATCTCGACGGCGTGTTCCTGGGCTGCAAGCACGGTGTCGCCGAGATCAAGAAGCATACCAGGACGCTCGGCGGTTCGATCATCAACATCTCGTCGATCTCGGGCATCATCGCCGGCGCCAACATGGCCGCCTACAATTCGGCCAAGGCAGGCGTGCGCCTCTTGAGCAAGTCGGTGGCGCTGCACTGCGCCAAGTCGGGCTACAACATCCGCTCCAACTCGGTGCATCCCACCTTCATCGACACGCCGATCCTCGACAAGTACCGTGACCGCTTCGGCCAGGACGTGATGCAGCAGAAGCTCGGCAAGCAGGTCCCGATCGGCCGGCTCGGCCGGCCCGAGGAAGTGGGCTGGGCGCTGGTCTTCCTCGCCTCGGACGAATCGAGCTTCATGACTGGCTCGGAAGTGGTGATCGACGGCGGCATTTCGGCAATGTGATGCGCGGCAACAGTCAATATGTCGGGATGACGTGGACAGCGTTCGGAGTCTCGCTGATGAGCTGGATTCTGCTGATCATGCTCGCACCTGCTGAGTCACTGAAGTCGGCAGACATTGGCTGGAATTCCTACACTGTCTTCTACTATGGCTTGTTCGTTATAGTTCCTATGTTGGTCGTTGCCATTCTCGTAACCATCGCCGGAGCGGAGCGACGTGACTGATGAAGCCCGGCGAACCTCTTCCGCTGAAAGATGTCCTCGATCCGAAGTCCGGGCCAATGGTGGAGATGGTTGTGCCGCATTCGCCACCACCCGAACAAGGAGCGGTGATTGACGGCTTCAGCTTTGCCACGCACACCACAGGTGGACGCCGCCGCGACTTACGTTTTTGGTTCAAGATCGTTGCCTGGATATTCGTCGGCTGGGCTGCGTTGGGCCTAGTCGTTCAGGCAGCGTCCGTCATTTACTCGATCATTTTGACCTGAGGTTCACAATGCTTCTCTCCCTCAACAATCGACGCGTCTATTTCGATCTCGCCGGACCGCAGAACGCTCCCGTCGTCTGCTTCACCCATTCACTCAATTCCGACGGCGGCATGTGGACCGAGCAGCTCGTGCCCCTGCTCGCCGCGGGCTACCGCGTGCTCCGACTCGACATGCGCGGCCATGGCGGTAGTGCCGCCGTCGAGGGCGACTACACGATGGACGCGCTGGCGGCCGACGTGAAGGGCGCGCTCGACGTGCTCGGCATTGCCAAGGTTCATTTCATCGGACTCTCGATCGGCGGCATGATCGGCCAGGGCTTTGCGCTGGCCCATCCCGGCCATCTGCTGTCGCTCACGCTCTGCGACACCCAGCCCTCGACACCGCCGGGCTCGGCCGGAACATGGGAGGAGCGCAAGGCGGTGGTGCGCAGCAAGGGGCTCGCGGCACTCGCCGACGCGACCATGCAGCGCTGGTTCACCGACGAATTCAAGCAGGTGAATCCCGTGCGCTGGCGCGAGATCCGCGACACCATCAGCGGCACCACGCCGGAAGGGTCCGCCGGCTGCATGTCGGCGATCCAGAATTTCGACTATCTCGGGCGCCTGCCGACCATCAAGGTCCCGACCCTGGTGATCTGCGGCGACCAGGACGAAGGCACGCCGCCCGACCGCAACCAGCTGATCGCGTCCAAGATCCCGGGCGGCCGCTACGAGGGCATCGCCAACGCCCGCCACCTCCCCAACGTCGAACGCCCGGACCAGTTCAACCGGGTCATGATGAGCTTTCTGGCGGCAAATCGTTAGGACACTGAAATGGATTTCGCCTTCACCGAACAGCAGCTCGCCATCAAGGACAGCGTCGGCAAGCTGTGCGCCCAGTTCGACGGCAAATACTGGCTGAAGAAGGACAAGGAAGGCGGCTTCCCCGAGGATTTCTATCGGGCCATGGCCGACGCGGGCTGGCTGGGCATCGCCATGCCGGAGGAATACGGCGGCGCCGGTCTCGGCATCGCCGAGGCCGCGATCATGATGCAGGCGGTGGCCGAATCGGGCGCGGCACTTCAGGGTGCCTCGGCGATCCATCTCAACGTCTTCGGGCCCAACCCGATCGTGGTGTTCGGCACCGAGGAGCAGAAGCAGCGCATCCTGCCCGACATCATCGCCGGCAAGGTGAAGGGCTGCTTCGCCGTCACCGAGCCCGATGCCGGCCTCAACACCACGGCGCTCGACACCAAGGCCGAGCGCGACGGCAACGGCTACATCGTGCACGGCAAGAAGACTTTTACGACCACGGCCTCGGTTGCCGACAAGATGCTGCTGATCGCCCGCACCACGCCCAAGGACAAGTGCAAGAAGGCGACCGACGGGCTCTCGCTGTTCTACACCGACCTCGACCGCTCCAAGGTCGAGATCACCGAGATCGACAAGATGGGCCGCAAGGCGATCGACACCAACCAGGTGTTCATCGACGGATTGAAGGTGCCGCTCGAGGACCGCATCGGCGAAGAGGGCAAGGGCTTCCACTATCTGCTGCACGGGCTCAACCCCGAGCGCATCCTGATCGCGGCCGAAGCGATCGGCATCGGCAAGTGCGCGCTGGCCAAGGCCACGCAATACGCCAAGGAGCGCATCGTGTTCGGCCGGCCGATCGGCAAGAACCAGGCGATCCAGCATCCGCTGGCCGAGAGCTGGATGCAGCTCGAGGCCGCCAACCTGCTGACCTTCAAGGCGGCCTGGCTTTACGACAACGGCCGCGAGTGCGGTGCGGAAGCCAATTCAGCCAAGTATCTCGGCGCCCGCTGGGCCTATGAGGCCTGCGAGCGGGCGATCCTGACCCACGGCGGCTACGGCTACGCCAAGGAGTTCCACGTAGAACGCTTCTTGCGAGAGGTCATGATCGCGCGCATCGCGCCGGTGAGCGAGCAGCTCATCCTGTGCTACGTGGCGGAGCGCGTGCTGGGCTTGCCCAAGAGCTACTGAGCCGCCTTGCAGCGCGCGGTTAACCCTTTGAATTAGCTTTCTGTTTTTCTCTCATTCGAGTTGCAACCTCGCGCCGTGGCGGGCGTTCCCCTCTGTGACCGTTGTATGTCGGTAGGGGGAGACCTCCATGACCCGTAGCCAATTTCACGCCGGAATAGCCTTGGGGACCATCGCCATGCTGGCGGGTGTCGCACTCCTGGCGCCGCCCGTGCCGCCGGCCTCGGCCGAAGTGCAGGCGTCGCGGATCTGCCGCGAGCAGGGCGTGGCGAAGTCCCACGCCGACTTCGATTATTGCCTGATGCAGGCCGAGCGGGCGATCGAATGGGGCGAGCCCGATATGGCCCGCGCCTATGCCCGCGTGACCGCGGACGCGCGCGCGGCCTGCCAGTCCTACGGCCTCGATCCGACGAGCGGCGGCTATCGCAACTGCTTCGACCGCGAAACCAAGGCGCGCAGCCTGCTCGTGTTCAGGGACGAGAAGCTCAAGTTCGGCCCGCAGCTCGCCAAGCCGAACTAGCCAGGCCGACTAGCGCGGGTAGCGCTTCTCGTACTCCCCCTCGATATCGCCGAACACCGTCCAGAAGGCCCTCGGCACGCGGCCGTTGGCGCGCTCGACCAGTATGTCGAGATGGGTGTGCCAGCCGCCCGAGGTCTGGACCATGTCCGCACGATCCGGCAGGTGGCGGTGGGTCAGGATCAGCCGCACATTCTTGCCTTCGGGCACCAGTTCGAACGTCACCTCCGATTTGTCCCAGGAGATCGCGAGCAATCGCGGCGGCTCGACGCGCAGCACGCGCTCGTGGCTGACATGGCCTTTCTCGTCCATTTCCTTGTAGCGTTCGGGCGGCGCCACCTTGTGCGGCGACAGATCGCGATGCTTGAAGCGCAGTTCAATCGCCCCGCCCTCCTTCAGCTCCATCGGCCCGCTGGCCAGCCATTGGCCGCGCTTGTCGGAATCGACGAGGAACTGCCACACCGTCTCGATCGGTCCGGGCAGCAGGCGCTCGAAGCGCACTTCGGCGGGGGCGGTGATGCGTCCATAGGCGGCGTCGGTCATTTGCGGCTCCTGTTCCTGGTGTTGCGGGCATGGCGCAGCAGCGCGGTTTCCAGCGCATCGAGACGGCCCGTCCAGAAGCGCTGGTAATAGGCGATCCAGCGGTCGGCCTCGGCGAGCGCTCGCGCCTCGAGGCGGCAATGGTGCGTGCGGCCCTCGATCGTCCGGCTGAGAAGGCCCGCCTCCTCCAGCACCTTCACGTGCTTGGCGGCGGCGGCGAACGACATGTCGAAAGGCGCGGCCAACTCGCCCACGGTGCGCCCGGCGCTGCTGAGTCGGCGCAGCATGGCGCGGCGGGTGGGATCGGCCAGGGCGCGGAAGACGCGATCGAGGCCGGCGGATTGTTGTTCAACCATATGGTTGAATATAAGACTGCGTGAAAGCGTATTCAACCATTTTGTTGAATGAGCGGAAAAGGGCGCACCCATTCATTGGCCCCCATACATTGGCCGCGGAATCGCCCCATTTCCGGCGGGCAACCCGGCTTCGCCACGGGCCGTTGGCTCAGATGAGAGGGAAACTTCTCTGCAAGGAGAAAGGAGAACACCATGATCCGCCAGAAGATGCTTGCCCTCGCGGTCGGCGGCCTGGCCGCCGCGATCGTGCCGTTGTCCGCCCAGGCCCAATCCGGCGACGCGCTGGTGCGCGCCGAGTACGCCTGCTCCGAAAACGGCGTGCCGCCCAATTCCGCAGCCTTCAACGCCTGCGTCGTTCGCACGGCGCGCGCCTTCGACCGTGGCGAACCCGAGATCGCCTACCGGACCGCGCGCACGACCGGCGAGGCCCGCGACATCTGCCTGTCCTACGGGCTGCCGCCGCACACGCTGGGCTACCAGCAGTGTATCGCCAACGCCATCAATAGCCCGGTGGCACGGGCCCACACCGTGCGCTACGTGCCGGCCTATTCCGACGCGCCGCGCCCGACCGCGATCGTCGACGAATACGGTCGTCGCTACGACCGCTACGGAAACCGGCTGGATTCCGAGGGCTACCTGATCATGACGCCGGTCCGCTACATCACCGCGCCGTAGTCGAGGCATTACAATCTGCAACGACCGGCCGGGCACTTCTGCCCGGCCGGTTTGCGGGCGCTATCGGATACCGAAGGTCACATGTCCGTCGGCATCGATCGGCCAGTCCGGGTTCCAGGCGATCTCCCAGGCGTGATCGTCAGGATCGGCGACGTAACCGCGAAAGCCGCCGTGCGGC